>Ga0302185_10000126_pt1 | contig 61546 bp, 90 predicted proteins | sample II_Bog_E1_1_FD_200231 | JGI IMG/M metagenome (GOLD analysis project Ga0302185, IMG submission 200231) | Peat permafrost microbial communities from Stordalen Mire near Abisko, Sweden - II_Bog_E1_2 | ecosystem: Environmental > Terrestrial > Soil > Wetlands > Peat | place: Sweden: Abisko... | reverse complement strand
TTATTTCTGATGAAAAAGCAATAGCGCTATGCGGGTACTCCATACATACGTCAAAGCAATCAGTAATGCAATCGCAAATACTTTCCATTTCATGGCTATTATATAAATCATTGTAAACAACATCGGCTGAGCTTCGATCAATGTCTGATATAAAATCGTATGCATCCCTAGCTTTTATTTTATCTTCAATTTTACCGGACTTGCGCCATTTTAAAATGATTTTGTGCCAGTCATCAATAGTTTTGTCAAAGTTAAAATGGTTTTCATCTGAAACCTTGAAAAGTAAATATCTTGGATCTTTGGATATTTCAATTAAAAAATGCTTAAATGACTTTCTGCCATGATTGGTCCAGCGATATTGATAATCACCGTAATCTGATTGACAACTAAAAATTCCACCGTTTTCATCGATGATGAATATTGCATATGACCATTCTTTTGACTGGATTGTGTACTTTTCACATGTTGATTTTGTAAAAGTATAACTCATGAATTATCGTCTCCTTTTAGATTGATTATTTTGAAATGCAACGACTCGCACAATTCGACTGCATCGGCGTAGGTAAACATTGGTAGCCGCTGACCGATCTCCTGTATTGGATTCTTTGTTATTTTTCCAATCAACTTTATTAAAAATAAATTCAACCCCAGCTTTAATAATTCCAGGTAGACCAATTTCAGCATTTATTTTTATTTTTCTTGAACATTTTTTACTATCATTATTGTCTCCATAAACTTTTTCATTTGTTGATACTGTTGCAAATCTGTTTGATGCTGGTTCGTAATATCTAAAAACATCTAGTGGGAACTCACAAAAATGAAACCCACTATTACAAATTATTGCTTCTTTTTCTTCGTATTCTTCACCGACTTTATATTGAAATCCTCTACACTTTAAATCTTTGTCAAATCCTTTATATCCAGTTACCATATTTAAATCCCCCTAATTTTTATTAGAGTGTTTGGCACTCTATAGAGCCTATCGGGTTGATAAGCTCCAACAATGTCAAATATTATTAATAAAATAAATCATTACTTATTTAAATTAAAATTTATTTGTTCAAGGATTTCATCAACTATAACATTAGATGAAAGAGCCTCAAATAATAATTCTTTTGCTTTTATGGTAGAAACATTATTAATACTGACAATGGTATCAATAAGTCGCGAAGTAACATATTTATCATAATCAATTACTTTACCTTTATTTTTACCATCAGTAATTTCTACTTTAAACATTTTCAACCGCCCCTTTGTTTTTATCTATACCTTATTATACCACGTACACCGTGGTTATGCAATAGGTTTGTTAAAAGTTTTTATTTATTATTTTGCACACTTTTTATGCCAAAAGTGCACACTCATGATATAATGTAATAAAGTACGCAAAAAGGGATGCAAAGAGGGATGCAAAATGAGTGAAAAACCATGGAAAGAAGCATATAAAGACTACGCAAAAGGTGCATCGTATGCAGCCATCGCAAAAAAGTATGCAACTACTGAGAATACCGTAAAGTCATGGTATACGCGGCATTGGAAGGATCAAGTAGTTAAAGATGAAGCGTGGAAGCAGGACGCAACTGTAGAAAGTATGCACAATCCAATGATCGAACAAGAAAGTATGCAGCTGATAGATATAAATAAAGGAAAAGTGCGTGAACAGTACCAAAATATCGTCACAAAACAAATTATTGACACTAATCCAAAAGAAATAATGCACACTTATACAAGAAACAATTTGCCAGAGTTAGAACCAAGGGAATCACGCTTCGTTGAGGAGTTCTTGATTGATCTTAGCAAGACTGATGCAGCCATAAGAGCAGGGTATGGAATAGACAGTGCAGCCGCAAAAGGATGTCAGTTATATGACAAGCCAAAGATATACGCTCACATACAAGTCGCATTAGCAGAGCGCAGAAAGAGAACAGGAGTTAACGTTGATACTACTGTTAGAGAATTGGCAAGGATTGGATTTGTTAATCCTGCTAGAGTGGTTGACAAGGATGGGGCGATAAGGGAAGACGCTGATGAAGATGATCTTAGAGCGATCGCCTCGATAAAGATTAAAAGCACATATGGTAAAGATGGTAGCAAGACGGTTGAACGAGAGATCAAGTTCGCCGATAAGAACAAGGCTTTAGAGATGCTAGGCAAGCATCAGGGCATGTTTATTGATAGGCAGCTAATACTACAGCACAACACTAGCGACGTCAGCAACCTAAGCACAGCAGAGCTTGAGAAGGAACTGCGTAAGCAATACAATATGTCAGAAGCTATAGATATAACGCCTCAAAGTAGTACGCATGCAGAGGACATTGACAATGATTAACAGTTAAAACCTGCGAAGGTGCGTAGATGCTACATTCTAATATCATCTTTTATGTATAAGTTAAGATATGCATGGATGGAGGGTTGTATTGCGGTAAAAAGACCATCAGGTCCACCCCACCCCTAATATTTCCAGAATCTAGGAGAAAAAGGCAGCCGCTCAGTCGTTCAATATATTTTAAAAATGAAAGGTGTTTGGAAATTTATGGATAACAATTCATTAATTGAAAAATTAACATCTATCCAAAATAATCTTGTCAGCAATAAAATAATTATGTATCATTCTATTCATCAATCATCAATGGATTTAATTAAGACATTATTCCCAGAATATGAATATGCCGCTAACTCATGGCTAGAAAAAGATAAAATACTAATTATGGATAAATCGGCATTCACAAACGAAAAATTATTTTTAAAAATCTAAACGCGAAAGGAAAATTATTATGATGAAATTGGTTTTACTTGCTTTAATTATTGGCTGTATCGCTGCTGCCGTTTACGCATTTGTTTTATGTTACAATGAATTTGATTTGTCATTATTAATTTCTGGAATATCTCTCTTATTGAGCTCTTATTCACTCGGAATCAATTTGATGATGGAGATTGAAACAGGTCGATATTACGAATAAAATAGTTAAGCCACAAAACTAGTACTTAAGGAATTTACAAGACGAAATGCCAGTGCGCCTATATACCATATGGTCTCAAACCGCTTTTTACCTTTACCTCGTTTGGGGTAAAGCAAGCCTACTTTAAAAAGCAGTAAAGAACAAATGATTTTAATTTGTCAATAGTTAAACAAAAATGTTTTGAGGTGATTGAACGATGTGAACGAGTTAAGGCGATTTCTCTTAGGAGAAATAAACGTTGTTGATCTTGGCGGTGGTGTTATTATCTCAAAGGAAATTGCACCTGCTGCCGAATTGTGGCATATTTCTGTTGATGGTGAAGAAAAAAAGATGTTTTGGGTATCTAATAACAAGGAAAAGGAAAAACCAGCTAAAAAAGGAGATTATACCGGAGGAAAGCCACCTTACATCATGGTTATGGAATCAGCGGTGCAGAAATTAATTGATAGTGGCGATTATGTAGGCGATATTTACCAGCAAATTGGATTTTTAACGGCAATGAGTGGGCGTATTGAGTTTAAAACAGGAAGATTGGTACATTCTCGGACAAAAAAACCGTTAACACGAGTTGATTTGATGGGAATTACAAAATTTACTCATAACAAAATTGATAAGTTATTAAAAAACTTGCGAGAAAACAATCTTCTCACCCATACCGCTGATGGCTATTTTATATCACGAAAATTTATTAAAAAGGGAGCTGCAAGATAAATGAAAATGCATGGATATTATGAAGTTACGGAACCACATATTGAAAATGGTATAATGTCTTTTAAGTCACGGCTTGCAGGAAAAGATATTTTTATTATTGCTAAAAGAGATAGCATTAGGAAAAATATTAAAGATGTAACAGCGATATCTATTTATGATTATCATATTAGAGTTAAAACCAATAATGATTATGAAGAACAACTTTTAAAAATAAAAGATCCTGTAATGCTTACATTTATTGATGATAACAGTGTTATTGTGTACAATATGCAAAACTTTAAAGAAGGTTGCATTCGTTATAAAAGTTATGATGATTTTTTAAAAATTTACAACACTTCTCACGACTATGAAAAAGATAGATACGAAGAAGCAAAGAAAATTGTTGCCAGTTATGAAAGTGTGAATAAATGAAATTGCATTGCATTGAAGGATTTTACAATGGCGAAAATAAAAAGATCAGTTATAAGGCAACCATATCAAGATATGATGATGCTTATGTTGTAATTACAAAAGATGGCGGTATATATGTATTGGTTGATGATTTTTTTGCAGGAAGACAGAGATCAAATTATTCTGTTAATAGAAAAATGCTGGTTGATCTGTTATCAGCTGAATCATCGTTCAAAACTTCATTTTTGCGCTATACATCATTTAGGCAAAAAGATATTGATGAATTTATAAAGGAATATGAAAGCGATTTAGAAGTTGGCAAACAACAGGACCGCAAGAAAAAATATGAAGAAGCTAAAAAGATTGTTGCTGAATATGAAAGCGGTGAAAAATAAATGACTAAGGATAAATTTGAACAGCTATACTGTAAAAATTCCAATATAACCACAAAAGAATACGACGATAATTTTATAACCCTACCATGCCAATGCAGTGAACGTGGTTGTAAGGGGTGGGCAGCTGTTTGTAATAACAAATTGTCTATAAAGGCTCACAACGACCTTTACGGAAAGGAACCGTGCCAATGAATTACCACTACACACCAGCCGAATTAAAAGAACTGCTGTCGTCGATGACGATTATTGTGGATTCAAGGGAAAATAGCTGGAAACACGTTGAAGATTATTTTATTAAAAAGAAAATCCAGTATAAGCAGCACAAACTTGATTATGGTGATTATTCTTGTATGTTGCCGAAGAATTTAGAACTAGGAATATTGCGAGATACATATTTTACTGATTTGGTTTGTATCGAACGCAAAAACTCGCTTACGGAATTGTCAAACAACCTTTCTAACGATCGGGATAGATTTGTTTCTGAACTTCTACGCAAGAAAGATACCAAACTGTTTCTTATGGTCGAGAACACCGCAGGAGGCTATGGAGACATACTTTCTCACAAATACAACAGTCAGTATGGTGAGGCTAGTTTTATGGCTACACTTAAGAGCATGGAAGCTCAGTTCAATATTAACGTTTCGTTTTTAGCCGATAAATCTTTAGCCCCTGTATTTATATTTTCAACTTTGTACTATCACATACGAAATTATTTATTAGGAAGGTGAGTAAATGATTAGACTCAAAAGCTTTTTAGGTAAAACAATGGCTCAACTAAACGATGAAATACGTATAGACGAACAAAAACTGCTAAACGATGCATTAAAAAGATTTCTTATGTCTAATTGTCCTGTTTTAAAAGATGAAAGCGAATTATTTCCACACCCAAATGACAAAATGATACGTTGGATAAACTGGAACATAAAAACGGACTTGCGTGGAGATGGATTGTTGACGGTTTCTGTTTTAAGAGTAGACCAATGGGAAAAGATATTTTATATATCCCATAAAATTGATATGGACAAATTTGAAGTAACTGAGGACGTAGCTGAAATATGGCGCGATGGAAGGTTTGAAGTTCAATGCAACAAGATTTAGCACGAATGCTGGTACTCCAACGTGAAATTAATATTCGCAAGGCTAGAGAAAGCTTGTGGGCATTTTGCTGTATGGTATCGCCAGACTTCTACAAGTCAGACCGTTGGCACTTGTGGCTGATGTGTGAGACACTACAGGCACTATATGAACGTAGATTAACAAAGAAACTGTTTTGGGATTTATGCCACAGCCCAAACGTTCCATCATGGTATCCAGATCATGTAGTCGAATGGGATAAAATTGTTGACGGCAGGGTATATACGAACCTCATGCAAAACATTAGCCCACGTTTCGGTAAATCTCGTACGCTCACAAATTTCTGTGATTGGATTCTTGGCAAGGATAACCAAAACAAAATCATTACCGTGTCATACAACAATGACTTGGCAGCAGATATGAGCCGGTTTGTGCGTGATGGAATCATGATGAAAAAGAACCTGCCAGCGGATATTGTTTTCTCTGACATATTTCCTAAAACGATGGTGGCAAAGGGCAATAGTTCGTTTATGAAGTGGGCTTTAGACGGTTGTTTCTTTAACTATCTTGGAGCAGGTCTTGAAGGAACTTTGACTGGCAGGGGCGGAAATTGCTTAGCAGAGGGAACCATTATAAAAACTGAGATTGGAAACGTGCCAATAGAATTAATGTGTTCTTGTAACATACCTATAAAAGTGTTATCATATGATATAGAAAATAAAAATCTATCTTACGAGTCAGTTCAAGTAAGTAAGGAGTCATATGCTAATGAATTTATTAAAATCACCACATCAGGTGGAAAAAGTATTACATGCACGCCCGAACATCGAATTTATTCCGGAAACGGAACGTATCGAGATGTTAGCAGTTTTAGAAAAGGCGAAACAGTTTATGCCATTGAAGAGCAAGAAGAACAAAACGTGCGTTATTTGTGGAAACCCGAAAGGTGGAAGAGGGTTGACGTGCAGAAACTGTTATCAAAAAATAAGAAACAAATCTGTAAAATTAATTTGCAAACGATGCGGGAAAGAATTTGTCAGAGAAAAATGCGATTACGACAAATCGATAAGGCGAGGACACGTAGACTATTACTGCTCATTAGAATGTTCTCAAGCAGATCATGCTATCAAAAACAGCCATTTTTGTATAGTTTGCGGAAAAAGATTAGAACGTCATGCAAAAAAATATTGTTCGTTAGAATGCCGAAAAATAAATTATGTAAATCCACGAAGATTACACAACATAATATGTCCGATATGTGGCACAGAGTTTCATCCTGCAAACAGTTCTGTGACTTATTGCTCGAAAAAATGCTCAAATCTTGTGCACTCAAGGTCCATGGTTGGATCAGGGAACCCGAGTTACAAAGATGGCAAGAGTTATGCAAAACTATACAGAGAAATGCGAAAAGTTGTGTTCGAAAGAGATGGTTTCGCTTGCGTGGCGTGTGGGAAAAAGGAAACGATAACAGAATATATGAGAGTTGGGAAGCTAACAAGGAAAACAGACTTAAGGCTACACCATCTAGACGAAAATACTGCAAACAACGTCCCGGAGAACATGGCAACATTATGTTCAGCATGCCATCAACGAATCCACAAATTAAAAAAGAAACCGTTGTTGAAATTAGAAGATATTGTACAGAAAAACAGCCAGTTTATGACATCCAAGTTGAAAATACGCACAACATGTTTGCTGGAGAAATACTTTTGTCCAACTGCACAATAATCGACGACCCAATTAAGTCAGCAGAAGAATCTTACAATGAGCGTGTGCTTGATGGTATATGGAGTTGGTACACAGGAACTTTCCTCTCTCGTTCTGAAAAAGGCGGGGAAGGATCAATCGATATAATCAATCATACACGCTGGAATACAAAGGATTTATGCGGTCGTATTATGGATGGTAAAATGGGTCCGGATTGGTTTAAATTTGCGGTACCTGTTGAATATGGTGGCAATCTTACTTGCCCAGGGATTTTACCGCAGAAAGATTTTGAAACGCTGAAAGAAAATATGGATCCGAATATTTTTAGGGCAAATTATTATCAAGAACCAGTTGACGTTAAAGGAAGATTGTTTGAACAGATATTAACCTATGACAAACTTCCGGATAATATTGAAAAGCGTATATCTTATTGCGATACTGCCGATAGTGGCGATGATTATTTAATTAATATTTGTGGCGGCGTCAAAGACGGTGAGGGCTTTATAACAGATGTTTACTTCACCTTAGAGCCAATGACAATAACGGAACCAGAAACAGCCAAACGAATCTATGAAAACAAAGTTGACCATGCAAAAATAGAATCTAACAACGGTGGTAAGGGCTTTGCTCGAAATGTTGAACGTATTATTTGGGAGAAGTACAAAACTAAACAGATTAACGTTTCATGGTTTCATCAATCCGAAAATAAGATGGCTCGTATTCTTACTGGTGCAACGTTTGTTATGAAACATGTTTACTTGCCAAAAGACTGGATGAAACGCTGGCCCGATTTTTACCTTGCAATTATGAGCTTTCAAAAAGCAGGTGGAAATAAACATGATGATGCTGCTGAAGGTATCGTCGAATGGGGCAAAATGATAACAGGTGATGGTAGCATAAATTCATTTATAGAAATGATGAAAAAAATGAAAGAAAAACGTTGACAACTCACTATTCTAATGTTATTATATGTTTAAAAGATAACGTTAGCGAGGGTGATTAATATGAATAAACAAGGTTCAGTATGTGTAACAAGCCCAATGAAAGATAAGAAACAAATTGACGATATGAAAGAATACTTGATGATGCATTACGGCGAACGAGATTATTTATTATTTGTAATGGGCATAAATACAGGGCTTCGCATATCTGATCTTCTCAAATTAACGGCTGAAGATGTTAAAACGGATAGAGTAGCTATACGCGAGCATAAAACAGGCAAGTCAAGACAGTTTATCATTTGTAAAACATGTAGAGAAGCAATTGACACGTATTTGAAAAACTCGGGAATTACCAGAGGAACTTTATTCCCAGGTAAAAAAGATAAAAACAAGCCAATTACTTCTCAAACTGCATGGAGAATACTTAGCGAAGCGGCTAAAACGATTGGATTTGCTGAAAACTTTGGAACTCATGGTCTTAAAAAGACTTTTGGCTATTGGGCGTTAAAAAAAGGTGTTAATATTGCTTACATCATGCAAATATTTAACCATTCGTCAATTGCGGTAACTCAAAGGTATTTAGGAATCACGCAGGGTGAATTAGACGCGGCTTATATTAATATGAATCTTTGAAAGGGGCGTTTATTATGGCGATCATTGGATTTGTCTGGCTACTTATGCTGGTTAAAATTTTAAGTATTTTTGGTGTCAAGGAAAAACGTGGTCGTGGTGTTAGAAGCGCACAACTAAGAGCACAACGGTCGTTAAAACCGTACGGATTTAAATTTAAATTATAGGAGGCTGACTATGATACAAATTACAGACATTAAACGTCAAAATCGTGAAGCGTTAAAGTATATCATTGGATTTTATGATCTGCAGCGGCAATACACAAGTCAGTTAAACAATATTTCTATGATTGGTGCGGCTAACTCAGATGGTATGCCACACGGGACAACAGTCGGCAATCCGTGCATGAATAAAGCTTTTTCTCTTATTGAACTAGAAAATAAAAAGAACTGGATTTTGTCAATTGAAATGGCAGAACAAACGCTGTCAGAAAAAACAAGAAAATTTTTAGAACTTAGGCGCGATGCTGAAAACCAAATACAACTTACCACTCACAAAGATAGTGGCCGCCCTTCGTGGGTTCCATATGTGCAGTCTCATTACGCCGAATGGTTTCATAATCGATACGGCAGGGACTCGGTGCCATCGCGCCAATACATGAATATGATGATGCAAGGAATGGTTGATGCTACAGTAAGAATCGCAATTTTTAATAAATGTTTTTAGCATATGCCCAAACCCTTTATTTTACATGGTATAATACTAATATAGAAAAATATGAAACGACATAGCCGCCTTTGTGTGGCTATTTTTTATGCTTATTTTTAGCAAAGGGGGTAAAATATGGGAATTGTAACTCGATTAAAGAAAGCTGCAAAAGCTGCATCATTGGCATACAGTATGGCAGACCAAGCCGCATCAATGACAGCTCAATTAAATAACAGCAAAAAAGCAAACAACAACAATCCTAAAGAAATTAATACTGCTGTTTATAATGACGGTCAGATGTGGTCTCCAGGAACGCCACTAGTCCCGATGAATCAAGGAAAAGCACCTTGGCAATATCAATATAGGGTCGGACGTAATTTAGTTGTAAATCCTCGCTCAGAAGATCCTAGATTAACCCCCTTTCAAATTTTAAGACGATTAGCCGAAACTCACGATATAACAGCCATGTGCTGGAAAATGATGATCGACCAAGTAACAGGCGACGAATGGGATATTGTTGCGGTAGATAAAAACGATAGAGAACATCATGAAGAAGATATTGACGCTGTCAAGCAATTCTTCTGGAAACCGGACAAGGTCCATTTATTCAATGATTGGTTGAAACCTTATCTAACAGACATTTTGCAGATTGATGCAGGTACGTTGTATAAGCGCAGGACAAGAAGCGGCAAGCTATATTCACTAGAATACGTAAACGGTGAGACAATCAAGCCCTTGATTGATGCTTATGGTCGTATGCCGTTATCTCCTAATGCTGCATATCAGCAAATTATATATGGTGTTCCATATGGTAGTGATAATCAGTGTTTAGGATTTACCGTGGATGATATTATTTATAGACCGCGATACCCACGAACATGGTCGCCTTATGGATTTGCACCAACAGAACAAATACTCATGAAGATTAATATAGCATTAAGACGTGATAACCATTTACTTGATTTCTATGCCAAAGGATCTACGCCAGACGGTGGATTGTATTCATTTGACAAGGAAGATATGACACCAGATCAGATAGAACAGTTTTCGGAATTATACAATGACATTATGTCAGGCGAATCAAGTGACCGTTGGAAGCTTAAATTCTTGCCAAAAGGTAAATACATTGACACAAAGGCATTTACCTATGATGTAAAGCTTGATGAATGGCTTGCAAGATTGGTCGCTGTTTCTTATGGCGTTAATCCACAAGCGTTTGTCATGATGATGAATCGATCAACAGGACAGTTACAAGATCAACAGCAAACAGATATAGGGCTTGGACCATTGGAAGGCTACCTTGCTGATGGATTTACGGACATTATTCAAAACGAACTTGGATACAAACATCTTAAATTTAAGTATATCGATGAAAAACAAGAAGATGCTGCAATTTCAGTTACCAAGAATGTCGAGTATTCAAAAGCCGGAATCATAACAATCGATGAGGTTCGTTCTAAAATCGGCATGCCACCGCTGACAAATATGCCGGACGGTGTTCCTGCTATAATTCAAGTTGGCAATGACATTATTCCTCTTACTGCTGAATACTTTAAAGCGAAAACTAAATCACAATTGGAGTTATTGGCATTAGGTGTTACTCAAGGCGGTAATAAACAAAACAATGAAGCGCAAGCCAAACAGCAAGTCATTAACAAGCCACAAGATAATCCACAAGCAGCAAAAACGTCCACACAGGATAAAGTGGATACGTCTAGTAAAAAAGATGCTAAGAAGGCAGTACAAGACGAATTAAAACAGTTTGAAAAGTTTGCTATCAGTCGATTAAAAAAAAAGACTAAACGAGAATTCGAACCAAGCATTTTGCCACAAGAACTAGTAAAGACATTAAACGAAACGCTTCAAGAAATTAAAGAACCAGCCGAAATAAAAAAACTTTTTAACAAAGTTGAAAATATAAAGAAGCAATCAGATTTAGTTTCTGAAAATGCTAAATCGATTAGCGACATGTTCGATGAATTAAAACAGGAACTTCTTGATAATGCGAATGACGTAACCGATGAAGACTTTCAAGAGAAAGATGATGATTCTAGAAAGGCGTTATTACTTTTACTTCTTTTAGGAAACTTTGATCTTAGTGAAAAACTGAAACCAGCATTGACAAACATGCTTGAATCTTTTTCAACTCAATCAATTAATCAAGCCGAAAAAGAAATAAAGGATCTTGGCGGTTCTAAATTGTCATCAGCAAAACAAAAAGAAATTATAGCTGATGTGGTTAACAAGCGGATTGATTTTATACTGCCAGAGATTGACCGTGTGACACAAGAAAAGATATCTGCCGATACTTATAAGACTACCGACATAAATGCGCTTAAACAAGCTGTTACGGATTCGTACGCAATAAGCAATGACAGGTCTGATTTTATAGCTGACGTTGAACAGCGGACTATAGAAAACACTGCTCGGATCGCAACGGCTAAAGAAAGCGATGTTGTCGCGGCTGTATTGGTTAGCGATGGTCAAGAATTTGATGGACCATGCATCGATGCAGACGGTCAGGTATGGAGTTTATCTCAAGCCGAAGGAAATATTCTTCAACATCCAAAATGCCATAGAGAATTCACATTTCTAACCAAAGATCAAGTTGAAGAGTTGGGAGGGATTGACGTTGAGTAAGTTTCTTGAATCGATTATCAAAATTACAAAACGTTGAAAGGAGTGTGATCCAATATCTACGGTAGGCTAGCCCCCCTACTATAAAATAAAGTGCGAGGTGATAAATTTGTATGAAATATTAAATAATGGTAAAAACGAAGCTGTTAGCTCAACAAATCCTTTTCCTGTAAAAATGATCGGTGGATCAACGGTTTTCGGATCGATCAAACCATTAAATTATTTGTATGTTGGCAAAAATGGTAATGATGCAAGTGGTGACGGCAGTGCGGGTAATCCATTCTTAACAGTTGGTGCAGCAATGTCAATAGCAACGGCAGGAACAACGGTAAATACATTTCCCGGTACTTATACGGAAAACTTAACTTTCAAGGCTGGCGTAAATCTTACATGTCCTGTTGAATATGGGGTTTATATCGTTGGTAATCATACGGCAAATTTTAGTGGAACCGTTATTTGCGAAAACATTGTTCTTCAAAATGCAAACTCTGCGGCTTCAGGAACAGTATTGACGGTTAGTGGATCTTCTGTTATTAACCTTCAATTTTTAAACAGCTATATTAATTCATTTTCTACCTCAGGCGCAGGTGATTCGATTCAATGGACAAATACAAATGCATCAAGTAAGCTACAACTTGTTGATGGAAATGTAAGTGTAACAACGTCAGGAGCAACGGCAAGATGCTTTTATTCAACAACTGGCGCGGCTGGTAGTGTGATTGCTAATCGTGTTACTCTTAAGTTGGACAATGCGGCTAATATAGCATTGTCAATTGGTGGGGCTATTGCATTCACACATACTCAAGATTCTGTTACAGGGCAAACGGTAGTGGCAAATACAGCATCATACATTGGAACACTTGTTTTGCAGACAGCAACAGGCGTTGCGACGTTTACAACTACGTCTAGCGGAATATCAGTACTTTCTGCGGTTTCTATTAATACAAATACTTCACCTGCAATTGCCGGTACTGGTGGAATTACATTTACTAATATTATGTACCTGTCTACTGGAGTTGGTGGTGCGGCAACACTAAACAGTGGGATTGGTGCTTCACCTTTAACAATGGGTCCGTTACGTATTCGCGCAGCTACATTATTGCCAGCGGCAGCAGTCGCTAGTGGGGCTTTGACTGGTGCTATAGAATTTGATGGAACAAACTTTTACAAAACAATAGGAACCACACGAAGCGTGATGGGATAAGGGAAGTGATTAAGTGTCTGATTTAAAAATGTTTATTCCTATGACAAAGATTGATGAAGAAAAGCGACTTGTTTACGGAACGGCAACGCAGGAAGTAAAAGACCGTTCAGACGAAACGATGGACTATGATTCAAGCAAACCATTATTTGAAAAATGGTCGCAAGATATAGAAAAAGCCAGTGGTGGTAAATCATTAGGAAATGTGCGAGAAATGCATTCGAACAAGGCTGCCGGTAAGTTAACCCAATTAACGTTTAATGACGCGGCAAAAGCTATTGAAGTTTGTGCTAAAGTTGTTGATGACGATAGCTGGAACAAAGTCAAGGAAGGTGTTCTTACTGGATTTTCAATTGGCGGTAGTTATGCTAAACGCTGGCGTGATGCTACGGGTGGTACAAGATTTACTGCTGGACCGGCAGAACTTTCACTGGTTGACTTGCCTTGCTGCCCAACAGCAACATTTGATGTAATTAAAGCAAGCGGTATGGTTGAACAACGAGAATTTAAAATTAAGGAGGACAATAGTTTGGAACAAGAAATAAATAAAACAATTCTTGATGATTTTACAAAAGCTTTAGCAGATAAAGATCTTGCTAAGGCTTTTTCTTTTGAAGAAATTACGAATAGATTACAAGGCGCGTTGAATGGTCAGATTAAAACACCTTTTAATTGCGGTTACTTTTGGGTTAAAGCAACGTATCCAGATTCAGTGATCATTGCCGGAGATATTGACGGTGATGGTGACAAGGATCTGTATAGGGTTGCTTATACAATGACAGATGATGGCATTGTAACTCTTGGGGCTATTCAAGAAGTAAAAATGGAATTTGTTCCAGCAATTGATGAAGACGATCCTAGCACAATGGCTGGGCTTCCTACAACAAAAGCCGATGAACCAACTGATTTAGAAAAGAAAGATTATTCTACTGAAGATCGTAAAAAAATGTCTGGTAAAGGTGAAGCTGAGTCAGACGGTTCATTCCCGATTAAAACAGCTCAAGATGTAAAAAACGCTGTTAAAGATTGGGGCAGAGCTGGTTCAAAGGCATCGGACAAAGAACATATCATTTCTCGTGCCAAAGCAATTGGGGCAGAAAGTTCATTGCCTGATGGATGGGATGGCAAAAAGGCTGAAAAGGCAGTGGAGGACAAAAAAGTGGAAAAAGATCCAGAAAAACCAGTAGAAAAAGCAATCGAACCGCAAGAACTTGAAAAAGTTGGCGCAGTTCATTCAAAGGCAACAATGGACCATCTTCAAAAAGCACATCATGAATTAACTCAAGCTGGTGCTGCATGTAAATGCGATAAATGCCAAAAAATGATGGGTAAAGATGACAGTGAAACAATGACAGAAGCGGCTAAAACGGTACAAGATACCGATTTGCATAAATCAATTGGTAACGATCAGCAACTTTCTAAACTAATGGAAGGTATCTCAACATTGCAGAAGTCCTTTGATGGTCTTAATAGTGAGTACAAAGTATTACAGAAAAAGTTTACTGATTTAGAAAACCAACCAATGCCAGGTGGCGCACTCTTTCAATCGGGTTCATTATCAATGGAAAAAAGCATTGCTGGTGAATCTTTAAAGAAAACCGCATCAATAGACAGCGAAGAATCTGCTTATGACTTTATTATTGCAAACAGTAAAGATCCGGGCATGGTTCAAGACGCAAGACTGCAAAAGTCTAATATCTTAATGAAAAAAGCGATGCAAAAATAAGCATTTAAAAAAGGAGAAAAGCAAATGGGAATGACAGAAATTACAAGCGACACTTTAAATCAAATTGACGCTGATGCTATTAAAAAAATGGAAGGCGCATGTGAAAAATCGTCCATGTTGGCGATGATGAAAGGGCAGACTATAACTGGTGCTGGTGGAGCATTACCAGGGGTATCTGATAGTTGGGGTGGGTACAGTCTCGAAGCACCTGCTAAATCGTTAGTACCTTTCGAAAGTCCAGAAAGAAACAGAATCCCTCGTGTTATTAAATCTAACGGTAGTGTTGCTCATTTTCGTACGATTAATTCTATCGGATTATCCGGTGGTTTAGGTCGTCTTGAAGGTAAACGCGGCAGCTCAATCACATACAATCTTTCGACGAGTACTTTCCCTTACAAAAGTTACGGCGTACAAGACTCTATTACGGAAGAACTTCGCAGAACCGCTGTAGGTACAGAAGGAGACTTATTCGCTAAACAGCATACGTTTGCGTTACTTCGTATGATGACTCAGGAAGAATTGCTTATTGTTGGCGGTCAAGGCACTACTGCTTTACCTGCAATCGGGACACCTACAGGGCTTACGGCCAATCCAACTGGTGGTACAATTGCCGCTGGAACATATTCAATTAAAGTAGCAGCTTTGAACATGAACGCATCTAATCCAATGCCGGCTCTTAATTTTGGCACACAGTCAACAAATATTTCATTGTATGGTACTGGCGTAGCTAATGCTACCACTCCATCAATTGGTGGAGCTATTAATTACGTTGCAAATGCTTTAAACGGTGTTGGTGCGGCTTCGGCTTCCTTTAGTACTGGTGCTCTTAGCGGTTCTACTAATGCAATTAGTGCAACTGTTACACCTGTAAGCGGTGCTTTAGCTTATGCATGGTACGTTGGCGTTGCTGGTAGTGAAACATTACAGATTGTTACAGCTTTCCCTAGCATGACAATCACACAGTTAGTTACTGGTGGCGATGCTGTTTCTACAGTTACAAATGATGGTACTCTTGACCCGTTGGTATTTGATGGTTATATTCCACAAATTTTAAACGCAAGTGGTTATTACAAAAATGGATACGCTGCAGCTCTTACAAAATCTGCTGGTGGCGTAAAAGAATTGGATGATTACAATTCTTACGTTTACAGAAACTTTAAATTAGGTCCTAGCCGTTATTTATGCGGTGAACAGTTCTACCGCGATTTGTCAAATGCAATCCTGTCAACTGCAAGTGGTGCTGTAGCGGCTCAAACCGTCATGGTCGTTAACAATGATGCTGGTACTAAATCCAACTTGATCATGAGTGGTCGTGTTGCTTCGTACATCAATAAATCTTACCCTTCCAAAGAAATTACAATTGAAGTTCATCCTTGGTTACCGCCTTCGACTTGTATTGCTATCGTTGATACAATTCCTTATCCTTCTGCCGATATTCCTCGTGCAATGGAAATGGAACTTGCGATGGATTATTGGGCACAAGATTACATGCCACAGTCCCCGACTTGGGAATTTGGTATTTCCGCATTTGGCGCGTTAAAAATGTATGCACCTAGATTCTGCGGTGTTCTTACTGGTTTCCTTCCAGGATTGCAGGGATAATAAACACTTTATTCCGTGGCAAAGGAGGTAATAAAAATGGCAAAAGATAAAGAACCTGAAACAACTGAAATGACTGAACCCGAAACAATCGAACTAATTGAACTAGACCATTCCATTCAAAACGGTTCAATGGTAATCGGCGAAGAAACTTACCAGATTAAAAACGGTAAAGTTTCGGTAAAGCCAGAACACTTGCAAGAAGCTAGACTTCATATCAAAATGGTGGTGTAACGTATGGCTTATTGCACACCAGATGATTTAAAAGAACTTGGCTATACTTGGGATGATACCGCTGACTTAGCTTATATCACTGCAATATGTGAAACGGCTAGTCAGACGGTTGACACTTATTGTAAACAGTCATTTACAGCTAAAACAAGTTATAACGATACTGGTTTAGTTCGTGTAAAATGCGGAATGTTTAAATATTTCCCTAAAAAGTTGACAATCACAAACATTGAATCGGTTTCATTCTTGCCAATTGCGGGTTATCAAGTACCATTTGAAATAACATACCCGTCTTTCATGAATGACAAAGGCTATATCATGGCTTTTACATTGGCACCAGACGGGCAGTATTACGTTAAGGCAACATACGATTTTGGCTTCGCAGTTGGCAGTTTTCCTACTGACTTAGTAAAAGCCACCATGCTTGCATGTGCGCCTTTGCTTGATGATTACTTCCTTTCACAGGATAGTAATGTATCTATGGTTAAATCAATCAAGCAAGGCGAACTTACGATTGTTAGAGAAGATACTCACTCGATGCCACAAAACGCTCTAAATATTCTTAATGGCGGTAATGATGGTCTTGGATATGTGAGAGTTAGGGCTACATCATGATTTTAAAACATAAGGTAAGTGTCCAAAGATATGTTACCGGAACTCCAAGCCCTAGCGGATCACCGACAACAATTCTTTCAACTCTAGTTGCATCACTAAAATGCGATTTACAGCCGCATCAAGGTGTTGTAGTTGTACCGGTTCAAGGGCAAACCACTATTTATTACAAAAATATGTTTTGCAATATTGTTGATATACAAGCAAATGATATCATCACGGACTTGGCAACTGGTGAAAAATTCAAAGTTGTCAATACGAATCCGTGGAACATCTTAAAACATTTAGAAGTATTTCTTCAAGGCGGTACGGTAAAATGAGTGTAAAAATTGAAGGTTTAGACAATGTTATCACCAACATCAATAACATTTTACCGATTGAAACCGCCAAGATGAATGCAAGGCTTTCAGTTGCCGGAGTTGTTGCACAAAACGCAATAACTGAACAGGCTGGATTAACTGACCATACACTCAAACAATTAGCTGATTTAGGTCATCCATACAGTACAAGGTATACAGCTAATTACGGTCCGCATGGCGATGACAGCCAAGTCCACGTTCAGTCCGGACTGCTCAAAACAAATATTGTTAAAAATGAAAACCTAAATACCGCATTATCAACAGTTGAGGTTGGAGTTAGTGAGGACGCAGTACCATATATCGGTGATCTAATTACTGGTACGTCAAGAATGCGCCCTCGTAACTTCATAGGCGAAGGATTTCGAAAAGTAAAAGAAAATGTGCAAGCATCATTAGTAGGGAAGTGATTCAGTGACTATTAAAAATTATGATCCGGTCATAGCAATAATTAGAAGTAAGTTACTTGCAAATAGTGGCTTGACCTCGTGGAGTGGTTGGACAAATACTGGTAGTCCTGACATCTACCCTGCTTATATTTCTTTTATCTCAAACGGAAATTATCCAGCATTGACAGTTTGCAGAGAAGAAGGGGAAACGTTCAAAAATCGTACTGGTTATCAAGGACTACGGTATTACATTCACGGCTGGTTTAAACAGTCAGAGGATTCAACAACTGCTGATAGTGCTGTTGATGATGCCGCTTTTATGCTTAACACAGTAGTGGATATTCTTGACGTTCATCCTATTTTAGGGCAGCAGGTACCACAATTTGCAATGTGCCGGCTGGTTAATTCAAAATGTCCGGTTTATGATGATGTTACGCGAACCACGTTTTTTATGACAGAATGGCTCATTAAAGCAAACAAAAACTTAATATATAGCTAACACAAGAAGGAGGAAAATAATATATGTATAGTTTTGATAAAGGGAGAATTGTTGCTACAACTCAAGATGGTTTAGTCACAGAGTTTAGACAGCCACAAAGTTTCTCCGCTGATTTCAAGGTAAATCTTAAAGATTTATACGGTCGTGGGCAAGATGCTATTTATATCGCATCAGGAAAACGGTCCATTGATATTAAGGGCGAATTTGCCGATATTACATCTAGTTCAATGAATCTTTTGCTTGGCGGTACCGAAACAACTGGTATTAACAAAATAATCGATCCGGCACCAGTTTTACAAGTGCCAGTTACAAGCCCATACACGGCATCGCTAGGGACTATTCCAAACGGCGGCGTACTAAGTAACCTAATGGTAGTTTATGACGTTACAAATGCAGCCCTAGCCATCCCGATGACTTTAATTATGAGCGGAACACCAACGTCTGGACAGTTTACATTCGCTTCGACTGCGGTTGCTGGTGCTAGAGTTTATACAGTAGGTACTAATTTCGTAGCGAATGACACAGTTACGATTAATGGAGTTACTTTTACCGCGGTTGCTTCTAGTGCGACTGGGAATGAATTCCTTGTTGGTTCTACGGTAGCAATCAGCATTACAAACTTAGCGACTGTAATGGCTGTTAATTCTACGATTGCGGCATTGTACACTATTACGTCAAACGCAACAACCTTTACATTAGCTGAAACATTGGCTGGCGGTGGAAATACACCTACTGCGGCAACAGTCGTCGGAACAGGCGTTATTACAAGCGCAGCCCCAACAACTTCATTGGCAACAAATACATTTACGTTTGCAGCGGCAGACACAGGACACAATGTTCAGGTTATCTACAAATACAATATTGCAACAGGAACGACGATCACATTAGCTAACAACTTGATGGGTTCTCAGAAACCTTACCAGCTTGAAATGTTTACACAATTAGCAGGAGCACAGATTCATATTGTATTCCCACGCGTAATGTCAGCAGGTACAAGCTTTGGAGCAAAAATGGAAGATTTCACAATTCCGTCTATCGAAGCAAAAGCAATGGCAACGGTTGCGGATATCACAGGGTATTTATATCTTGATGATAACGTTGCACAATAATAAAACTAGCCCATCCATTGTGGTGGGCTTTAACTTTGAAAATAAGAAGGGTTGATTATATATGCCAGTAGAATTTGAAGGAACAGAAGTAAAGTTCCGCGAAAAAACCTATATCATGCCCGATTTACCATATACCGCATATGAAGACCATGAAGCAATGATTAAACTTGTTGATATTTTACGGTCATTAGATGCAATGCAAGGAAACCCTATATTGCATCCATTCTCAGGCAAAACGTTGAAAGATGCAAGAATCCTGGTAATGCTTGCAATTAAAAGAAATTATCCTGATTTAAAAGATGAAGACTTTATCAAGGATTTACGCGTTGTTGATCTTTTTTTAGCAGTCGGAGTTTTAGCAAATAGAGAAGTAGCCGTTCAAGAAATGGTAAAGGTTGATAAAGAAAAAAACGTAGAACCGCAGGTAAAGGCAAAAGTAACAGCTCAAAAGGATACGAAGAACCAAGACAATTAAAAGCTGCAAAACTTTATGCTTCGATATCTGCGGTTTTTGGATATACGAATCAATATATTAAATGGAAAATGTCATTTATGGACGTTTACTGTGCTACTAAATACGTTATTGACAATCCACCAGCTGGAGCCGTTATTCAAGCAGTAGTAGAAGCTTACTGCAAAGGTGCTTCAAAAGGTAAAAAAGGTGGTAGTAACAGTTCTAATAATAGTAGTTACGAATCAAATGATGACGGTGGGCAAGCTAAACCTGACGACTGGGATGAACTTTCCAAAGAGGAACAGTTTAAATGGGAAGAAGTTCAGTTAAAGAATCTAATGGCTGTTTTCGGTATGTCTGGTGGCGTTGTTAGAGATAGAAAGAAAGGAGAATAACTTTATGGCAGATACCGGTGATCTTGGACAATACAAAGTTATTGTTGCTGCGGATTATAGCAATTTAACTAAAGGAATAAGCGATGTATTAAAGAGTATACAGAGTTCAGCCGATGGTGTTTCTTCTATCTTTGCTAAAATGACGGATAACATCGAAAAAGCTAGTATCAGTGGCAATAAAATAAACGATACTGCTTCAGCGATGGACTCATTTAAACAATCATCAGACAGTGCTCATCAATCATTACAGAAATTAACACAAGAAACAAACGGCATGAATTCAAATGGGATAAAAGCCGTTGACAATTCATTAAAGGATGCGGCAAGATCAGCATCAACCTACGAATCAGTACTTTCAAAAGTTCGTAGCCATATGTTATGGATGGCATCGGCAGGAATTACAGGCGCGGTATTTGCGGCACCATTTGAAGCAATCCACACAATCGCTGACGTCGAAAAACAAATGGCTGGAATGATACAGGTATTGCCTCAACTTCATGGCAACCAGCAAGCCCTCAACACGGTTTCACAGCAATTTATTACTATTGCTGAACAATATGGAATGCAAGTTGATAAAATTATTGAAGCAGGCAAGTTATGGGGCAGAGGATATAAAGACGTTGGCGAAATAATGCAGCTTACTGGACTATCCGCTAAATTAGCAACGGCAGATATGATGGATGTTACACTTGCCAATAGAGCAGTTGAATCAACAATAAATTCATTTGGCAGACAAGCCGATGCTGTTAGCTATGCAAGCCATGTCGTAGATTCATGGACTAACATTGCGCATAATGCTCAATCAAGTGCCACGGACTTAGCGGAAGCATTAATGCGGTCGGGCGCAGCAGCTCATGCAGTTGGCGTTTCTCTTGATACTACAAACGCATTAGCTTCGACAATGATCAAAACAACCGGTCTTGAAGGTGCAAACGTTGGTAATGCCTTAAAGTCAATCTTTTCAAGTATACATTCTGATAAAGCTGTTGCTGATTTAAAAAATCTAGGAATTGAAGTTTCTAGTTTTGATAAAAATGGAACACAGCATTTTCGTGATGTAAGCAGCGTTATTACTGATTTGATGCTCAAAACCCATGAAACAAGTACCAACATGGCAAAAGATTTACAAGATATCTCGGGTGGTAAATTTCAATGGTCAAAAGCCGCTGCGCTATTTGGTGATTATGCCGATTTTATTAAGGCATACAACCTTTCTATATCGTCAACAGGATTTTCAGAGGGTCAAGTTGGCGCGCAAATGGATACTATTAGTCGCAAGGCTGAACAAGTAAAAGCATCGCTTACAGGCGTTTTAAACGGCATGGGAAACTCTGGGTTATCAGCTCAAATAAAAAGCATGTTGGATTCTGTTAATGATTTTATCAAAGGATTGCAACAAATACCCGCAAGCACGTATCAGGCAGTAGGTTCACTTACAAAACTTGGTGCTGAAGCTTACGTTGGGTATAAGTCACTTGCATTTTTAGCAGCAGGAATGACAGGCATGCGAAATGCTTTTATTTCAATACAAGCGGCTAAAGCAGAAGACACGGCAGCTACTTTTATAAACACAGCGGCTACCGGGTCAAATTCAACATCAAAAGTAACAAGTGCGGCATCTTCACGAGCTAATGCGGTTGCTATTGGAACGGAAGTTGCGGCTAAAGAAGTTGACACAGCTGTAACAGCCGAAGCAACAGTTGCGACGGGAGCATGGGCTACAGCAACAACGGTCGCTACTGGTGGACTTAATTTATTAATAGCTGGATTAATCGGTGGAGCTTTATATAGTGCAAATTACACAACGTCACTTGGAGAAGAAGCCAATGCCTTAGATAAGTTATCTCAAAAAAACCAAGATGCGGTTGCGATAAAAGAACAAGAAGTTGAAATGTCTCAAAAACAGACTGAATTTATCGGCACTCTTGGTGAAGCTTATATCAAATTAACTCAGCAACTTAAAGATGTTCAAGGAAACGAAGAAAAGGTAAACAAAACCAAAAAGGATCTACAAGCTACCGAAAATGAACTTGCAAAAGTTGTTGGAGAAGATGGCTTACAACGTATAAAGTCATCAAGCGATGTCAAACAAGCTATTAAAGATGAACAAGCGTCTCACACCGACATGACGGCATCGATCAAGGATGAGTTAGCTACTCTTAAAAAGCAACAAATAGAATATACTCAGCAAGCATTGCAAAGTACAGTTGATAGAATTGATGCTCTTAAATCAGAAACAAAATCGTGGGGATTATTAGCTAGAGCACAACAAGCGGCTATGAACATGTATGCTGGTATTGCGGATGCTAAGATAGCGTGGAATACTGCTTTATCAAATACGTTGCCTAATGGTTCAGTTGGGCAAGCTAACGCGCAAAAAGATTTAGCGTATTGGCAGAATGAAAAACAATATGCATCTAATTACAAACCATCTTCTGTAACCGAAGAAATATCAGCTCTCGAACAAAAACAAAATGAGCTACAGATAAAACTAGGACAGCAACAAATATCCGCAGCCGCTGGTTACGTAGTTCCACAAACGACTAGCACGGGCGGCGATGAAGTTGATACCAGCGGTGGTAAAAAGAAAAAAGGTAAAAAAGAAGTCGATAACTCCCCAGAACGAATTTCTTATGATTACTTTATAAGTCAAGGATTTTCTAAAGAGGTAGCCGCTGGCATAGTCGGAAATTTAATGACTGAGTCGGGGCTAAACCCAAAAGCAGAATCAAACGACGGCTCTTATGGGATTGGTCAATGGCTAGGTGGAAGACGTCAAGGATTACAAGACTTTGCATCATCAAATTATTCAGATCCATCATCAATGGACACACAGCTTGCATTTGTAAATTACGAATTAAAACATAGCGAGTCCGGTGCTCTTGGCAGTATACTTGCATCAAACCCAACAACACCAGAAGCAGCGGCTTATTCAGTATCCAAGAATTACGAACGTCCTGAGTGGGCTGAGAATCCCGACAGGCAAGAAAATGCTCGCACCGTATATGATAAGTATGCAAACGGCAACGGCGGCAAGTACGAAGCCCTAGACCCTGCAAAACAACGTGAAAAGTTCTATGCTGATATGAAAAAATCATATGAAGAAGAATTGCAAGCTGAAAAAACTGCTGCGCTTGAACAAGGACGTTTTTGGAAGTCAAACGATACCTTGTATTTATTTCAAACCATGCTCGGACAAGTTGGCAAAGATATTCCTGCTTACGAATCTGAACGATTTAAATTGCAACAAGATAAGCAAAAAGAAGATCAAGAACTGCAGTCTGCTTCATATGCCAGAACCGAAGCACTTACTGAAGCTGGTATCGATAACGTTCACAAAATAGAAGCAAGTATAACCGCATCGGTAGCAAACAAGCAACCGATTGGTAAATACCAGGAAAGTATTTACGAAAGCATGCTAAAATCTGCTTCGTTACCAGCTGGTTCAGCCGCAAAAGATGAAGAAGATAAAAAAAGATATAATGAAATAGCGGCTCGGGACAAAGCTACCTATAAAGATGAGCAAGAAATAATCCAAAAACATATTAACGCGTTAAAAACAATGGCTGACAAGGAAATTGAATATCAGGAAAAGTTACATTTAATTTCACCACAACAGGCATCTAGTGCGAGAAACATCGTTAATGAAACAGATTATCAAAAGAAACTTCCTGAATTACAGTCAGGGTTGACTAAAACAGCAAATACCGGTTCAGAATCAGCCATGCTTGACGCTTACACCAAATTTCAAAATTCCAAAACAGCCGAAGAATCAAAAGGAAACATTGAAACTATGTTAAGCCTTTCCAAGGACACTGATGCAACTCTAAAGGCTGTTTCCAAGATGGAAGAATCGTGGGATAAGTACGAGCAAAATAAGCGGCAATACAGCCAAGAAACATACGACTATTTAAACCGCTATCAAGAAGCTTATATCAATGCTTATCAAAATGCATGGGGTGACGCTCTTGATGCGACATTAAATAAAACTCGGTCATTTTCAGACAACGCCAAGAACATTTTTAAAAGTTTATATAGTGCTCTTGCAAAACAATTGTCTACTGATTTTACCCAAAAATGGACACAAAGCTTATCGGATATATTAAACAAAACAAAATCAACAAATCAAGAAAAACAGTCTGATAGTCAAAGCACATCAACCAAATTAAAGCAAGATGTATCTCAAATATTAACATCAACATTATCAGCCGATACGCAAAAACAAGCATCTTCAAAAGTAACCGCGGCAGCACAACAGCAAGACTCATCCAAGACTAAGACTAGCGTTCTTGGCGATATTGGCAGTATGTTAACGTCAATGTTGGCTGAAATGGCTATTATGTACGCATTGAGCGCATTATTTGGTGGCGGCGGTTCTTCCACGTCAACAAGTACTAGCTCTGTTAGCTTGGGTAGAAGTGCATCAAGCTATTACACTACGCCAACAGCAGTTCCGCAAATAACGGTTCCATCAATGGATATCGGTGGTCAGCTACCTTCAGACATGTTAATACTGGCACATAAGCGCGAAATGGTTTTAACCCCTCAACAGTCTGATGCTATTAGCAACCTAGGCAGTAATTCAAACAGCCAAAGCAATTCGCAGCCTAGCAGTCCTAATGCTATGACATTAAGACAATCACTATCGGTTAATGCAATTGATACTCGCGGCATGAAAGAAGCTTATATGTCATCAAGCGGAGAGTTGGCAAATACCGTAAAACGTGAAATTAGAAGATTTAACACAACTGGATTGACATAAAAAATAGCCGCCCTTAGTTGGACGGCTTAACTTTTTACTCGATACCAAAATACATATTAACGTCATCATTTTTGACGGTGTTGATGTGTTTCATTATAACTACGGAATGGATGATGGCAATTAAACATATTATATATCCATAAATCCACCATTTATAAAATCCACGACCTTTCTTTTTAGCAATAAACGCAGGTATAAGTCCTGCAAAAAATGAAACAAATCGAATCGTTAAATAAGAATCTGTTATCATTATTCGCGTTGAAAAGTCTACACCAATTAGTGAATTATCTATAACGGTGCAAGTAATTAATGCAAACAAAAATGAAAATACCGTCATTAATATAACATAAAATACATGTTTCATTAAAATCATCCTTTTTGATTTACATCATATCATACTATATCATAATTTTATACATAAATATAAGAAAGGAGCTTTTTAATGAGCGATTATATTTTCCCAAGCAATTTACGCGGCTTGCAGTATCCTATTACGGAAACTGAAAACTGGAACACAATAAAAACAAGATCAGCATCAGGCACTCAAAACTTTATCAGCCTATATACTTATCCTTGGCATAGTATCAAATTATCTTTTTCTTATTTATCTGACACAGATAGTCAGTTAAGTGACATACAAACATTAATGGGATTTTACAATAAGGTAAGCGGCGCAGGTCAAGACTTTTTGTTTGCGTTTCCTCCCGATCCAACAGGTCAAACAATTAATAGCAATTCGGTATCTAATCAAGCATTTGGAACCGGTGATGGGGTATCGACCAATTTCAGACTAACAAGAAGTTATGGAGACTTTGCAGAACCTATTTTCGGAGTTTTAATGACACCTGTTATAACTTCTACCGTCAACGGAGTTACGACCGTTCTGACCGTAAATACGGACTTTACATGGACAACCGAAGCATTGATAACATTTACAACCGCCCCTGTATCTGGAGCAATTTTACAATGGAATGGCGAATGGTATCACCGTTGCCATTTCAAAGATGATACGTCAGAATTTCAACAGATATTTTACGGTGGATGGTCGCTTGATGAATTAACGCTTGAAAGCATAAAGCTTCTTTAAGGTGGTTACAATATGAAAACATGCTCAACGGCTCTACAAAATTTACTCACACAATACATGAAAAAAGAATTGACGACTTGGTATATTGCTGAACTGTATACTTTTTGGCTTAATTATGGTTTAAGTTATAATGCAGGAACATTTAACAGCGGGAAAATATTGCTATACACTGGACATGATACTGATTTACAAATTGGTGGCAACATTTATCAGCATTGGTCAATCGAACATGGCGATATAGAAGAAAAACGTGGTGTCGAAACATCTAGCACAACACTAACAATAAATTATAATCCTTTTGATGTTATACAAGGGCTAGATGTTACATGGTACCAAGCATTGCAATCAGGCGTATTTGATGGATGCTATTTATCAATAGATCGATTATATTCGCCTATACCGTGGTCTTATCAAATGGCGAATATATCAAGTGATTACGTTTTAAAGAATAGATTCTTTGGACTTCTTGATGTTGGTACAGATAGCGGCATGAAAATGACGTCCTGCCAGATGAAGCTTGAATCACCAACATCACTTTTAAATATGCAGATTCCTAGAAATCTAGTTAAACCATCATGCTTGAATAGATTTTGCGATAGTATGTGTACATTGATTAAAAGTGATTATGCTTACACCGTCACTGCTCAATCTGGCAGTTCTAAAACGGCTATTATTTCTAACGTTTCGGAAATAGATGGATTTTTTTCACAAGGAACTATGCTTGGGCTAACCGGAGAAAATACAGGAGTTTCAAGGACAATAAAAACCTATGCAAGTAATACCGCCACACCAGGAGAACCGTGGAAACTATCCGTAAGTACTGGTGATACTTTCACATTCTACCGTGGCTGTTCAAAGACAATTTCAGTGTGTGAAGCTTATAGTAACCTTACTCATTTTAGAGGTTTCCCATGGCTACCGGTGCAGAATACTTTACTTTAAGAAGGGATTTTTATTATGGATGATGAAGAAAAGAAAGAACGAGAATCGGTAATAGCTGAAGCCAAAACGTGGTTAAGAACACCATACCATCCTGAAGCTAGAGTGAAAGGAGCAGGGTGTGACTGCGGAACATTTATTTTGGGGGTTTTTGAGAATGTTGGATTGATCGAACATATAATTTTACCTCATTACCCCGAAGACGTCGCGTGCAACTGTGCGAGCCCAATGTATCTAAAGAAAATAAAAGAATATTGTCGTGAAGTTGATAGAGATCCGTTGCCAGGTGATATCATTATGTATAAATTTTCTGGAAGTCTCGTGCCGCATCATTGCAGCATTGTAGTTGATGACGAGTACTTGATACACTCGTACACCAGACAAGGTGTTGTGTTATCCAATCGTAGAGGATATAAAAAGTTTGAAATTGGATTGTTTAGCTTTTGGTAAGATAATTACAATCTTCAATGAAAGGAGGTAATGTAATTGGGAAACCTGTTTAAAACCTCAACAGTTGCATCGACGTCTGCACGTGTATCGTCATTTATGGTTACGTCGTCATCCTATGGATCTCCTTTAAAAATCATATTTGGTACAACAATGGTTGCACCGGTGCTAATTGACTTTGATGACTTCACGGCAATCGCAACAACAACGACTACCAGTAGCGGTGGAAAGGGTGGTTCAGTTAAATCGTCTAACACAACTTATACTTATACGGTCATGGTTCTCATGGCTTTGGGCGAAGGTGTCCTAACCGGAACGGGCAATATATGGGAAGGTAGTAAAGTTTCTGATGCGTCATCGCTTAGCTTGACATTCTTCGATGGATCTCTTGCACAAAGCATTTGGGGCTATCTTACTACTAACCATCCAACAAAAGCCATTACTTACTCAGGAACTTCTTATCTTGCCGGTGTTATTGATCTCGGTGACAGCTCGTCACTTCCAAATTTTAATATTGAAGTATACGGATTGTGTGAGTCTCAACAAACAGCCCCATCAACGGTAAAAGTAATTCAAACTGCTTATCTTAAAACAGTTGAAATATCAAACTGGTCAAGCAGTATAAATGTTCAGGAATATGTTTATGGTGGTACAAGTGGTAACTATTGGTCCATTATTAATAGTGAATATTATACTATCGCTCAAAAAAAAGATGCATCCGGCAATAATATTGCAGGAACATATGTTTACACATTTAATTTTGATGATAGAACCGATGGTAACGACAGGGCTGATCCTCTCTATATCAGAGTTAACTATAATGCAATAACCGCGTCAGTAAGCTATACAGCCACAGATGCAAATCCACGTGATATAATCACTACACTGTTAACAAATCTTGCTTTTGGAGTAAACTTTCCTTCCGTTTTAGTTGACAATATGGATGAGTATTCTTCTTACTGCCAAACAAACTTATTACTGCTGTCACCGGCATACGATTCACAACAACAAGTGTCAGACAACATTACAACATTGGCCGAATCAACTAATTCAGAATATGTGTTTTCGCAGGGAATTGTTAAGATGGTGCCATACTACGACAACTTAACCCCACTTTATGATATTACAGATAATAATTTAATAGACCAGGGCGATGACACCATCGTAATAACAAGAACCAGCCAATCTGATGTCTATAATATTACTCCTCTTGAATATTTCGATAGAAGTAATCAGTACAATACTGGAATGGTGTATGCAACCGATGAAGGTGATATTGAACTGCATGGACTAAGGCAAGACAGTACAAAGAGCCATCATGAAATATGTACAGCATCGTTGGCTCAGACGGTAGCACAATATATTCTTCAGAAACAATTGTACAAAAGAAATGGTTATGTTTTTAAGGTAGACCAATCATTCGTGTTATTAGAACCGATGGACCCGTCAACGTTAACGTCTGCGCTTGTTGGTCTTGGCGTAACAGCTATAAGGGTGGTATCTATAAAAGAAGATCATTTAGATTATTCTTTAGAAATAACATGGGAAGATAATCCTTCGGGCGTATCAACTGCACCAGTTTACGAAACTCAAGACATGAACAGGGCAAGCCTAAACCTCGAAGAATCACCAGGCGATATAAACTATCCAGTTATATTTGAAGCACCTGACATACTAGTGTCTTCGGGTCTAGGCTTCGAAGTATGGATGTATGGATCGGGCGGTGATAAGTGGGGCGGTGCCAACGTATGGATTTCTGAAGATATGACTACTTACAAGAAAATAGGTTCAATAGTCGGCAATGCTCGACAAGGAATATTAGCTACACCATTACAGTTAGGCGTTGATCCTGACACAGCTAATACTCCAATTGTTAATTTATCAATGTCGGATGGAGCACTTGTTAGCGGCACACAAAACGATGCTGACAATTTTAATACTCTTTGTTATGTCGATGGCGAATTTATCTCTTATGAAACTGCAACATTGACTGCATTAAACACATACCAGCTATCATATTTAAGACGTGGCGTTTACAGTAGTACGATTGCAAGTCATCCTATTAATTCTCAATTTGTCCGCATGGATGATGCTGTTTTTAAATATCCATTCACAAAAGATGATATTGGAAAAACTATTTATATTAAATATACGTCAATTAATATTTATGGTGCTGGCGAACAAAACCTTTCGGACGTTTCAGTTTACCAATATACAATTAAAGGAACTTCACTCACAACGCCACTTCCAAATGTAACAGCATTAACCACGTACTATGAAAATGGAAACATGTATATTTCATGGACAGCCATAAACGATTTTAGATCGCCAATTGCTTATGAAATTCGCAAAGGTGACGCATGGAGTTCAGCCGAAATACTCGGTCAAACATACAATACAAAATTTCAAGTACAAGGCAATGGAAATTATTTCATATCAGCAGTATATCAAACAGTTTATTCAACAATTCCAGCAGAAATAAGCATAACAGGGGCAAGATATACAGCAAACGTAATAGTAACAACCGACGAAAGGGATACTGGATGGTTAGGCAATAAAACAACTGGTCTTAGCATCCGTGAAAGTGATAATGCTTTATGGCTAACAGGGCAAGGGAGTTTTGATGATATTACCGATGTAGATTCTGTTGCAAATGTAGATTTTTATGGAGGTTCAACAAGTACGGGAACATACACAATACCCGAATCACATATAGTCGATATTGGCGTAAGTTCTCTTTGTAACGTCAGCGTGAACTATACGGCATATGGTGATAGTATTAACGGATCTTTTGACTTAGTTGACGACGTTGATTCTTTAGCTAATTGGGACGGAGATTACAGCCCGTATGTCAAATTTGATGTTCAGATTCGAACGGCTGGCGATGACGGTATTTGGAGTAATTGGTTAGATTTTTACGTTGGTCAGTATGCTGCGAGAATGTTCGATTTTAGAATTATTCTAAGCACTACCGATACAAATATAACAGCGGTTGTCACAGATTTTTCATTCTCAATTGACGTTCCAGATGTTATTGAATCTAAAAACATCTCGATACCTGCTGCCGGGACAACAATTGTCTATGACTCAAATTTCCACACAATTCCATTTCCACAAGTAACAATTACGGATGGCATAAGTGGAGATACTGTCTTACTGCCAACCATAAGTATGACAAAAACAGGATTCTTTGTGCAAATAGTAAACACGTCAGGGATAGGCGTTGATAGGCGTGGTAGTTATCTAGTACAATCATATTAGGAGGTAATAAAGTATGACACAATATAATCTTACAACAGCCAATGGGTCGGGATTATCCGTTAGAACATCATTTAATGATGCGGCTGTGGCATTGGCAACCAACGAGGGTGGGGCAACAGATCCTGCTCTTTTTTCACCATCAAGCGCATTCCCTCATATGTTATGGGCTGATGAAGGAAGCAACTTGCTTAAGCAACGAACCGCCGACAACACGGCATGGGTAACGATCGGGGCTATAAAGGCAGACGGAACATATTTTATGTATCAATCGGTTGCCACTCTTGCCGCAACCACAACATTAAATATCGGTGCAGCCAATACAAACGAAATAATTGTCACAGGGTCAACGGCTATTACTGCGTTTGATACAGCCCCCATAGGTGCAAGACGAATTATATTATTTCAAGGAACACCGACAATTATGTATTCAACAAGTGCAATCGTTCTTCCAAACGCAACAAGCTTAACTGTTTCGGCTGGAGATTCTATGGAATTTGTTTCGGAAGGATCAGGCATTTGGACTTGTGTAAATTATAATTTACAAGCAGTAAATAACCCTGTAACGTTAGAAGAATCAACAGGATACGGAGTAATTAGCGGATTATCAACAACTGTTAGCGGTATGACTGCTACCGTTGCGGCTGGTATAATTCATATGGCGAATGGTAATAGATATACGCCTACGCAAAGTACGTTAACAATTCCCACAGCAGATGCGACTAATGCAAGGGTAGATTTGATTTATATTTCATCGGTTGGGGTTGTGACTTATTTAGCAGGGACACCTTCGGTTAATCCGGTTGTTCCGACGCTTCCAACAAATGGTCAGGGAATTGCCAATATTACGGTTGCTGCGGGGACTACAACAGGGGTTGTTACAGATATTAGAATAATAAAATATAATTTATTAGATCATTCTAAAAATATCGTTGACCCGCAATTAACAAGCTTAAAATCTACATTTACAAAACTAGATGGATTTGTTGGAATCAATGGTGGATCAAGTGGCGTAGGAAACTGGATTACATCAATGGGTATTAGAAACGTTAGGTTATCACCATTTTGGGCAAGTGTAGAGTCTACCCTCGGTGTTTACAGTTTTACCGGATTCGACCCACTCGTAGCAAGTGCTAAAGCTTTAGGCGAAAAACTGTATATAGGTCTTGATGGAAATAATACACTATATGGAGCATCATCGAACACTACAGCCATTATCACAACTACAGCTATTGCGGCACATTTAGCTTACGTAACTGCTGTAGCTACAAGATATGCAGGTAATGGATATATGTATAGCTTTTGGAATGAGCCCGATGCTGTTGATTCGGAACACTATGGGGCTAACCCTATAATTTATGTAAATATGGTTAAGGATATGTACAATGCAATTAAAGCCGCTGACCCAACGGCTATTGTGTGTATGCCTGATGCTTACGGTCCTTCGTATTGGTTTGCGAACGTTTGTGAGTTGGGTTTACTTGATTATACAGATGCCATTTCCATACATTTGTATTCAGGACCACCCGAAAACGTAATTGATGCAATACATCAAGTTAGGACAATTATTCGTAGGTACACAACAGCTGATATTCCAATATATATAACGGAATTTGGATTTTCTTCTGCTCCAGGGTTAGCATACACAGGGACAAACGTTAGTGAATCAACTAGGGCAAAATATATTATTAGATATATATTATGTGCGTTAGCCTCTAGATCAACAAAAGTATTTATATATACAACTCAAACTGCAAGAGTAAATACTACGTCAAATGAAGATTGGTTTGGAATATTAGATACAACTGCTAATGGTGGTGGCGCATTAGCTATAGCTACATCTTTATCAACGTTTATGAATGCACAACTTAATAGTGTGTTTATCGGAAGACAACCAAATACGAACAAAGACGACTATATTATGAAGTTAATGGATAAAGACACGAACATGATAACATATGCGGTTTGGACAACAGGTACAAGTCATGCCGTTATTTTAAATGGCGCGTCTGTAACACTTACGGATACCGTTCAAATCATTGCAACTACTAATCTACTAGATGTTTCGGACGCTTATTATAGAACGTATGATAGTTATAGCGAGCCTGTAAAAAGGACTTCTTACCAGAATGAGGTTTTTAATGACTTAGATAATAATATTGCGGATGGTGGATATGGACATACCGAAGGTTTAAATAATATAAATCATGGGGCCAATGCGCATGTCGAGGGCAGTAATAATACACTAACTAGTACGGGTAGTAATGGGCATATTGAAGGTACTAATAATAATCTATCGGGGCCGCATGCTCATACTGAGGGTAGTAATAATACTGCGTCAGGGGCTTACTCACATGTTGAGGGTTTCTATAGTTCGGCTAGTGGCTATCTTTCTCATGCAGAGAATAACTCTCAGGCGACAGGTGATTACTCTCACGCACAAGGGGAAACCACAGCAAATGTTTTTGCCTCTATGACGATGGGGCAAGCAAATAAAACTTTAACCGGGAGCGCAACCTCTTACTCAGGAACGGCCGATGCTTTAGTGATCGGGAATGGTGTTACTTTTAGTACCCCGGGTAACGCGCTTCGTGTGACGTTTGCTGGTGCAACATACGGTTTATCAGCATTTAATTCAAGCGGGGCTGATTATGCCGAATACTTCGAATGGAAAGATCTAAATCCCAGTAAAGAGGATCGAGTCGGGTATTTTGTAACTATGGCTGGGGAAATGATCCGAAAAGCTTTATCTACAGATACGTATATCCTAGGAATTATATCTGCGACTCCATCAGTAATTGGTGATAGTAAACAAGACGATTGGTCAGGAAAATACACACTTGACGATTGGGGCCGTATTCAGTATCGAAATGTTTCGACCGTAGCAACCATCGACACTCCTGCGCATACAAACTATGTTCCAATTTTAAACTCATCCTGGGATAGTACAAAAACGTACACACCACGTGAAGAACGTCCCGAATGGGATCCTGTGGGCATGATGGGTAAATTATTAGTAAGAGACGATGGAACTTGTACTGTTGATGGATATTGCAAGTCTAATGATAGTGGAATTGCTACAAACTCAACAACTGGGTATCGCGTAATTAAACGCGTTAGTACAAATATAATCCAAGTAGTATTAAAATAATCGGAGGAAACACACATGAAATTAAAAACACACATAACCCATATTAACAGTTAGATCACTAAACGATTAAAAAATATTAATATTTAAACAAATAAAATATAATTAACATTAAATAATAAACATTAATAGGTGATTTAATTATGTATGTAACTAAAAATTTATTATATTTGTATTGGATTTTACTCGCAATATCAGGGCTATTAAACGTAGCCCTTTTATTTATGCGCAGGAAAAAAATATTCATAGTTGTAAAAGAAATACCGACAGAATTAATATCAAAAGAAACATCATCTAAAAGTGAAAAGGAGAACTGCAAAATAATGGGATTTAGCAAGGAGCGATGATATGACGACATCAACAGCATTACAATTATTACAAATTCTAAGCGATACACCAGAACTAAAAATTTGCCTGGTAATTATCCTCTTGTTTGCTATTGCAGCAATTGGGGCGGTTAGCTATTTGGCATGGGTAATCACAAAAGCAATCGTTAGAATCGCTGACAACACGGAATCTACAAAAGATTCAATGGTAACAACTGGTCATTCAATAGTGGAACAGCGCAAAGAGATTTCCGCTCAAAGTGAAAAGATTGTCGAAATTAAAGATCAAGTACAGGCAGTCAGCCACAACATGGGGGAGCTTCGTACCGATGTAGTAGACATTCAGCGAAACATGGTAACTAAACAGGAATTTCAAGAAGTAACTAGCCGCATAGACGGAGTTGTTACAACTGTTTCAAGAATTGACGGCAGTACTAGGTAGGAGGTATAACATTTGATTAAATACGAAGGACCAGCGACACGATATAGTCATGCTGGTGATGAACCAATCAACTTAAATGAAGAATTTATAGAACAACTTTCAATGGGGCAACGGCTTGCTGATGTAGTTGGTAGGTGTTATGGCTGTTGGAAGTTTATCATCATTCAAACAATAGTCATATTCATATGGGCTATGGCAAACTTGTATTTTCTCTCTACGCAAGAACAATTCGATCCATACCCATTTATACTGCTTAATTTAGTTATGAGCCTTGAAGCGGCTTACAGCACACCTATAATCATGATGAGCCAAAACCGTCAAGCCGAAAAAGATAGGTTGAGCGCAGAGCTAGATTACCAAACCAATAAAAAAGCAGAAAAAGAAATAAAAGTTATTATGGATCAATTAATTTATCTGACTAAAATAATTATTGAAAAGGAAGTGACCAAATGACAACACGATCTTCAAACGATAAAAATGTTTTACGAGCATCAATCCTTGCAATCAATGATGGGTTATGCTCAAATTTTAACTTTGTTATGGGTGTTCTTGGCACTGGAATTTCTAGCCACGCAATTGTTATAACTGGCGTCGTTGGAATTATAGCTGGTGCTTTTTCTATGGCAATGGGTGAGTGGCTATCTCTTAGTACAGTTAATGATAAACGCATAGATGCAGTTAAAGCCGCCCTATATTCTTTCTGTGCGTTTGTAATAGGCGCGTCTATACCAATTATCCCATTTATATTTTTAGGCTCAGAGGACGCGATTGTAAACGTCACAGTAATATGTGGTTGCGCCATGTTTACCATAGGTGTGGCTGATGGCGGCAAAAAAACTCCCATTAAGTCAGGAATTAAGCACATTATTGTTGGATTATTAATTGCAGCAGTTACGCATTTTATATGTTCGTTTTTAAGTATTAGTATTTAATAAAAAATAAAGGGGTGATATCGTGGTACAACTTATCAGAATCGGAACAACTGGAATTTTTAGATTGCCGGATGGTTTATTTTTCGGTAAAACAAACATTAGATTATACGTCGATGGTAGTTTGGCAGATGATAATGTAAAAATTATCAGTGATAATGAAGTTGACGTGTTTAATGTCAAAGAAAACACTATTGTAGAAATAAAAGCGTAGTAAGAAAGGAATGATTTATCTTGAAACAGATATCCTTTGACGAATTAAAACAATTGGCATTGTCTGCACACGATGATATTTGGAATAAAGCACAGGCGTTAGAACGAGACCCTAAAATTTATCTTCATTGGTCCGCTGGACATTATGGTCAATTTTTCGATGATTACCATATCAACATTGACAAAGACGGCACGTTATACGCTTCAACTGATGATTTAAGCGACGTTTTAGCGCATACTTATCATCGCAATAGTGGTGCAGTTGGTATATCTCTAGCGTGCTGTGTGGGGGCTACAAGTGATAATTTAGGCAGTGAACCACCAACCGTTCAGCAAATAGAATCAATGTCAAAAGCAATTACCGTTGTTGCCGATGCACTAGACTTGACAATTGACAAAGATTACGTAATGACTCACGGAGAAGCCGCTGACAATGAAGACGGAATTACGAATCTTCACGATCCGTACGGTCCTAAATCAACAGTCGAACGATGGGATTTAGAATTTCTTGGCACCAATGAATCACCAAAATACAATCCATATGCTACGGATGGCAGCCGGGGCGGTGATGTTCTTCGTGGCAAAGCAAATTGGTATAGAAGTAAAGGTGTGATATAATGAGTAAAGATATTAAAGTAGTGTTTACACATGGAACTGGTTTATTTTCAGGGGCAATTGAAGCAGTTGAAATATTAGGGGAAGAAATAAACGGTGATAATGGCGTTGACTTTGTTCCGACTCACTGCGGATTAATTGTTGATGACAGGTTTCAAGAAGCTTTATCAGACGGCTTTATCGGCAATAGTATACACCACTATGATCCTAAAGATGTGCGTATTTATACGCTTCACATTAGCAACGAAGATGATATTAAACGTGGCGATGCTACATTTGCAAGGTTACTAGGACAAAAATACTCAGTCAAGGCTCTTGTATGTGGTTTAGTATTTACGGTGTTTAGTATGATTATTCCAGGACCGGACGCTGAAAATGATTGTTCTGGTGATGATACGACCGTTTTGCGAGATTATGGATTCAATATCAACAATACAAGCACGGACGGAGAACCAGTCCCGGCAAGCTCAATTACACCTAATATTTTAATTGGTATCATAGACAAGATTGGTAAATTATCGGAGGTATAATATGCATATTGGTGATAAATTTAATTATTGAACCGTAATGTCTTTTGACAAAGCTTATGCGCAATGTAAATGCAAATGTGGCAGAATGAGAAATATTAAAAAATGCTATAGCTGCTAGAAAAATAAAAGAAAGGGAAACTTTTGGATTTTGTATGTAAGGAGGAATGTTGTGCAATACCTAACGCCGATATTAAAATGGATATTACCGTACGTACTGAAAGCGGCAGATAAATACATGCCGAACCTATTAGAATACCTAATGAATAAAATAACAGAAAAGAAGGAAAATTATATGTCAACAATTCAAATTATAGCAAAAGATTCAGCAGAAAAACCATTAGTAGGGGTTTCGTTAGCTTATCAAATTGGTGCAGTTACACCGACACCAGCAGTAACAGGCACAGATGGTACCGTTACTCTTAGCGGCTTGACGGCTGGAGATTCTTATACATTCACTCCAACACTTACAGGATACACAGGCACAGCGGTTACAGTAACGGCTAATGACGCACAAACGGAAGTGGTGAATATTGTTATGACAGCAGATACCGTGGAAACAGCAAAAAGCGTAATCACTACGGCGGCAGTGGCAGCAGTTACGACTACATTGACTACCGAAAATTCAGCATTACTTCAAAAAGGTATTCTTTGGGCTGATACGGAAATTACAAGATTGACAGCTGAAGAAAACGGAGATTCTAAAAGTTGGTACGTGAAAGATGTTCGCGACCCGTTTGAAGTTATTGTTCTTAAAACGTTGGTCGTTTTAGCTAGTGCTGGCGACTCAAGCGCAATCTCAAAATTAATCGCTAAAATTAAATAATAAAACCTGTAAAACTAATAGCCCTCGTCTTAATTGGCGGGGGTTTTTTTTGTTTGCATATTTTTAATTAATTTTGTAAAAATAAGTATTGCAATTTTAAAACAATAGTGATAGTATATAAATATAGAAAGGGGGTGTAAACAAATGGAATTAGAAAGAATAACATTTTACGCAGCACCGGCAGAAAAAAAACAGTTTAAGGAGTTATGTAAACGAGAAGGTATCCCGATGGTACAGGTTTTGCGAATTATGCTTCTCAAACAGCTAAAAAAAGGAACAGTCATGAAAGAATTTATTTAATAAAAATAATGGAGGCACAGCATGACAAGCGAAAAAGCCAGACAATATTTTAAAGACTGTAAGTTATCTTACGACGATATAGATAGTGGTGACATTTGCATATTGATTATGATGCTTAACAAAACATTAAAAAAGCTTCGCAAAAGTACAGAAATATCATTGCGAATGTCGGAAAAAATAAAAAGTAAATACAAAACAAATGGTGATTTAATTACATGCTTTTTACGTGTAAATGGTAGCTATTTTACTAATCGTGAATGTATATCGTTTAACGCGGAAGGGTTTATCGGGTTTTGCGGATGGGCTGATAGCACAAATCAAAAACCAATTGTGGATAGTTTTATTCAATGGTGCGATTATTTAAAAAAAGGAGAATGATTATGGAAAACTTAGTAGAAATATTAAATGGGAAAGTTATAGTGTCAAGTAGAAACGTAGCCGCTAAATTTGGCAAAGAACATAAAAACGTTTTAAGAGATATAGAATCTATCAAAAAAGATGTGCTCAATATTGAGCCGATGTTTTCAGAAACATATGCACCTGATATGTACGGCAGAAACCAAAAAATATATTTAATGAATCGTGATGGATTTTCACTTTTAGCAATGGGGTTTACTGGAAAAGATGCGCTAGAATGGAAAGTAAAATATATTAACGCATTTAACGAAATAGAAGAGCAAGCTTCTAGCAACCTTCCCAAAATGACACAGCAAGAAATTTTAATTGAAACCCTTAGACTTCAAAGCAAAATTACTGAGCGCGTCGATACTCATGATACGGAAATTAAAGTAATCAGTGAAAAGCTTGACAACCAACTCACAATCGATCACGCGGCACAACGAAAACTGCAAAAAGAAATAGCCGTGCGAGTGTACACACGACTAGATGAAAATTCATATGATGAAAAAAACGACGATTTTATTCGTGGTATTGTTTATTCAAAACGTAAGCGTCAATATTTTTCAGCACTTCACCGTGAAATCAAAGATAGGTTTGCTGTTTCGTCTTATACAGATGTTAAGCAAAAAGATTTTAATTCCTGCCTTAATTATATCAGATCATGGATTGAAAAGAAATAAATTATCCACAAAATTATCAACAGGGGTGAATAACTTATGGAAAAATTTAAGATATGGAAAATAAAAATTACAATAGTAGCTGGTAAATCTGAAACAGTTACAACTAAATTAGTTCACACACCTTTACAGATTCAAACAATATCAGAAGAAATTAAAGCTGCATTAAATAGCTACTGCAAACCAACATCCGAAATTACTGATATTCATACTTCAATAATCGAACACGAATTTGAATTTACAAATGGGAGCGAATTATAATGACATTGCGCGAACGGTACGACCAACAGCACAACGGAAACATTGAAAGTGGCATAATCGCAGCAGTATTGGTTTTTCTAGCGGTGATCGGCTCATGATTAATAAAGCCAAGTTAAGCAATTGTCCTTTCTGTGGTAAAACGGTAAGTATTGCTAAAATAAGTACAGACGGTTTTAATTATTATGGAGTTCATGGTGGTCGTGGTAAAAACGAATGTCATTGCCGCGTATTTATGGAAAGCAATTTATTCCCAAAAGACGATCAGGGAGGAAAAGAATATTACGGATTAGTTGAAAAATGGAATGGGAGGGTAACTTCATGAAATATTTAACGCCACACGGAATTAACGTTTTGCTTATCATCGCCTTAGCATTCGCCATAATCTTTACGGTTTGGAGTTGGTAGCGATGAAAACTCTCAAGCAGTTAAGAATTGAAGCAGGTTTCCCGACAATAAATTCAATATCCAGTTATCTGCATATGAGCAGATCGTCGTGGTACAACCTCGAAACAGGGCTTGCATACTTCAAACACCTACAAGAAGATTTACAAAACCGCATAGCAATCGTTTTAAACGTAGATAAGTCGGAATTGATACACGAAGCCAAGCCGACCAAATGCGTTGAGTACAAAGCAACCAGCGAGCAATTAGAAGCGTTTTTAAAGCCGTTCGGTGAAAGATTACAGCCGATTACCGAACCGCTCAAAAATCGCAAGAAAGCTATCGGTTTGGCAAGCCTTTCATATTTTGAAAGAAAAGTAATACCGGAAAAAGAAATTCAAGATTAAAATTAAAAAGGAGAAATTAAATTGAAAATAAAAACGATTAAAATTACCAATTTCCTAGGAATTGACGAATTAAATTATAATCCTGGCAACCTTACAGTTATCGAAGGTGAAAAAGGCAGCGGAAAATCAAGCATCTTAGAAGGTATTGAAACCGCCATTACAAATACTCGCCGCAGAACAGAAGTAATCAAGCATGGCAATGATGAAGCAACACTTTTCATCCAAACCGATACAGGGCTTGAAGTTGATCGTAAGATCCGTACAGGTAAAGCCGACTATTTAAAATTACGGCAGCAAGGTCAGGGCGTTAAATCAACCGAAACTGAATTAAGAAAATTTATTAATGGCGATATTTTCAGACCACTTGACTTTATCAATCTTGATGCAAAAAAACAAACTGAAATAATTCTAGGAATGATCAAAATGCAGTATTCCGATGAAGAAATCATTGCATGGTTTGGCAGAGACGATATTCTCAGCGGCATTAATACCGACAAACATTTGCTGCAGGTTCTGAAAGATATTGAAGTAGCTAATTTTAAACAGCGCGAAGAAGTAAACCGCGAAATTAATCTTTTTAAAGGTCAAGTTAAAGGAATCGAATCTGAATTGCCGGCTAATTATGATGGCGAAGAATGGAAAGCTAAGAAAGTACAGGACTTCTACAATAAAGTTTCCGACGCTCAAAAAGTAAACAACTATATTGATGAAGCTGAACGGCTAACAGCTGGAATTTCTGAAAAGATTGACGCTCTTACAGCGGTTTCAGACGGCGCTAAGTCTCATATAAAAGCTAAGTTTGTTAGCCAACGGCAGGACATTAAAGACATTATCGATCTAGCTAACAACAGAATCACAGTGGCAGAAAATATTATTAAATCATCTTCTCAAAAATTAGAGTTAGAACAACGCAAGCTAGATTATGACATGCAAAAAGAAATTGAATGCATTAGAAAAAAATATGCAGAATCAGGAATACAGTTAATTAAAGAAAGCAATAAAAGTAACACCGACCAGCAAGAATTGATTAGCGCACAGAACCAAAAGATTGCAGCTAAACAGCAAGAATCCGCATCGCTAACTGACCTTGAAAAGCAAGAAATTAAAAGCGAAGATGCTGCTCTCAAAGCTTCCATTGAAAAAGAAAAACTTCGTGCCGGTAAAGCCACCGAATATTTAAAAGAACATGAAAAGATTGAAACAGAACCACTCCAAACCGAAGCCGACAAAATAGCCGACATGCAAAGCTATCTGCGCGAATGGGACCGTATGATTGATATTCGTGATGGCAAGTTGGCAATTAAAAAAGCATACTCTGACGAATTAACAGGCGTTATCACAACCGCTAGAAACAAACCTGCCGAACTTCTTAAACAGCATAAATTACCGATAGATGGTATTTCGGTTGATGAAAATTCAATGATCCGCATTAATGATGTTTTGTTAGACGGACTTTCTGATGGCGAAAAGCTTGAAGCTGCTTTTAAAATTGCGCTGCAGCGTATGGGAGAATTAAAGGTGATCTGCCTCGATGGTTTAGAAAAGCTCAATGAGTCAGAACAGAAAAAAATTGTTAAACTTTGCGAAGATAACGACATTCAGGCATTTGTTACCATCACCAAGGATACTGAAAACGGTGAATTTGAAATTAAAGGGGCGTTATAATAATGGCTACAAAAGAATTAGTATTAACTGAAACACACAAAAGCTTAATGGCACTTTTAACAAGCAAGCAAGAAGCAATGCCAAAAGATTTTAACCAGACAAGGTTCCTTCAAAATTGTATGACTGTCTTGCAAGATACTTACAATATTGAAAAATGCCAGCCTATTTCTATAGCCAGAACGCTTTTAAAAGGTGCTTTTCTTGGATTAGACTTTTTCCAAAAAGAATGCTATGCCATCCCTTATGGGGATGGTTTGCAATTCCAAACAGATTACAAAGGCGAAACAAAAATGGCTAAAAAGTACAGCATTCGACCAATAAAAGATATTTACGCAAAAGTTGTTCGGGAGGGCGACTTCTTTGAAGAAGAAATAAAAGATGGTCAGCAGGTAGTAAACTTTAAACCATTATCATTTAATGATGGTAAAATAATTGGCGCATTTGCAATAGTTTTATACCAAGATGGCGGCATGGAATATGAAACAATGTCTACCGATGAAATAGAAAAAGTAAAAGAAAACTACAGCAAAAAAAGTCATAAAACAGGCGAGTTTTCAAAAGCGTGGGTTGTTTCAACTGGCGAAATGTACAAAAAAACCGTGCTGCGTCGCTTAACCAAAAAGATCGAAAAAGATTTTGCTAGTATCGAACAGGCAAAAACATATGAAGAAAGTTCCGATATGGAATTCAAAGATAAACAGAAAGCTGAAAAACATGAAGTTCCAAACATTCTTTACAAGCAGGAAGAACCGATTGAAGCTGAATTTAAGGAGGTACCAAAAGAAGAAAAATCACCTTTTGATGCAAAGGAAGAAAAATAAATGTTGGCAAGAGATTTAACAGGAGAAAGGTTCGGTAGGTTAATTGTTACCTACCGGCTGATTGGCAAACACGTAAAACGAAGTTATTGTTATATATGTAAGTGTGATTGCGGAAATGAAACTGTAGGATACCAGTATGAATTATTAAATGGAGACACGAAAAGCTGTGGTTGCTTTACAAGAGAAAGAGCGATTGAAACAAATACTACTCACGGATTAAGCAAAACAAGATTTTATCAAACATGGAGAGATATGCTAGAAAGAACAACAAACTTAAAAAATCATGCATATAAAAGGTATGGCGGCAGAGGAATAAAAGTATGTAAGGATTGGCTTGTCTTTGAAAACTTTGTAAAAGATATGTATGAAAGTTATTTAAAACATAGTAACGATTTTTCAGAAAAAGAAACAAAAATAGATAGAATTGACAATGATAAAGGATACTATTTAGAAAATTGTAAATGGTCTACAAATAAGGAACAATGTGCAAACAGATCATCAAGCGTTAAAATTTTAATTAAAGGAATATATCTTAGCCCAATTCAAATAGCGGAAAAATATAATTTAACATATTCATCAATAACACACAGATTAAGTAGAAAATGGAAGTTACCAGATTTAATAAAACCGATGAGAAAAAGGAGAAAATAAATGGAATTAACACGTAAAAATTATTTTAGCCCTGAAGCTGAAGCGAAATACCTAGGATCGTCTTCTTTTAAAGCGTGGGATACTGAGCACGGTGGATGTGAAGCAAAACAAATAGCAAAACGTTCTGGAGAATATATAGAAAAGTCAAATCCTGCTTTTTTGCTGGGTAGCATGATTCACAGCTGGTCTTCAAATGATCTTCAAGAATTTATCGCAAGTACGCCAGAATTATTTAAAAAAGATGGAACTTTATTAGCAAAATATGCACTTGGCGATACCATGATAGAAATATTTAAAAATGATCCGGCAATGGTTGAAATGCGTGAAGGTCTCAAGGAAAATATTTTTGTAGGACAAATAGGCGGTGTATGGTTTAAGATTCAAGTTGATATTCTCAACATCTTGAAAGCCCGTTTTTGCGATATTAAAACCACTAAATCTATGTATGAAAAGTATTGGAATCCGGACAGCAGAGAATATGAAAGCTTTATTCAAAAGTATGATTATCCGTTGCAATTCACCATTTATGGAGAGGTCTTACGGCAGAATTACGCTAAGATTTTAGAAGAAGCTCTTAAAACTTATACGCGCAAACAACTTAAAAAGTTTATCGACATTATGGAATCAAATTCATTCTTGGAATGTTACATCTTGGCAGTAGATAAGCAGGAAGTCCCAGACCATAATATTATCTTTATGGATCTTGATTCTTATGCTGATGAACGGTTGGAAGAAATCAAAGCCAAATTGCCACATATCATGGCTGTACGAAATGGCGAAATTGAACCGGAGCATTGTGGCAAGTGCGATTACTGCCGAAGCATCAAAAAAATTACCACGCCGATTCACTATTTAGATTTTAAAATTTAAAACTGTGGGGCTGCATCTTCGGGTGTGGCTCTCATAAAATCAGGAGGGGTTATATGTTTGGATTTAAGCGAAAGTATTATTACTTTGTTTTGTTTATGGGAATAAACAGTGATGGTAAATCATACGGAAGCTGTAGTGTAGACAGAAACCGTAAAATGTCTAGTATCGAAGATGTTACTGCTATCGGTGATTCAATAAAAAATAAATACAATTTCAACCAAGTAATTATTTTTAATTTTAAATTATTGAATTGGAAGTGGTTTAAATGAGTAGATTACGTATAAATATACAGGTATCGCATGATGAGCGTCTTGACTTAATGCGACTATTTATTATGATGGCGTTTGTACCTAAAACCGATTATTCTGATATTAATTTATCTGAAATGAGAAAAGCATATCAGGCGTTAAATTATAGATTGGTGGTGGCTTTATGAATAAATCTTTAAAAGATTGTCCTATCTGTGGTGGAAGAGTAGCCATGCTTTTTGACAAGAATTTAGCTAAAATTATATGCAGTTGTGGTTTAAATTTCCCTTTTTATTTTAATAATGCGGCTGAGTTTAATTCTTATATTGAAAAATGGAACAATAGAAACGACAGCAATGATATTTCTCTAAAAATAAAAACTGCAATGATTGATTTTTGCAAAACATTTAAAAATAGACAAAGCCATTCCACAATTTGCTATCCACCCACAACTGGTGATGATTGCGAAATGTTGCATCTTTGCAAAAGTATTGAAAAGGTACTGGAGGAATATAAATGATTGTTTATTTAAGCCATCCATATACTGGTGATGAAGCGAAAAACATTGAACACGCATCAACTATCGCATTGCAACTTTCAAAGCGTTACACGGTGTTCTCTCCATTGAACAATTTTACATTCATCAATAGCGATTTTACTTATGGTCAGGTCATGAAAATGTGTTTGGACATGCTAGAGAAATGCGACAAGTTAATTTATTACGGTCACAGCAATGGCGTTGATACCGAAATAGCGTTTGCCAAAAAAGTAGGAATACCAGTAGAGGAGTGGACGGAATGATTAATTGCTTAACTTGTCAAAATTACAACGACCGCAAATGTAAAACCGCCATGCATTCGGCGTGCAGCAAATACGTGCTTGATCCGAACGGCGAAACTGAATTAAAAACATCATCATTTTTATTCGAAGTTGGCGAACCGCTGCCACCAGTTGGCGAATGGTCCAAAAATCTATTTGCAATTAACGGGCAGCTAAAACGGATATTCGTTGACATTATGACACCTATGCAATGGGTAAGTGGTCGCAAACTTGAGTGCATTGCCACTTATCGGTATTACGTGGACGAAGATGTGGAGATTAAAATTAAGGGCGGCAGATCGAACGTGGTGCCGTTTAGAAAGAGTGGCACGGATTGATAGTAACAATGTGGTGCGGGGTAAAATCTGCACCATAAAAAATATCTAAATATACCATTGACAATTAGTTATAGCGGATATATAATGGTTTTAAAGGAAGTGATACAGCGTGTTTAATTTAAAGATCGAACGAATGAGAAACAAGCTTACTCAAAAGGAATTAGGCGAAAAAGTCGGGTTAACTGGTAACATGATTGGCGAAGTCGAGGCAGGAAGAGTACAACCTTCAGTCAAGAGCATTTCAAAGTTGGCTGACGTTTTAGGAGTAAGCGTGGATTATTTACTAGGAAGGACTGACAAATAGAATGGGCGAACGCAGGATGTTTTCAAAGACAATAATTGATAGTGATACTTTTTTAGATATGCCACTATCAAGCCAACTGCTTTACTTTCATCTTTCAATGCGCGCCGATGATGACGGGTTTATAAATAATCCAAAGAGCATAATGCGGAATGTTCGATGTAATGATGATGATTTAAAGCTTTTGATTGCTAAGAAATTTATCATTCCTTTTGAATCTGGTGTAGTTGTTATAAAGCATTGGAAAATCCACAATTACATTAGAGCGGATCGATACAAAGAAACAAACTGCTTAGAAGAGAAGAAATTTTTGCAGTTAAATCAAGGGAATGAGTATGTTATTGGTATACCAAGTGACAACCAAGTGGCAACCATACCGCAACCAAGTGACAACCAAACGGGGACGCAAGGTAAGTTAGGTAAGGTTAATTTAAGTAAAGAAGTACCTTATAAATTCATCGTTGATAAATTTAACGAATTATGCACATCTCTTCCTCAAATTTTAAAATTAACTGATTCAAGAAAACGTATAGTAAAGTCAAGATGGAAAGAACTAGGTGATAATAAAGAATCTTTTATAGAATTCTTTCAGAGAGTAGAAGATAGTGACTTTTTATCTGGTAGAGCAAAAGACTGGACTGCAAGCTTTGACTGGATAATGAAAGCATCTAACTTTCCTAAAATATTGGAGGGTAACTACGACAATAGGTATCAAGAAAGTACCCCATCTTTTCAGTCAAATGAAGCAATACGTAAAAAATATTTACCAACCGTATAAAATAAAAGGAGAGTGTATGAAAAATGGCAAAAATAAATATTACAGTTGATCTTGATTGTCTTGGAGACGAAGAAGGTTCTGAAAGTTTTGACGAGATTCTTAGAAGTGAAATTATAAGTGGTGTTGTTTCTTATTACACGAAAAACATTGATAAAAATATTATAGCTGAAGCCGAAGCTAAGATTAAAAAAATAGACACTGATACGGCAGAAAAAATAAATAACCAGATAGATGAAAAAATGGCTGGTATTCTTGATGGCTTTCTCGAACGTAAGATAAATACTTACGACAAGTGGGGAGAAGTTGTAAAAGAAGGAATTCCAATTATTGACCTTGTTAAGGAAAAGCTAGACAAGTTTATGACTGAAAAGGTTGATAGTAGTGGAAGGTCTGGTAACTATGATGCTAAATATCCTCGACTTGAGTATGTTATTCAGAAAAATATAACGCATGAAATGGAACGCCGCATTGATAAGGCAGCTTCTGAAATTAGAAGCAAACTAGAAGAACACATGCAAAAACAGCTTGAAGAAAAAGTTGGTAAAAATTTAATTGATTTGTTAAAACTAGACAAAATGTAAAATGGGGGAATACTAGTGGCAGCAGGATTCGATATAGATTGTGAAAGAGAGTTAATAGCCGCCATGCTTCAAAAGGAAAAATACCTACTCGAGATAATTTCAGAGGTAACGCCAGAAGATTTTACGCAGGATAGCCTGAGACAGCTATTCTTAATCATAACCGATATGTACAACGCTAATAGAAAGGTCACTGTGCAGTCCGTGTTGACCGAGAACCGCGAAGAAGTTAAAAAAATAGACTTTGGTATGTCTTACATTATGCTAACGACACAGCTAATCTCAGGCGGTATTAAATCGCGAATAGATCGGCTGCATGAAACGACAAAAATACGTAAGCTTCTCAGAATATCGGATGACATTCGAGAGTTGGCAAATGATGACGCCAAAAGTGAACAGATATTGCAAAGCACTGAAACCTCATTATCTGAACTGGATTCTACTGGAATTGAAAGAGTTTATACCTCACCAATTCAATTAGCAGACAATTGTTTAAACGTTGCAACCGATATGCGGAATGAAGAAAAGCGTAACAAACAGATGCTTTATACCTCGTTTAAGAAGCTTAACGAAATAAGCGGTGGATTTAGTAAGGGTGATCTAATCATATTGTCGGCACAAACTGGCGTTGGTAAGTCAGCGTTTGCAATGAACATAGCTAAAGAAATAGGCATAGTTCAGAAAAGACCGATATTTTATCTTAATTCTGAAATGGGTGCTTCTCAGATGGCTTTACGCTGGGATTCGTACATGGCGAAAGTGTCTCATAAGAAGTTAAGAAACGGAACCGCAACGGATGAAGAAATGCAACAAATAAATGACATTCTCAGCCAAATATCGTCTGGACAGGTTCATACTCTTACAATTCCAGATTTACAAATTTCAAACGTAACCGCTGAAGTAAGGCGGGCTAAGTCGCAATATGGAATAGAGGTTTGTATCGTAGATTATATCGGGCGTATGGATTGTTCGAATGCTGCTAAAAAAGACGATTGGAAGATTCTTAAATCGGCAGCCATGAAGCTAAAGACAATGGCTCAGTCGCTTAACATGGTGGTAATTATGTTAGCACAGCTTACTGATGGTGAAACGCTGGCGCAGTCATCTCAAATGAAACAGGAAGCTGACTTGTGGCTAAATCTTAAAGAGATTGAGAAGGACGACCAGCCCGCTTTTGCACCGTGGAATATTTTAGCTGAGATTAGAAAGGCTCGTAATGCGGACAAGTCACATGCTATTTCAATGCGGTTTAACGGTGACATATTGACGTTTACGGATGATAAGACGATTGCTTTGGATTGGTATTCTGACGAGCAGGGCGAACCTGCAGCACAATTTGGTGCTATCGTATCACAGCCAGGGCAGCCCGAACCGAAGAAGAAAAGTACGTATAAAAGAAAGTAGGTGGACTAATTGACGAATCTTGAATATTATTCATGGGTTTTGCGTTGGCAAAAGATTAGAGAAAAAGCTTTAACGATGTTTTTAAACGACAAAATTAGTAAGCCGATGGCTCAAAGGTCCGTGGCGTTAGCTAATTGTCAAATTGAAATTTTATATAATTGGAGAATGAGAAAGAAGGCTATCATAGATGGATCAGAATAACGACGAGTGGCGCAGACAGAATAACCAATGCACGTCCTGCTACTACCTTAAGGAAATAGGTTACTTCACACGTGGCGGAAAAACATGCTTATCGACACGCTGCAAATTAAAAGGAGTTACCAGTATTAAGACCAGCGGCTGTGATGAATTTCAGCTGTTTACGCGAATGGTGCGCCATGAAACGGAACCAATCGAAATTTGTGAGGATATGCTGCAATGGTGTGATCCGATAAAAGGAGTTGTGAGCCGTGACTGATTTAGAAATCCGTAACAACTGGATTAAGTCGGCTAGAGACCGCACCGAACTAGGACACCCAACCGTCGTACTGGCTGTTCCGAATGGAGGATACCAAACAATGCCGCGCGAAATGGCTGAGAAGAAATACGCTGACATGATAATTTATCCGGTGGCAGTTGAAAAGATTGAAGTGCCGGTGGTTACAATGCAGGAATATGTAAGCAAAACTTACGATACGGGGGCGAATTGATATGGAAAGTACACTCAAAATAGCAGCAACGGGTAAAAGTTATTTAAGATTTGATCGACACAAACGCGAACACCGTGAAAAGAAGCAAAGAAAGCAAGCTGGTGCTGCGTTTAAAAATGTTCTGGATGGAATGATGGGGGTGGATTTACATGTCTGAAATAAATAAAATAAATAATGTAGCACTTGATAAGCTGATTGTTATAGCGAAAGAAATTGAAAATGCAACAAAAAATATGAATCTTGGAAACCGAATGCCAAATAATTTATATGCATTGCAAGAACTAAAGGAACGCCGGGAAGCTGACAAAAAGCCACTGGACATAAAAGATCAATTGCGTATAGTACGTGATAGATGTCCTGACATATGGCAGTATGTAAGGAATAATGTTTGTGTTAAAGAAATTGGCATAGTAAAAGGCGGTACTTGTTTAAAAGATAGTTGTGACGCTTGTGATAGGTGTTATAGTGAAGCGCTCAAAGAAGGTAAAGAATGATAAAATGCGAAACCTGCACCCACCACGACGATTTTACTGGTGCGTGTTGCAACGGTAATAGCGAATATCGTGCCGACTTTACCGATGACGACGATGTATGCGACGAATGGGAGGGTTGTGAAAAATGAAATACAAATGCATGCTACTCAGGGGTGGCGGCTGCAATATTTGCTGCTATTCGGACTGTTGTAAAAATGAAGATTGTATGGGCGGCGTATCCGAATCGGATGATGTAGGTTGTACTGAAGATCCTGATACGTGTGAAAATTCAAATTTAATAATATGCGAAGGAGAATCAATGACTACAATAAAAGGATTAAAACAACTTAAACGACATTTATCTAGCGACGGTTATAATGTTTCAATGCTGGATGATGCAATTAAAGCCCTAGAAGATCAGCTAAAATACGAAGCGGCATTATATGAAATGTCTAAAAATGTTCAAACTTGTTACAGATGCAAGCACGAAGAAGATTCACCAAATTGTGCAAGAAATAACGGTCGCGATGAATCAATTTGTTTAAATGGACACGTAGATTATTACAAAAATAAATTTGGATTGGACGGTGGCACAAATGTATAGCTTAACACAACTCATAGTGGCGATTGTGGCTAGTTTATTGGCTGGCGGCTTTATTGGATTAACAGCGACCGCATTATGTGTAGCGGCGAAAGGGGATAAGAAAGATGATAACCGATGAAGTTTTAAACGAATACACCGAAATGATGGACAATGCTTTTAGCGGCAAAAACGGAAATTATAAAGTTTCGTATGGTACCGATGGATCGAAAAATATACTTGATGCTTTTAAAGAATTGCAAGACCGCCGCCAATCAGATTTACGGGTTGCGACGAAGTTTTTGACAAATAGCTATTACAGACAAATTGAACATATTGAAAGCGAATTTGATGAAACCCGTGAGGCGGTTACTGATTTAATAGAAACCATGGTGTTGGATAATAAACCCGACTATGCTGACAAATTAAGCCACGCCGCCGAGGAGATAGTCGACCTCCAGTCCACTTGCGAGACCATGCTTGCCATCCTAGGGTTTGATAAACAGCAACGCAGGGAAATTCGCAAGAGGGTTATTGCTAAAAATGCAGCACGGCACTATTACGAGGAGGACAAAGAAAAATGAACGATAAAGCGTTATATCATTTCTTAATGACACATGAAACAGGCATAAATTTTCATCCCGTAAAACATGAAATAAAATCATGGGTGCATGTGCCGTATTCTGATCTTGAGGATTTTTTGAAAATTATCCAGCCACAATATGAACATTACCCAATGGCTGAATTACAAGAATTTAGCGCATGTGTTATGCTTGATTTAATATTTGATGATGACGGGGAAGAAGACATTGGAGAATATCAAGCGTGCTTTGCAAATGATGATTTTCAGAGTGCTTTTAAACTGAAAAGAGAATATGAAGAGGGCGGCAAATAAATGGAAGACATCAAAGTTAGACCGGCAGAAAATAACGAGCATTGCGACACCTGTCGTGAAAAGCGTCATGCAGCCGTGATCTGCACATTAGGGCTGGTGGAAGTAAATCTGTGCAACGTGTGCGCAGGGAAATTAATCGATAAATTGGAGGACAATATATGAACAGCACGACAATTTCAGGCAAGGCGTGGGAGCCGGCGTGTAAATATTTGGATAGTGGCATGTGCATTACGGAAATTAGCGTTTCAGTATATGACGGAAAAGATAAAGAGGGGAAAGCAAAGTATTTCAGTGTAAAAGTTAAGATGTTTAAAGAGCTAGCTGAAAACGCTGGTAATATTATTCGTAAAGGTGATAATGTTGTTGTCAGTGGCAGATTAACAGAGGAAAAATGGGAAAAGGATGGTCAGACGGTTCGCAGGTTGGTATTGATTGCTGATTCGATTGGTACTGAGATTAGCAGATTCGCACAAGAACCGCCAATTGCAGCCACAAAAACTGGTGCCGATTCGTTTGGATCGCAACTTGATGATTCTGAAACAATCCCATTTTGACCAATTGATATAATTAATACACATGAATTTACTCACCACAATAGCCGCCAAACTTCACCACGCTTTGTTGGTGGATATTTAATATCGTTAAACGTAAAAGTATAAGCATGGATAAAATAAATTAATTAGAAACGATTGTAGGGGGTTACATGTTTAATTCAGATATAGACTATATTGAAAAGTGCAAAACTTGCAGACTAAAGCCAGACAGAAAAGCTGATTTAAACATAATGATTTGCCGAAACTGCCAGATCATGGTTAATGTGCAAGAAATTGTAAAAGAAGTTTTTGAGCCGGTTGCTAGGAAAATAGCTAACATGGTAACCGAATTAGAAAAACGATTATAGGAGGTTTGAAATGAAAAACAAAGTTATGGCATTGAGCAGTTTTAAAGTTACAATAGCCACAAACACCTTTAAATTTGATGTAGCTGAATTTAAAAAAGGCGAGCAATATGATTGGGAATATACAGTTACTAATGGTGCTGATACGATATACACTATAAATGGTGTTAGATTCATGGAACCAAAAGCGGTTGAATTGTTTATTGATGTAATGTGTGCAACATGCAAATGGAATGGAAATGGTTGCAGCAAAAATGTTAAATGCACTAAAGCTTATGATAGATGGGAGTATAAAGGAGCTGAATCAAAAGTGGAAAACAAAAATTACATGCCGGAACTATGCAAAATGTTTGGGCTGAAATGGGATAATGAAAAAGGATTAAGCCAAGGATTTGATGTTGGGGTTGAGGGGAAATGGCAATTTATGAAAGGTACAGCATACCCTAAGAAAATGAATACTTGCGATGGTAGTAATATTTGGAGCAAAACATTACTACCACAAATTTTAACTGGTGCTCTTACGATTAAACCCATTGTTGAATTTGCAAAGCCGATATGGTGTAAAAATAACGGTGATGTTTATAAATTTGTAGACGCAAATGGCAGCGTTCATTCTGCAATGTTTATTAATTCTGATTATGCTTATTATCGCCGTGCTCACGGCAACATGTTTAAATGTACTGATGACGAAAAGTTACCACAAGCGCAAATAGATCAAATTGTTGCCGAAATGAAACAGGAAGTTGCTAACAATGGCGATTGAATTAACAAAAGCTGATCTTAAACGATTTGGCATTAAAGCCCCGAAACAATCCAAATACCACAACCAAAAAATAGAAATTGATGGCATCACATTTGACTCAAAGAAAGAAGCAAACCGATACGCTGAATTAAAGCTAATGAAAAAGGCTCACATCATTACAAACTTTGAGCTGCAGCCAGAATTTATTTTACAAGACGGATATGTTAGGGATGGTAAAAACGTTCAGTCTATTAAATACAGGGCTGATTTTAGGGTAACGTATGCAGACGGCAGGGTGGTTATTATTGACGTTAAGTCGTCGGATAAATTTAAGACTGATGTTTACAAACTGAAAAAGAAAATGTTGCTGTATAAATATCCAGATATTATTTTTAAGGAGGAGTATTGATGGACAAATACGAAAAATTAACCGAAGATTTGAAAGAAGCGTATCAGTTTTCTAAAAAAGCTGTAACTGGTGACGATGGTGGTTCAGCCAATCTTGATAGTACATTTTTAACATTGCCGCGATGGAATGAAAAGAAAGTAATTAAAGCTGTGAGCGACGCAGGGCTACATTGCGGTAGTAAAGTACATTGGATCGGCAACGGCTATTTAATTGGCGTTGGTGGTGGTCAAGGCGACGACAGAGTAAGGGCGAGAAACGCTTTTGCTAGTTATTTAGAATCGAAAGGATACGATGTATTGCATTTTGATAAAATGGATTAGGAGAGGATACTAATGGACAAATTAAACGAAATTTTGAAAGTGCTAAAAGTTAAAGTTAATACACCGTTTCAGTGTGAAAACAATATATTATTTTTCAAAATAACAAGCGATGGAAGGTTTTGGTCAAAAGGAGCTTCGGGCGTTTGGGCAGAATCAAATATTGGATGGTGGGGACTTGTTACTGAAAATTTAATGCCGCGATTACCGGCAGTTAAACCATTTAAGCCAGGCTATGGGATGAAGTACAAATATATAAATACAGACAATTGCAAAATATCGGATACATTATTTACTGGAACATTATTTGATTTGCAAAATAGAAAACTAGGAAATTGCTTTTATTTAGATCAGCAAATACCCGAATGGCAAAAAAAAGAATTTAAACAGTCACTTTATGAAAAGAGTGAATCTGATGGGATCATATAAACCATTACCGGATAATATAAAAGAAGAAGTTATCAAGATTGGAACTATTTCTGATGAAGTTTTTAATGCTGTTCGTTTTGATTGCTCGTCTGAATATGGCTTAAATAATATTGATGCATGTTTGTTGCCGCCTCGTTATAATTGTGATCCTAGGTTAAGAGCTGCTTGTTGGGAAAAGGCGGTTGACGAGATATGAGTCACACATTAAACTTTACGCAATCACACAACGGCTACCACTATTCGCTGGTTGATGCTAATGGTGATGAAGTGGCAAGCGGTGACGTCTGTGCAAAAGACGTATCAATAGCGTATGACATCGTTATGGAAGCGGTAGATGAAGTGTTTGGCGAAATAAACTTGGGAAAGGTTGATTAATGAATAATGAATGCCAAAATTGCGGTGAATGTTGCGGCGTAATTCTTGCCACAAACGCAGAAATAGTAACCATTAAGCATTATATTAGCAAGATGCCAAATAAGTACCGGCAAATATTAAAGCGGCAAAAGAAAGGCATGCTGTCGTGCTGTTACCGTGATGATACAAGAAAACGTTGTGCAATCCATGAAGTTAGACCGGAAATTTGCCGAGCGTATGGACATCTTGAAAGTTTGCATTGTGATAAGTTTTTTAGTGCGGATGAATCTCAAGCACCTCAAAGAAATAAGGATCGCAGGTTGTTGCCAAATATGTTATAAAATAAATTTTAGGAGCTGAATTATGAAGAACTTTTTAATTAATGCTATGGCGTGGATATTTTTTATTATGGCTGGTTTAGGAATTGTGTGGATCGTGCAGGGCAATAGTTTTTTCATTTATCAATACTTTGCACCTAAATACGAAAATGTACGCAGGACGACGTTTGAGCAGTCCAAGGCGTACAATCAAGGGATGGCGCAACAGCTGTCCAACCAAATGCAAGAATATGAACAGGCTACACAGGAAAGCAAAGATTCGTTGGCAACTATTATTGTTCATGAATACGCTGATTATGATTTAACAGAATTTCAGCCATATCAGCGTACCTTCATAGAAAAATTGCGCAGAGGAGAAAGATAAAATGAAAAAAATAATATGTTTACTTGTTATTGGCATTATGGCGGTTATAATGGCAGGCTGCACACAGGATTCTATTGATAAAGAACAGCACCAACAAGAGCAAATGCAAAACGAATCAATTTCTCAGGTTGGCGTTCCGGCAATAACCAATTTTCAAGAAAAACGCATACTGAAAGAAATTTATGAGCTACGAGATCAAGCGAACTTGTCAACTTATACTTACATTGTGGCACAGCAAACAGGGCAAGTAGTTCTTCTTGGCAAAAGCATTGGTTATGGCATACCGGCTTCAACACAATTTAATAACCCCGAACAAATTGCAACTGGTCATAATAATACAGTAACATTACCGCAAGCCGATCCAAATGGATTATACAGCCCGGCTTCAGCAGAAGGAACATGGGTATTACTTGTTAACCCTGCTAATTCAAAAGAAGTTAAGCCAGTTTATGTGGAACAGCGAATTATTGTTAGCCAATTTCCGTTAAAATAATTTAATAAAATTATAGACAAGTGCTATCAAGTGTGATATATTAGATGCATGGACAAGCAATATAAAATTAATGAATTCGCAAAAATGATAAACGTTTCGATCTTAACCCTGCAACGATGGGACAATAAAGGAATTTTAGTAGCACACCGAACGCCAACAAATCGGAGGTTTTACACGCACAGCCAGTATATGGCGTATATCGGTGAAGAAAAGTAAGGAAGCGACAAATTACGAAGAATTGGAAACAAATTTACTGGTCGTTACTTGGTGATGCGATGGTTGGGGCATTGCTGAAACCTTGCAGGGGTATAGGATAAACTGCACAAGCGAAGACGCTTGAATAATGGTGGGGATGGGTTACTGTATTTCCTGTCCTCCTATAAAATAACTGGTGCTCCCTGGAGAGTGGATCTGGTATACATTTATATATGATTGTAATTCCATATGAGTTAAATGATTGTAAGCAACTAACAGCCAGTTTATATATATATTGTAAAGAGCGGCGGGCACTGAAAAACTATATTTGTAACATGCCATGACCTAACGCTATGAGCGTGTGGCTACAAAACTAATCCCGAATAGGGCATGAAGAAAAACGGATGACTCGCTCTTTTTACAATGGATATATGCTAATCACAAGAAAAAATAAAAAACGGAATGATTACACCGTTGATTAGTTTATAGACATTATGTCAAGGAAAAGACATTAAAACCCGTGAGTGGACATCAAGTCACGTAAAATAAGCAGGACATGGCAGATAGCTAAAGTACAAAGCTACAAAGGTTGGGCTGTGACTAATAATAGTGACGGTTGGTGGCTATTATTTCTTTTAGAAGTTGAGGGCTGGATCAACTTTCCTTGGGCGGTGGGATGGATAAACCGTCTGAATATGTAGGCGACAAGGGAAATCTTGAAACCTGCTACACCTTCTCTTACAAATAGCATTACGTTTGGCGGTACCGTAAACCGCCATTAATATGGGGTAACATGGTGGCTAAGATACAAATTCCTGATTGATAATTATCAGGTGGAAATAATGGCGTAGGTTCGATTCCTATACCCTTTTAAATTATGGAGGCTGCCAGCTGACAGTGCAAATTGTCATGAAGCTGATTCTTAGTATGCAATTTATGTGGTGTAAATTGTGGGGACAGCCAAGATACACAGAAGGACGGGGCTGTGTATCGTATAAATAGCAACATGGTTCTTATCTGGTGTAGGATTAAATGGTGGCTGTAAGACACTAGCCATAGGTGCTATTTTTTAAAAAGAATGTACTTAGCAATAACCGCGTGGCTAATAACCTTGTTCAGGTGATTGCGAAAATATATAATCCTGCGAATGGGGCAGGTCGAAACGCTATAATGCGTTAGATAGCCGCTGTTGATAGCTTAGAGGTGGATTGTAAAACTATATATCTTTGATGGTGGAAGGATTAAACCATCCCCAATATCTCACTGACGGGGTGATTGCCGGACGTGGGTCATAAAATGTCTCCTTGATGGATTGGGCGGTCGAAAGGTCGCCTAATTTATACATAACATGTCATTTTTGGAACTTGTGTAAGTTCGATTCTTGCAAATGGCGAATATAAAAAGTTCATAAATCGGGGTTGATTAGCTATTGTAAAACAAAGACGTGGTACCACTAATACCACGTCTTTATCCCTATTTATAAACCTTTAGTGGGGGTTTTAAATGTGAAAAATGGAAACGAATTCTTTATGGAATTGTCAAGATGTTTATTTACCGAACCATATTGCAATTTATCTCAAAACGCAAAGTGGCTGTTTGTTGTTTTAAACGAATTAGAACAGAGATACACAGGTGACAATACAGACTTTTTCTTTAGATCAAACGATGATTTAGCGAACGATGCTAATATGAGTTTATCGGCATTAAAAAGGACTAAAATTGAATTAGTAAAAACCGATTTGATAGAAGTATGGAGAATGCATTTTATAAACAAAGAAACTGGTAAGAAGTCAGAGAAGAATGTGACAGCTTACCGTATATTAAAATAAGCAAAGGTTCTACAGCGGACTTTCTGGCGAAGGTTCGATTGGTTATTATGCGAAGGTCCGTGATAGAACCACTATATAAGACTTTGACTTCATATCTAAGACTTAGACTTAATCTATATAAGATTTAGTAAATAACATAGTCGTTTGGGAAACGACGTGTTTTCTCAGAAAGGTGATTATTAAGATGGACTTTGAAGAATTCAAGCAACAGTTTTATAACAAAAAACGTGAACATGATAATGAAATTGATTATCTAAATGTCAAGTTTGCCAACGAAATAAATGAATTTGTGGTGGTTAATATTGAAAAAGTGTTTATTCCGGATGTGACGATGTTAAGCTACAACGACCGTGATGGTGAGATCCGCTATTTGGTGCTTGGCGTATCGCTGAACACTCTTAAATTAAGACTTGGTATATATTATTGCAACGGAAGATATTGCAATCCATACGACCGCGGTGAAGGTGAAACATATACTATTGGTAAGGCGTTTAAAGAGCTGAAAGATGCGACTAGCTGCCTTGATGGTGAAATGATTGAACAAGCTATCAAAGACGATAAGAATAAGAAAAAGGAACGTGATCTCAATAAGTACCGAGAAGCAAAGATAAACGGTTGGAAGGAAGTTACTAAGGCTGGATTTGATGATTTCATGAAAAAGTATTTAGATGATCCGGACGCAAAAGTTAAATTGTCGCAGAACACATGTTTTATATGTGAGCCGATTCAGCATACAATTGAGTGGGAACATAAACCAATAGCCATATACTTGGACGACTGGCTAAACGGCAACACGCGGCATTATAAAATAAAGGATGGCGATTAAATGAACTTTTGGGAGTTTGCTAGTACTTGTCCAGTGGCAGCATTTTTGATAGTTTCTACAATAGGTTTCTTTGGATCGTGGGCAATTGTAAATACTGTAAATTGTATTGCCGATGCAATTAGTGAAAGAAAAGACAATGATAAGAAAGCTGGCGATTGAATGACATTATGGGATGATGTTGATCCAAGATCGATACAAGACATACTTCAAGACTTAAAAACAATGCCGGTATATTATGATTTAACGCCACAACGAATGATTGTCAGCCCTAAACAATATTATTGGCTAAAAGATTGGGAACGCGTAGAAAAGATGAAATGTCGTCGCCGTAGTGCATGGAGAGCAATGCTGATTATGCGAAGAAGTATTAAGCCATGGGAAGGGAAGCGATTAATTGAAAGCTGACCGCGAGTATGCAATCAAGTTATTTGGGAAAATTGTATCATGCAACGCCAAACACAAAACGATTAATCTTCGGCTAGTCAAAAACGATGTTGTGGAGCCGATTAGATTTACCATTGTATTAAACGACGAATGGGGCGATGATATTTGCAAAGATGCTTTTATTCTGTTCAGCAGTATTAGCGTTAAGGTGGGCTTAGAAACACCACAGGGTATACTTGCATACTATTCGATGATTGACGTCACCACGCTAACCACAGCGAGCAGGGAGTATATAATTAAATCATGTTTGTGTTGGGAATGAGGAGGAGTAATTATGAAATATCGTAAATTGCCAGTTGTAATTGAAGCAGTACAGTTTTTAGGGTTTAGCAGTAACGGAGCCGTGTTTGATTGCGATTTTGAAGGGGACAAAATGCATGAACCATCATGGTTTTGGGGGAATTGGCAGAATGGAAATATTTATAATTATGCTGGAAATGTTGTAATTAAAACGCTTGAAGGCGACATGACGGCAAATCCAGGAGACTATATTATTAAAGGGGTAAACGAGGATATTTATTCTTGTAAGCCAAACATATTCTTAAAAACCTATGAAGAGGTTGATGATTAATTATGAAACCACCAAAGATAGAAATTACGCCTAAAAATACCGGTGATGATGAAAACGGCATTTTTAGTTTTAGAATTGATAAAATTAAAATTGATGGCAAAGAAATCAGTGGCGTGAAGTCGGTTAATGTGCATTTTGACATAGAAGAATTTGCCACGGTGAAAATTGAAATGATTGGCGAAGTTAGCCTAGATGTTATAAATATGGTGCCGGATGTTATAAGCAATAAGCGGGCAGAAGAACAACGTGCTAAAGAACAAAAGCCGCGTAAATATTGATGATGAAGGGTATCCATCAAGCTGTACAGGATCGTGTAGACATAAGGGCGATGTAAGCCGCAGCAATTCAGCGTGCGGACATTATAGGGAGAGATAAAGTATGGAATATGAACTAATTAATGATGGTGGCAGAACAGATTTAGAATATAGTGTTCGGCAAATTCGATTGGACATAGACAAGTATGAATTTGGTAGAATTATTGATTCTAACTATTTTAGAAGACATTCAAAGGTTGAAATTATTAATCGTGAGTGTGGTGAAATGCAACTACGAATGAGGTTGGAAATTCCGGCATTGTGGCATAAAAGCGTAGAAATAAAATACCCATTGGATTGGTGGCAGTCATTTAAAGAACGTTGGTTTAATAAGCCGCTATTGAAAAGATACCCGGTTCAATACAAAAAGGTAACAGTTAAAGCAGTTGAATTCCATCCAGAAATAGAATGGGAACCGGATCATAGAAATCAAATGTATGTTGCGGTATTTAATTCAAACAGCAATAAGGAGAATAACGATGCAAAGTAAAATTGATTTAGGAACAATTGAAATACCAATAATCGTAATGGGCGAAAAGTTTAGCGTGAAAGTTAAGATTAGCGGTGAGTTAAATATAGAGCATATTGATACCAATAACACATCATTATGCAATTATAGGTTTAGCCGTGATGAAAACATGAAGTATTTGACATTGTTTATTCGAAGCACATTTGGGCTAACAAAAGAAGAACTAGATAGCATGTCAATGACTGCATATATTGATCTGTTGCAAAAGGGAATTGAAAAGACATTTACATTAAAATAGCTGACATAGAAAAACATGCTTTAGGCAATCGCCCTTAGCATGTTTTATTTTTGCTTATTTGGTTTTAATGTGCTTAAGTTTATCGACGACCAGCTTAACTACCCAATCGGATGGATGAGATTTGCCGGCTTCCCAGTCTTCGATGGTGCGAGCTGGTATGCCTAAACGTTTGCTCATTGCCAGCTGTGATAGCCCTGACGCTTTGCGTGCTGACTTAATTTGTGTGGCGGCTGTGATTGTATTGGATTGGTCTATTTTTGCGTTACAGGTCTTTATAATGCCATTAAATGCAATACCAGCGCAGTTGCTGTTTAGTACTTTGCATGTTTTACATACTTCGTTGATATCATTTATTTTGATCATCTCCTTTTGTATCTATTTCGTTTTTAAGTATTTCAGCAAATACAGGCATTATTTCTGATGAAAAAGCAATAGCGCTATGCGGGTACTCCATACATACGTCAAAGCAATCAGTAATGCAATCGCAAATACTTTCCATTTCATGGCTATTATATAAATCATTGTAAACAACATCGGC
>Ga0302185_10000123_pt1 | contig 62089 bp, 53 predicted proteins | sample II_Bog_E1_1_FD_200231 | JGI IMG/M metagenome (GOLD analysis project Ga0302185, IMG submission 200231) | Peat permafrost microbial communities from Stordalen Mire near Abisko, Sweden - II_Bog_E1_2 | ecosystem: Environmental > Terrestrial > Soil > Wetlands > Peat | place: Sweden: Abisko... | reverse complement strand
CCGTTTTACCAGCTCCGACTAATCCTGCAATGCCAACAATTTCTCCGGAGTGTACGGTGAAATTAATATTATGCAGTTTATCGGCAGTGCAAAGATCGACTGCTTCTAGTACCGTATCACCAATAATGACTGGAGGCTTAGAGAAATTTTCTACGAGTGTACGACCTAGCATTTTTTCGACTAATTGATTTTGGGTAAAATTCACAAGCTTGTCTTTAGCGGCTATTTCACCATCACGCAGGATAGTAACATCCTCGCAGACAGCAAAAACTTCTGGCAGACGATGGGAAATAAAGATAATCCCCACATCATTTTTTTTTAGTTCTCCTATTACGCGAAATAATTCTTTGGTTTCATGGTGACTAAGGGGAGCTGTAGGTTCATCTAATATTAAAAAACGGCATTGGTTGGACAGGGAACGAGTAATTAAGACCATTTGTTTTTGTGCTAGACTTAATTCTGAAATAAGCTTTTTTGTATTAATGTTGATATGGAGGCGACTTAAGATAGCTTGGGCTTCTTTATGTATGGTTTGCCAATTAATAAAATGCTGTCCGTCCATGTTGTTAACTAATTTATCCAACATGATGTTTTCACCGACTGTCAGATTAGGAATGAGTGCCATATCGACTTCTTGATAAACAATATGAATACCTAAGCGATTGGCTTCTTTAGGAGTTTTAATAACAACTTCCCGTCCATTAATGCGAATGTGACCCGTGTAATGATTGTAAGCACCAGCGAGAATTTTCATTAACGTGGATTTTCCTGCGCCATTAGCACCAATAAGGGCATGGATCGTACTACTTTCTAGTGAAAAACTAACCTGATTTAGTGCCTTAACCCCGGGGAATTCAATAGAAATATCTTCCATCGTTAATGTATTTTTTATTGTTGTATTCATATATTGAGCACCTTCCAACTAAAAATATTAAAAACCGCTGTTAGGCGGTTTTTAATATGAAATTTCATGAAATTTATTTTTTATTGGCTCTAAGTGTTTGGAACCATGGTTCGTCAAAAGCAGTTGATTTGCCCCAACTAGGTATAATCGAGCTCAAAGTTTCCATATTGACAGGGCTTGGAGAAGTTTGTAATTTACTTTGCGTAATAAGTGAAGCGTCTAAATCATAATATTTAGGAGTTGGCTCACCAGCAATTTTCTTGACCAACAAGCGGATATCGACAGCGCCAATTAATTTAGGGTCAACGGCAGCGGTTGCTATCCAAGGACTATCTTTTTCTTGGATAGTTTGTAGATCCGCATTGGAGACATCTATACCATAAATTTTGATCTCGGTTCGTCCAGCTTCCTTTACAGCACGGGCGGCACCGATGGCAAAAGCATCCCAGGTGGCCCAAATGGCATCAATTTCACCTTTTGGATGTTTAGCTAAAATAGCTGCTACGGCATTTTGGGTTTGTACAGAGGTATCAGCCGCTGCTACGCCGAAACGTTCAACTTCTTTAACACCAGGATATTTATCTTGCAAGGCTTTGTAGATACGATTACGGTTCACCATGGCTGGATAACCATCGACCCATAGATAGACAATATTGGCTTTACCGCTATGATCTTGCAAGAGTTGTTTAAAAGATAATAAAGCTAAGGCTTCATCATCTTGGGACGTAAGGGTTACGCCGTCGATGTCGGCAACACCTGGATTAGAATCAAAGGTTACGACGAATTTTCCTTTAGCCACGATCTTTTTAACATCGTCTACCGTGGCAGCATCATCTCCATGGGAAATAATAAAACCATCATAATCTTTTTCTAAAGCTTGAGCGATGGCATCATGAAATTTTGCCGTATCTCCATTCGCACTGAAAGTATCCACTTTAAAACCTAAAGATTCACCTTCCTGTTTGGCACCAGCTAAAAATTGAGCAGTATGGTCATCACCGCCGATTTTGCGAATGACCATAATTTTGATACCATCTTTCTTTTGGGCAATCTTTGCGGGAATTTCAGCACCTATAGCGGTTTTGTCAGTATTCTGTGGAGGTGTTGTTTCTGCTTTTTGTGAAGTTGTGTTACCAGCACAACCGGTTAAAGTTAGTAAGAATACTAAAATAAGGGCAATTGAAGATACTATAGTTTTCTTGTTCATAAATAAAATCGACTCCTTTTTTTACGAAAAAATTATTGGATAAGCATGAAAATAGATAGTTGGTAATATATTTTTTGTTAAAAAAAAAGGCTGAAATATTTCATCACATGATGAATATCTCAGCCTCCAGATTACTGGTCAGCGATGTCTTTAATGAAGTTGTCAGTTCCACAGTACATTGTCTGTAATATTAGTAAAATTATAATATAAGAGGAAGTAATTGTCAATAAAGCTTTATCACAATACGCATAGGTCTTGATTGGTTAGAACCTTAAAATTTGTAAATTTACAACTTGAAATAGGATTAATTAAAGATTAACTTATATCAAATAAAGTATGGGATCAATATAAATATAAATTGTCGTACAAACGACTTACAGGTGATAGGATTGCACTTATAATTGTCTTAATAGCAAAAAAACATGAAGTTGAGCAGAAATACTGCAGACGGGGGTTTCTCTGGATTTTCCAGAGAAATGCCCGTTTTTTGATTTTAGATCATTTGTAAGTATACATTACGTAAATAAAAACTGATAGGGGCGTGGAAAATATGACAACACAGACAGGTAAAGTTAGTGTCATCGTGAAAGAAAAGATATTGGAAGAGATTAGAATACGAGCTGGCGTTTTTAATGAAGGAATCAATGCAGATGTATCGGTATTTCGCCATTTAGATTTTGAAAATAAATACCTTGAACAAATACATGCTTGCTTTTATAACAATCATCAAGAATATAAAAAAACAAGCCTACCGCAGGCATTTCGTTCGCCGAGCGGGTATCGGTACGCATTTTCCTATGACTCACAATCCAAATATAATATTACGATTGAGAATGGGACTTTTTATTTAAATAATGGACAGGATCGATTGTTTGAAATTAAGTTTGAACGCAAGCCCCAATATTACAATAAATATACGAGTAATGGCAAGAAAATGTCTACGATAGCACAATATGTTGGTTCTTCTAAAATTACAGTTGCTTACAGTAATGAATGTTCTTTACAGGAAAAAAATTTGGATTGTCGCTTTTGTAATATTAACGCCACAAAGGCAAATTATGCGGGATTACAGGATATTTCATGGAAGACAGCAACTGAAATTGCTGAAGTTACGGAAGCGGCTTATGCAGAAGGGTGTGATCATCTTACAATTACAGGTGGGTTTATTCCTGAGCGTCGTGAAGTTGATTATTATATAGATGTAGCAGAAGCAATACGCAGTTTCACAGGGCTTGATGATTTTGGCGGCACTGCCTGTATTGGGGCACCTTTAGACTTGACGGTCATTGAGAAATATAAGGAAGCTGGGTTTAGCCGTATCGCCACAAATATGGAAATATGGGATAAAAATATGTTCAAATCAATCTGTCCCGGAAAAGAGAACATTTGTGGTGGTTATGAGAATTGGATCAATACATTAAAACATGAAGTTGCGGTGTTTGGTCGAGGCAATGTCCGTTCTTATTTCGTGGCGGGAATAGAAACCAAAGAATCGCTTCTAGAAGGAATTGAGTATTTGGCAGCAGAAGGTGTAGTCGCTGTGCCTCAAATGTGGATGCCTAAGCCAGGATCTGCATTAGCGGGTCATAGAGCGCCAACTACAGAGTGGTTTATTGATCTGTTTTTAAAAGCACATAAAATTCTAGTTCGTAATGGAATTACACATGAACAATATTATAATACGACGAATGATGAAGGTCGTTTTTTGGATTATTTATATGATGCGGATGGGGACTATCTCCAAAATATTTCTGATTATCGTATTCGTGCTTGAAACGGTTTATATAGAGAATACTCGTTTACAGGTACATTGTTTTGACTAAGGATAATATGAAAAAATTAAATCTGTGAGGAAGATTATTATGACAAAAATAGGGAAGCATATGGCGATTTATGGTAAAGGCGGTATAGGAAAATCAACGACTACGTCTAATATAAGTGCAGCACTGGCAGAAGCCGGATATAAAGTTATTCAGATAGGTTGCGATCCGAAAAGTGATTCAACGAATACTCTTCGGGGAAATCATTATTTACCGACAGTTTTAGATAGTATGAGAGAAGGTAAGAAGGTTCATTTAGCAGACATATCAGCATCCGGTTATGGCGGTGTACTTTGCATTGAGTCTGGGGGACCGGTACCGGGTGTTGGGTGTGCCGGAAGAGGTATAAATGCGGCTGTAAACCTTTTGCAAGATTTAAACCTTTTTGAGGAATATAAACCTGATTATGTTTTATATGATGTTTTAGGGGATGTGGTTTGCGGTGGTTTTGCCGTTCCGATACGAGATGGAATTACAGATAGAGCGTATGTCGTAAGTTCGTCTGATTTTATGGCAATTTACGCAGCAAATAATTTATTTAAAGCCATTAATAAGTATGCACCTTCTGGTGGGGCAAAGCTTGGTGGAATTATTGCGAATGGACTAACAGCCGGATATTCGAGGGCAATTGTTGATGATTTTACAGCAAAAACGGGAACGAAAACGGTTGCTTATGTGCCGCGATCCCTCGTTGTATCGCAAAGTGAATTGTTTGGCAAAACAGTAATAGAAGCCAATCCAAAATCGAAGCATGCTAATATATATAGAGCCTTGTCAAGATATATTGCTGAAAGCGAAGATTTGGTTGTACCAAATCCATTAGGTGTAGGTGAGCTTAGAGATTGGGCAAGGGGCTGGGGCGATAAAATATATGATACGGAAACGGGCGTAGTGCAAGACAGTTTAGGAATATAGGAAGGAGAATCCTTATGGGGGCATTTGAGCGAAATAAACTTCAAGGCAGGGAAAAACGGCTGGGCACTTTAAGTACATATTTGGGAACAGCGCATAATCTTGCTAGAGAAGATGACGAAAGACAAAATATAAGAACGTTTTCGCAAGCTACTTTTGACGAGGTAATATATACGTTAAAATCACTCGGAGATATACAGGATTCGGTTACTGTAATTCATGGTCCATCAGGTTGCGGAAATATTAAACTTCAGTATGGGGCAGAAGGAAGCACCTCTAGTTGGTATAGTACAAATTTAGATGAAAGAGATACAATTTTAGGCAGCGATGAAAAACTAAGAAGAACGATTTCTTTAGCTTATCAAAACCATGAACCTCAAATAATTTTTATTGTAGCAACACCTGTTGTAGCAATAAATAATGATGACATAAGTGCTGTGGTTTTAGAATTAGAAGAAGAATTATCGGCAAAGATCGTTCCTATCTTTACCGATGGATTTAAATCTAAAACAGCAATAAATGGTTATGATTTAGTTTTGCATGCCATAGGCAAGTACCTGGTTCAGGGAGGTGATAAAGAGGCAAAAAGTGATTTTTTGAATCTGATTTCTTTATCAGAAAATAATGCAGACATAAAAGAAGTTTTGTTGCTATTTAAAGAGTTAGGAATAAAAGCACAGCTGATTCCTCAATTTTCAAATTATGGAGCCATAAAAAATTCTTTCCAGGCAAAAGCTTCCATTGCTTTAAATCATGATGAAGGATATTTCTTGGGAAGCGGGTTGGAAGAGAATTATAATGTTCCTTATATAAAGACTAAGGTTCCAATCGGTTATAAAAATACAGAGGATTGGCTTGAAATAGTAGCTGAAGCATTTAATAAACAGGATAAAGCAAAGGCAATAATAGGTGGACAATTTTTTAAAAAAAGAAAATTACTAGAAGAGGCACCACTTTCTGGTTTAAAAATATACATTAATTTAAAAACTTCTAGAGCAATAAGTTTACTGTCTTTGATCAAAGAACTTAGTGGTGAAATTGTAGGAATTACTATAGATGAAGTGGATAAACTTAATAAACATGAACTGGAAAATTTAAAATATGATCTTCCAGTTCATGTAGCAAATGGACAGCTTTTTGAAGTTGCCAATATTTTAAATAAAATAAAACCTGATTTATATATAGGAGAATCGGGCAGAACGGCATGGGTAGCAAAGCTTGGAATTGTACCAATATCTGTAGACCATGTGGCTCTTTATGGTTTTAATGGAGGGGAAAATTTAATGAATATAATTCACAAAGCGATAAAAAATAAAGCATTAATTAATGATATTTGGCAAACTCATAAATTAAATTATAAAAATATATGGTTAAAAAAGAGTACGAATTGGTATATAAAACAAGAGGTGAAATAATATGTCACAGGGGATAGAAAAATCACGTAATAGTTGTGCACTTCAAGGAGCAATTAGTACAGTGCTGGAAATAGAGGGAGTAGTGCCAATCGTCCATTCAACAGCAGGGTGTACAATACAACAAATGATCGGAAATAAGGTAAGCAATCATAATGGTTTTGATATTCCGGCAACAAACATTATTGAAAAACAAGTCATTTTTGGGGGTGGATCAAGACTAAGAGAGCAAATAAAAAATACGGTTAAGGTTATTGAGGGGGAGTTATATGTAGTTTTAACCGGATGCACGCCGGAGCTTGTTGGGGATGATGTAATTACAATGACGAAAGAATCACAAGAACAAGGCGAATCAGTTATATATTTTAAGGCGCCTGGATTTAAAGGAAAGTTTCATTTAGGTTATGAAGGGGTTGTAAATGCAATCATCGATCAACTTCCGACGGTGAAAGAAGTTAATACCTCAAAACGCGCTGATTTTGTGAATATATGGGGTATTATTCCGAAGCAGGATATACATTGGCAAGGGGATTTAGAGGAAATAAAAAGAATACTGGAAGGAATTGGATTACAAGTTAATACTTTATTTGGACTGGGCCAGGGGATTGAAGCGTGGCAGGAAGTTCCTGCGGCAGCACTCAATATTGTCTTTTCAAAGAGGGGGATTCGTATTGCAGAAAATCTGGAAAAGAAATATGATACTCCATTTGTGAACGTACAAGCAATCCCTACAGGAGCCAAAGATACGATCAATTTTATTGAGAAAATTACGGATTTTATCGATATTGATAGAGAGCGATTAGAAAAATTTATTCATATCGAAAAAGCACGGGAAGAATATTGGCTTAACAGTTTATTGAATTTATATGTTGATTATAATTTTCAGAGAACTTTTGGGATAGTTGGAGATGAAAGTACAGTTTATAGCATAAACAGTTTTTTAACGAAAACATTGGGATTGCTTTCAAATGTAAAAATTTTCACAGATCCAATGCAAGATGAAAATGAGATTCTTGCAAATAATACATATCGTACAGACACTCTAAATGAAATTCAAGAAATATTAAGAGAACATCAAGTTGAACTGGTCTTAGGAAGCTCACTGGAGAAAGATATTTGCGAAGAATTAAATATTCCCTGGCAGGTTATTTCATTTCCAGAATTAGAAAAAGTTATTTTAAGTAAGAGTTATGGAGGGTTTAAAGGCGGGGTTAGGTTACTTGAAGATTTAAGTACGATACTTTTAAGTCATGAAAGAAAATTGCAACAAAAAAATAAAGTAAATCTACAATTATTAAATTTTGTTGAATTGTAGTAAATTGTAGTAATAAGTTGAACAAAATTTTATTGTGGCTGAATTTGGTAAAATAAAAAAATGAATTGTCGGTTAGACGACTTACAAGTGATCATATTGTGCTTATAATTACTTTAAGGTTAAAAACACTATAGAAAGTGGAGCAAAAATACATTTCAGCGTATCATATCCGCGCTTAGTCATTTAGAATGTTTTAAACTTAATTTTGTAGGAATCCTTAAAAAAATATAAAAGTATGTTATAATTAAAAAAAATTATTATGCTTGCTGAACAGAATAACTGTAGGCCATATATCTTTTTCGGAAGATATGAGGTCTATTTTTTTATCTTTTTTTCTAAAATATCAAAGGTGAGTCAGAGAAAGGAAAGCGTGGATATGAATACATCAGTCATTTGGGAAAAAGAAGAGCTGGCTATTTTAAAAAAAAATGCATGTATCATACATACATTAACCAATCACATTCTTTTCAAAGAAAATGATGAAACAGATAATGTGTATTTTATTGAAAAGGGCCATATCAGACATTACCATAACACCGCTCGGGGGAAAATGGCAATTGTTTCGATTTGCGGCCCCAATGAAATTATTGGAATTCCTGCTATTTTATTAAGACAAAAACGGGGTGTCTATGCTGAGACAATTGATGAAAGTACCCTGTGGGTGATACCACAAAGGGACTTCTTCAATATTCTTTACCAGCATCCGCAGTTGACTTTGAAAATGATGGCGATTTATTGTCAGTATGTACGTAATTATGAATACAGTATAGAAGGTTTATTGGCTGCTGACGTTAGTGCGCGATTAGCTTGGCTGCTTATTCACATAGCAAGTACAGCCCGCGAGAAAGGCAGGTTGCGACATTTTATTGATTTTAGGATAACGCATCAGGAAATGGCAGATATGATAGGTGCTTGCCGTCAGACCGTAACGGTAGTGTTGGGACATTTTCAAGAAAATGGATGGGTTCGTGTGAGTAAAAATTTCATTGAAATTATGGGTATTGAGGAACTCAAAAAAATGGCAGGTTAAAGTAAGTAAATAAATTTATTTTTAAGTGATATAGCAATTTATCTTATTTCTAATGGAGTGTTAAAGTTAAATTAACTTGATGCTACAATGAGTTATTGAAAAACAGTTAAGTAACCGACTGGTAAACCAGAGGTTTTTGCACATAAAAGCAAAAATCTCTGGTTTTTTATATTGGCAAGTAAGATAGTGAAGGAATTTAATATAGGAGGAATATACATATGGGGCATTATTCTGATGAACAAAAAAGTAGACTGTTAGGGGAAATTAAATTAAAAAATCGTATTTTGGTTGAAGGACTGGCATTTTCATCCGAAATTTTCAAGCATTTGGATGTTGGTGGGAAGTATATTGAGCAGGTAAATGTTCTTTTTACGCATGATCGCCATGCGCATGGCAATGTGGAATTTCCGGCATGCTTTTTAACCCCAATTGGGAAATATCGAGTACAAATTCGTTGGAATATAGATAGTCCTCTGGAATTAAAATATGAAGATGGACAATATAATATATATGATAAGAATAAACTTGTTATTGAAAATGTAGATTTCACCAGAAGATCGCAATATTACGGTCTCAAAACATCGGATGGAACTTCAATGCGCACGGTGGCTGCAGATTATGGCTATGGAGGGATGTTTGTATCTTATAGCAATGAATGTTCATTAAAAGATAAAGACCTTGATTGTTTGTTTTGTAATATTAATGCGACTAAAAAGATTTATTCAAAAGCGCAGGATATTAAATGGAAAACACCGCAGCAGGTTGGTGAAACCGTTGCTGCAGGATATAAACAGGGTTTTGACCATGTAACAATAAGTGGTGGATTTATTCCTGAAAGAAGAGAAGTAGAATATTATATTGATGTAGCAGAAGCTATACAGGAATCTACAGGATTAACTGATTTTAATGGGACTGCTTGTGTAGGTGCTCCAGAAGATTTGTCTGTTTTTGAAAAATATAAAGAAGCTGGATTTAGAACGATGGCAACAAATCTGGAAATTTGGAACGAGAAAATTTTTGATGTTATTTGTCCAGGAAAAGCGCAACTATGTGGTGGACGGAAAAATTGGCTCAATGCACTTGATTACGAAGTACAATTGTTTGGCAAATATAAAGTTCGCTCCACCGTTGTTTCTGGTATAGAACCTAAGGAATCCTTGTTGGAAGGGATTGAATATCTTATATCGCATGGTGTTGTTGCTTGTGTCAGTCAATGGTATGTAAATGTAGGATCACCGCTTGAAGGACATAGAACTCCTACAGAAGAATGGCACTGGGATGTATTTGAAAGAACTGTAGCTATGTATAGAAAATATGGGGTAACTTGGGAGGAGATTCGTAATGCAAATGCAAATGCCGATACGGTGCCATTTGATTTATTTCGATTATATGAAGAAATCGACATTAATCCGGAATACGTTTTAAGTAAAACATTCTAAATGAGAAAGGAACGGTAGTATTATGAAACTTACTGCAATGAAAAAAACAACACTACTACTTGGTATTTTGATATTAATGACAGTTTATTTATCAGGTTGCAGCAGTTCAGAACAGGGAAAAGGACAGGCATCTGGTTCGAATAATACAGTGAAAATACATCTGGCATCTCAGCCAACCTATTTTCAGACTTATGTAGCAGAAAAATTAGGCTATTTCAAAGATGAAGGTTTAGATGTAGAAATTTCAACTTTTAATTATGGGCCGCCTATTATCGAAGGAATGACAGCTGATAATCTGGATGTAGGTTTTATGGGGGACATGCCTGTTTATGCTGGCATCGCTAACGGACTTGATATAAAGGTTATTGGTTCTGCAGGATCATCCAGTGATAATCAGGGAATAGCCGTCAGAGATGCTGCTAATATACATCAGCTTTCTGATCTAAAGGGCAAAAAAATAGCAGTCCCTTTCGGCAGCAATGCCCAGCCATTCTTATATTTGCTTTTGGCAAAAGGTGGTTTGACAGAAAAAGATGTTGAAATTGTAAATCTGAGTCCGGCCGATGGTGTATCAAGTTTAATCGCTGGAGATATAGATGCTGATGTTATATGGGAACCAAATCTTTCGCAGGCAGCAGAGAACGGCAATGGAGTATCTATTTTGCAAAGAGGAAAAGGAATCAAACTTTTTGTATCGCCTATAGTCGCAAGAAACGAGTTTATCAAGGACCATCCAGAAGAAACAGCTAAACTTTTAAGGGCACTGCAAAGAGCCACCGAATGGATAAAAGAAAATCCTGATGAAGCAATTGAAATTGTACATGAGGCAACGGAAGCTTCTAAGCCTGGACTGAAAATATTGTTAGATGTAGGTGATTTAAATGTAACATTAACACAGGATAAAATAGATGCTCTTGATAAAGGGGCGAAGGATTCTTATAAATACGGTTTGCTAAAAAAAGATATTGATATCACAAAATATGTCGATACTTCGTTACTGTGAAAAATTGATTTTCAGTAATATGGGCAGGTGATTTTTATTAAAATTGTTTATATGAAAAGGTGTATAAAAGATATGGCTACTACAAATGTTGTTCAGGAAAAAAGAATTGTACAAAATTTATTTTTAGGGATAATTTTGCCTCTGGGAATAATTATTTTATGGCAGACGGCTAGTGATCATGGGATTATAAAGTTATCAGTATTTACCAGCCCTAAAAGTATAGGTACAGAATTTGCTCATATGATAGAAAAGGGCACTTATTTCAAACATGTTATAGCAAGTCTGGAACGGGTGGTATATGGGTATATTATTGGCAGTGCATTAGGATTGTTTATAGGCAGCGTTGCTGTGCTATTTAAGACCTTTGGCAAGATGATAGACCCTTTAATAGGAATCTTGAGGCCAATTCCAGCTATTGCCTGCATTCCTTTTTTTATATTATGGCTTGGAATTGGTGAAAGTTCAAAAATAGGTGTCATTGTAATTGGTGCATTTTGGCCTGTACTGCTTAGCACAATGCAGGGGATTCGCAGTACAGATCCTAAACTGCTTGAGTTGGCTCGGACTTTTGGCAAGACACGAACAGCAACGTTATTCAATATCATCCTGCCTTCGGCCATTCCATCTATATTCACCGGGCTGCGTTTGGGGATAAGTGGGGCATGGACCTGCGTGGTGGCTGCGGAAATGATTGCGGCATCTGCTGGTGTAGGATATTTGATTTCATATGGACGTGAGCTGGCACAACCAGGAACACTATTTGTAGGTATTGTTTCAATTGCAATAATAGGTCTGCTTATTGATATATTGGTTATTAAAATCCAAAAGAAAGTCTTGTATTGGGTTGATACGGAAAATTATTAAAAATAACGAAATTGGAGAAAATGCATTCTATGGCGATAAATATTAAAAATGTGCAAAAATTATTTGTTATTGATGGGAAGCAGCTGGAAATTTTACATGACATAAATTTTTCTGTTGCAGATGGTCAGATTGTTAGTATAGTCGGAACTAGTGGTTGTGGGAAAAGCACATTACTGAAAATCATAGCTGGACTAGAAAATGCCAGTTCAGGAGCTGTAGAATTAAACGGTAAAAAAATAGAACGACCATCTGAAAAAGATATTGGCGTGATTTTTCAAGAACCGCGTTTATTTCCGTGGAGTTCTGTGGAAAAAAATATCGAATTTGGAATTTCTCAGTCGCTGTCAAAACAAGAAAGAAAATTACTGATAAAAGAACATATAGAATTAGTTGGATTAAATGGTTTTGAAAAAGCGCTGCCTAAGCATCTTTCTGGAGGAATGCAGCAGCGAGTCAGCCTAGCAAGATCACTAATCAATCGACCTAAAGCATTGCTTTTAGATGAACCTTTTGGTGCACTAGATGCCTTCACAAAAATAAATATGCAAAAGGAAGTACTGCATATTTGGGAAAAAGAAAAGACTACGCTGATTTTAGTGACACATGATATAGATGAAGCTATATTTATGGGAGATCAGGTAGTGGTTTTGTCAAATAAACCAGGTACAGTGAAGAAAATAATTCAAGTATCTCTCCCACGACCACGAGATCGAACCAGTGATGATTTTGCACATGTGAGAAAATTAGTTTTTGAGCAGTTTTTTCCAAAAGAAGAAATACCTATAGAATATAACATTTAAGATGGGAGCGAATAATATGGCGAAAGTAGTTATAACAGGCGGTAATAAAGGCATAGGTTTGGAAATTACAAAGCTGTTTCTTCAAGCTGGAGATGATATCATTGTTGTTGCGCGGGATTTAAAAGATTTTGAACTTAAAAACAACAACAAAATAAGTGCTATTTCATTTGATTTGCAAAATATTGAAGCTATCCCTGACCTTATTAAAGAAATCGGGGAAATTGACATTTTGATAAATAATGCCGGAAGTGCTACTGGGCTTGCACCGGAAAATTATGATACAGTACATAGAACTTATATTGAAAATCTCAATCTGGCAGCCCCGATTGCACTCATAACAGGATTTTTACCTGGTTTGATAAGAAATGGCAGGGGGCGTGTAGTAAACACTGCATCTCAAGCCGGTGTATTTGGCCATTATGATATTTGGTATGGGGCGACCAAAGCGGGATTGATAAATGCAACAAAAACATTTGCCAGTTTGTATGGTTCAAAAGGTTTAGTGATCAATTCCGTATCACCAGGGCCTGTGAAAATTGATAGGATTCTCAATTCACCTAATAAGGAGAGATATGAAAGAATAATCAGCAGAACTATTTTGAAACGATATGCTTTACCTGAAGAAGTTGCCAAAGTGGTTTATTGGCTTGCCAAGGAAAGTCCTGAATATTTGAATGGAGAAAATTATTTAATTAACAATAATGTAACATCTTTAGATGCATAATGATGTTATTTGAAAATACTTAGGCGATATTTTAATATCGTCGTGAATTATGTAGAATAAAATTTTTGTGCAGTGTAATAACTATACGAGATTATTTAAAGAGGAGTCGTTAAAATGGGGAAATTATTTACATCAGAGTCCGTTACGGAAGGGCATCCAGACAAAATTGCTGATCAGGTATCTGATGCTATTTTAGATGCATTGCTTGAACAAGATCCATATTCCAGAGTGGCAGCTGAAACTACAGTTGCCACTGGCCTAGCTTTAATTGTAGGAGAAATTTCTACAAAAGCTTATATTGATATTGCTAAAATTGTACGGAACACGATACGAGATATTGGTTACGATGGAAAATCTGGAGGGTTTAATGCCGATTCAATTGCTGTATTAGTCTCTGTAGATGAACAATCGCCTGATATTGCACTTGGTGTTGATAAATCATTAGAATCGCGGTTGGATGAAAAGAATGACAAGTTTGATACAGGGGCTGGTGATCAAGGGATAATTTTTGGATATGCTACAAATGAAACACCGGAATATCTACCGCCGGCTATCACTTTTGCGCATCGTTTAGCACGACAATTGGCTAAACTAAGAAAAACAGGGGTGTTACCATATTTGAAACCTGATGGGAAAACGCAAGTGACTGTGGAATTTAATGATGATGGTGCGGTAAAACGCATTGATACGATTGTTGTATCGACTCAACATAGTGAAAGTGTATCATTAGAACAGATTTCCAGAGATGTAAAAAAGCATGTTATTCAAGAAGTTATTCCACATGAATTACTTGATGAGAATACAAAATATTTTATTAATCCGACAGGCCGTTTTGTTATCGGTGGACCACAGGGAGATTCGGGACTGACCGGACGCAAAATAATTGTTGATACATATGGAGGAACCAGCCGACATGGCGGTGGTGCATTTTCTGGTAAGGATGCTACAAAAGTAGATCGCTCTGCTGCGTATGCTGCCAGATGGGTGGCAAAGAATCTAGTGGTAGCTGGTGCAGCTGATAGAATAGAAATTGAATTGGCTTATGCTATAGGTGTTGCAAAACCAGTGTCCATTTCCATTGAAACTTTTAATACGGGGAAAATTCCTGATGAAAAAATTATATCTGTGATAAAAGATGTATTTGATTTAAGACCGGGTGCAATTATTGATGAGCTGGAGCTGAGAAAACCTATTTATAAACAAACAGCTGCTTATGGACATTTTGGCAGAAATGATTTGGATTTACCATGGGAAAGATTGAACAAAACGACGGATATAAAGGCGGCTATAAATCGGTTATAAGAGCTTGCGATCTAATATAGTTTATTGATTGTTGTTTATGTATATAATAGTAGAGATATCTGACAACAGCAGGAGGCTGAATATATGGAATGCAAAATAAAGCATATTTCTGTACACTATGAAATAATTGGCCAAGGAAAACCAATTATTATGATACATGGCTTTTACCCAGACCATAGACTTATGGCTGGGTGCATGGAACCTATATTCTCTAAAACGAGCAAATATAAGAGAATATATATTGATCTACCAGGTATGGGAGAAACAAAAGCGGCAGAATGGATTACCAATTCCGATATAATGCTTGATATTGTAATTGAGTTTATTAAAACAATAATTCCCAATACAAACTTTCTGCTAGCAGGTCAATCTTATGGTGGATATCTTGCAAGAGGGATAGTTTATAAAATGGCAGGTAAAGTAGATGGATTATTATTATTATGCTCTTGTATTGTAGCGGATCGTAAAAAACGTAATATACCATCACATATTGTGTTGAAAAGTGATGATATATTATTATCTCAAATTGAGCAAGTGGATGCCAACGAATTTAATGAGATGCAGGTTGTTCAAACTGAAAGAACCTGGGATCGGTATCGTGATGAAATATTATCCGGTGTAAAGATAGCAGATGATAAATTTTTAAGCAATATTCAAGAGAATGGATATGAATTTTCTTTTGCTGTCGATAATATGGGTGAAAAATTTACGAAGCCTACTCTGTTGATATTAGGCCGTCAAGATTCAACTGTGGGCTATAAAGATGCATGGAATATTTTAGATAACTATCCAAGAGCAACTTTTGCAGTATTGGATAGAGCTGGACATAATTTGCAAATCGAGCAAGAAGACGTATTTAATTGTTTGGTTAATGAATGGTTAATAAGGGTTGAAGAATATTAATTTGACCAAATGAATCGATAAAAAATATTGGACTTGTGATATTAAATCTAATGTAATCAATGATTATACATGTCAAGTTTGAATAGAATAAACGTTCTATTAATATGTACCGCCGCCGAAACAGGGAAAAGCTGGGATATAGCCACGAACCTGATCGTGACGATACAGGAAAAGCTAAGGACTTGCAAGTGGAACATGGTTTGACGTTGGAGGAGCGGACAGGCATTTCAAAATCCGTTTTGGGCAACTATGAAACAGAGGATTACAACTATGGACCTTCCTGCCATATAAACTACGAAAAATGGAACACGCTTGTCATCGGCCCGGACATGCTGACGGATAAATTGAAGTGGCAAATCGGGAACAGCTACGACCTGATTAAGCCGAAAGCGCGGAGGCGGAGAAATGACTGAACTGATAATCAAAATAGGCACTTACGCTGAATTTGGCAATGCTGCCGACATACTTCGTCGTAAAGTCTTTATTGATGAGCAAGGTGTTCCCGAAACGGAAGTCTTCGATGGGTTAAGCGTTAACGCCCTTCATACCATTGCTTTTGACGACAAAATGCCTGTCGCCACAGCGAGAGTTTTGCAAGACGGCACAAACTATCGAATTGGTCTTGTTGCGGTAGATAAAGCGAGGCGTGGTCAGCAGTTTGGCGAAAGAGTTATGCGGAAGGCAATGGAGTATATCGCATCGCACGGTGGCAGGGAGATTTCTCTGACAGCGCAAAAGCAAGCAAGCGGATTTTATGAAAAGCTCGGCTTTGAACAGTGCGGTGAGGTTGTGTTTTATGAATCAGGGTTTATCCTTGTTCCGATGAAATATGTATTAAAATGATAATTGAAACCAACGGTTGATGCTCTACATATTTGAGCGTTTGGGCTTCAAGAAAAGTGCTGACAGAGCCGGTATAACACACTACCCTTGATTTATGGGCGTACAATTTCTTCAATGTTACCCCAACTTTCAATTAAGAATAAAGCTCAGTGTATTATGGGACTTTGGACATAATCAAAAACGGTATGGTAAGACATTATCATATATCGATCACACAATGACTGTTCTAGCGTGAAATCGCATTGACAAATTATAAATCTATGATATTATAATATCTATACTATTCATTAGGTAAACATATACGAAAAGAATGTTATTTAAATATTACAAGTAATATTTTTGTAGGCATTATGCCAAAAATAGAGCCTGTATGACTAGGTGATTAGAATGCTAAAGCCTATTAGCTGTGTCGCATGAAAGTGTGTGATACAGTTAATAGGCTTTTTTTGTTCTATTTTTACATAGTTGAAGACATTGCGGGATGTTAACTTAACTCGAGACCAACTGTTTACTGATGATGTTGAAAGGGGGAAAATCGTTATGGCACAAATAAATTCTCTATTTCAGGCAAAACGTACCATAGATTTAATTGGCAATACGCCTTTGGTAGAAGTTACCTGTTTTGATACAGGGAAAAGCCGCTTGTTTTTAAAATTGGAATGTCAAAATCCAGGAGGATCAATTAAAGACCGAGTTGGTTTATCTATGGTAGAACAGGCGGAAAAAGACGGGAAAATTAAAGCGGGAGATACTTTAGTGGAGGCCACAGCTGGTAACACGGGAATTGGCTTAGCTTTAGCGGCAATTACCAAAGGTTACAAATTGATTCTTGTAATTCCGGATAAAATGAGTGTAGAAAAAATAAACCATCTCAAAGCGATGGGGGTTGAAATTATTCTTACTCGATCTGATGTGGAAAAAGGTCATCCTGAATATTATCAAGATTATGCCCAAAGAATTGCTGAAGAAACGCCGCATGCGTTTTTTATAAATCAATTTAATAATTCGGCAAACCCAGCTGCACATGAGCGAACTACAGCACCGGAAATTTGGGAGCAGACAGATCACCAGCTTGACGCATTGGTTGTCGGAGTTGGATCAGCTGGAACTTTAAAAGGGTTAACAAATTATTTTAAGCGTGTTAAGCCAGATTTAGAAATAGTTCTAGGCGATCCTGCTGGTTCTGTTTTAGCAGATTATGTAAAAAACAATACGGTAGGAACAGCTGGCAGCTGGTTTGTTGAAGGAATCGGTGAAGATTTTATTCCTAGTCAATTTGATTTGACATTAATAAAAAAAGCATATTCCATCACGGATGAGGAAAGTTTCGCAGCGGCACGGACTTTATTGAAAAAAGAGGGGCTTTTGGCTGGTTCTTCGAGCGGTACGCTTATCAGCGCAGCTGTAAAATATGCGCAGGAACAAACAACGCCGAAAAATATTGTTACTTTTGTTTGTGATAGTGGAAATAAGTACTTGAGCAAGATGTTTAACGATTATTGGATGATAGATCAAGGTTTGATTAAACAGGAAAAGAAAAATAATTTAGCGGATTTGGTTACGCGCCAGTATTCGGATCGGGCAGTTATTACCGTTAAACCTGACGATACGTTATTGTCGGCGTATTCTAAAATGCAAATGTTTGAAATTTCACAGCTGCCTGTTGTCCAAGATGATGCTATTCTTGGAATTATTGACGAATGGGATTTGCTTACGGCCGTACAGCATGGTGACGAACAAAAATTCAATAAACTTGTAAGTGAATATATGTCACGGGACGTTATTACTGTATCGATTGAAGATGATTTAAATAAGGTTGTTGCTTTGTTAAAAAAAGATTTGCTGGTTCTCGTTCTTAAAGATGATAAATTTTACGGTCTTATAACAAAAGCAGACTATATGAATTATTTACGTAAAAAATTAAAATAGGGAGTGGCAGAAATGAGTAAATATGAATTTTCAACAAGAGCGATTCATGAAGGACAGAAACCAGATAGTGCTACCGGTGCTGTAATAACGCCGATTTACGCTACTTCCACATTTGTGCAGGAAAGCCCGGGAAAACATAAAGGGTATGATTATTCTCGCAGCGGTAATCCTACACGTGCTGCTTTGGAAGAATGCATTGCATCGCTTGAAAATGGGACCGCAGGGTATGCGTTTGCATCCGGCTTGGCAGCAGAGTCGGCAGTGATTGATGCTATTGGAAGTGAAGGACATGTAATTGCGACGGATGATCTTTATGGAGGAACTTTTCGCTTATTAGAACAAGTAAAGAAAAATCTTAACCATTTACGAGTAACATATGTTGATTTTACGAATCCAGATGCTGTAGAAGCAGCTATTGAGAAAGATACCAAACTTATTTGGGTGGAAACACCAACCAATCCACTGCTGAAAATTGTTGATTTAAAAAGCATTGCAGCGATTGCTGCCAAACATCATTTGATCAGTGTGTGTGATAATACCTTTGCGTCAGCGTATTTACAAAATCCATTGGATTTTGGGTTTGATGTTGTTGTTCATTCGGCGACAAAATATCTCAATGGTCATTCTGATATTATAGCAGGGGTTGTGGTTACAAAAGAAAATAACGAGCTTTCGCAGCGTATAAAATTTTTACAGAATGCGATTGGATCGGTTATTTCACCATTTGATTCTTTTTTATTATTGCGTGGTTTAAAAACCTTGAAATTAAGAATGGAGGCACATTCTCAAAATGCTTTGGAAATTGCTCGCTTCTTGGAAAAACAGCCTAATGTAGAAAAAGTACTATATCCAGGATTACCAACCAGTCCTTACTATGAAATAGCAAAAAAACAGATGAAACATTTTGGTGGAATGGTGTCTTTTTTCATTAAAGGGGATGCAGAAGCAACCCGTCGTTTTTTGGAAAATACAAAATTGTTTTCTTTGGCGGAAAGTTTAGGTGGTGTAGAAAGTTTGGTTGAGGCACCAGCAATTATGACGCATGCATCAATTCCGAAAGAAATTCGTGAACAAAATGGTATTTATGATAATCTCATACGTTTATCGGTGGGGATTGAAGATAGTCAAGATTTAGTCCGTGATTTGACTACCGCATTACAAGCTATATGATACATATCTTTTTATTTCTAGTTGATCAGATAAACTGAAGGCTGGACACTCTCATGTTGGAGATTGTCCGGTTTTTTTTGCTATAAAACGGAGGAAATTTATTATGAGTGTTATTAGTTTAAAAGAACCGGAGGTTGTCATCAGGGAAAAAAGACTTGGTTCTATTACAGGTTTTGAAGGGAAAGCCAGTGATCTTGTGCAACGAGCTCAGGCAGGAAAGCTGCACGAATGCACTCGTAGTTTCAGCCAATGCATGAATTGTGGTTCCGGTAATGCCTTATGCCAGCTTTCGATGATTCGTGATGCAGCGATTGTGAATCATGCACCGGTTGGCTGTGCTGGTGATTTTTTTAATTATAATTATGTTTATCGTGTTGGGCAGATGAGTCGTGATTTGCCGCCGAGTAATGGTCGTTATTTTAATACGAATATTGATGAAAATGATACGATTTTTGGTGGAACAGTGAAGTTGGAAAATACGGTGCGTGCTGCTTATGAAAGAGTACATCCTAAAGCTATTTTCATTACGACATCTTGTGCTGTGGCTATTATTGGGGATGACGTAGAAGAAACGGCCAATAGCTTATCGGAAGAACTCAATATTCCCGTGGTAGCGTGTTTTTGTGAAGGGTTTCGCTCAAAAATTTGGACTTCGGGATTTGATGCAGCTTATCATTCGATTGCAAGAAAAATAGTTAAACCACCTCGAAAAAAAACGAATAAAGTTAATGTTATTAATTTTGGGGGCAGCCATATATTTGATGAACTTTTAGAACCTTTGGGCTATGAAGCGCAATACATTGTTCCATTTTCTAGTGTAGCGGATTTGGAATATATTTCTGAAGCGGCTGCAACAATTCAAATCTGTCCAACGTTAGGAACGTATTTAGGAGCGGCATTAGAACAGGTATATGGCGTTCCTGAAATGAAGTCACCACCAGGATATGGTATTGCGGGCACGGATATCTGGCTGCGGGAATTGGGAAAAGTCTTAGACCGTGAAGCAGAAATAGAAAAAGTTATTCTTCGCGAACATGCGAGACTATTGCCGCAGATTGAAGCGTATCGCAAAATATTTCAGGGGAAAAAAGCTTATATTACAGCTGGTGCAGCCCATGGTCATTCGTTAATTGCTTTACTCCGTGAGTTGGGGTTTACGGTTCAGGGCGCAGCTATTTTTCATCATGATCCTATTTATGACAATGGTGAAGCAGTCTCTGATGCTCTGGCACATGCGGTAAAAACATATGGTGATGTTCCTCATTACAATGTTTGCAATAAGCAGGCATATGAATTGATGAATATTTTATCTAAGGTGCATCCCGATATTATGATTGCTCGTCATGGCGGAATGACGATTTGGGGTGCGAAACTAGGTATACCAACGCTTCTTATTGGAGATGAACAGCTGCTATTTGGTTATCAAGGCTTACTGAATTATGCTGAACGGCTTTTAGAAACTTTGGATAATAAAGAATTTGTTACAAATTTGTCGAAACACAGCACCATTCCGTACACAAAATGGTGGCTCGAACAAGATCCATTTTTTTTCTTGGGGAGGAATCAAAATGTCGAAGTTTATTGAGCAACCACGTTATTCTTGCGCTTTAGGGGCACAACAATCGGTTGTTGCTATAAAAAGGGCGGTTCCCATTGTTCATGCGGGTCCCGGTTGTAGTGGAAAGATTTCTCGACTTATCGGACAGGGGGAAGGCTATGCCGGTGGTAGCACGATTCCTTGTACGAATTCAAGTGAAACGGAAATCGTTTTTGGTGGTGAGGAAAAATTAAATACTTTGATTGAAGGGGCATTTAAAGTTATTGATGCAGATCTTTATGTAGTTTTAACCGGCTGTACCGCAGATATCGTTGGTGATAATGTAGAAAGTGTTGTTGCCCCTTGGCAAGATTTGGATAAACCGATTGTTTATGCTGAAACCGGCGGATTTAAAAGTAATAATTATGTGAGCCATGAAGTGGTGGTGAATGCAATTATTGATCAGTATGTGGATAAGTTCTGCAACGACAAATCGAAGATTCCTCATTTAGTAAATGTTTTTGCGACAGTACCTTATCAAGATCCATACTGGAATGGGAATTTAGAAGAAATCAAGCGAATATTGGAGGGGATAGGGCTTACAGTGAATATTTTATTTGGTACTGAATCCAATGGAGTGAAGGAATGGCAAACTATTCCAAAAGCACAATATAACATTGTGATAAACGCATGGTCAGGGCTGGAAATTGCAAATCATTTGAAAGAAAAATATGGTACGCCATATATTCACTTTCCTTATCTTCCAATTGGCGGCAAGGCCAGCAGTGAATTTTTGCATCAGGTGGCAGATCAGATGAAATTGGATGTAAAACAGGTGACATCGTTTATCCAAAAAGAAGAAGAAAAATTTTACATGCATATTGAACGTATGGCAGATTTTTTACTGGAATTCCGTTATGGGCTGCCGCGTCGTTTTTATACAATTTTGGATGCATCGTATGCGATTGGATTTGCCAAATATTTGCTTAATGAACTAGGTTTACTTCCTGCTCGGCAATTTATTGTTGATAATACGCCTAAAAGATTTCAGGATGCAATTCGAAACGAATTTCAGCATATTTCGGAATTTCGCTCAGCTGAAGTTGTATTTGAGACGGATTGTGGAGCCATCCAGGAATCAATTGCCAAAGATGAGAATAAAAGTCGTGCTTTGATTCTGGGCAGCAGTTGGGAAAAAAATTTAGCACAAGAGTTAAAAGCTGATCTTTTGACGGTGAGCGCACCGATCAGTCATCGTCTGGTCCTTAATTGCGGTTACGCAGGCTATAACGGAGGACTACGTGTTGTAGAAGATATTTATGACCGCGTATTAGATACATATCGATAAGAATGAATGCAGATTGCGATAGCAAAGAGCAAAGTGAGTTGAAACGAAATGATAAAAATCAAAAATTTAAAAAAAACTTATTATACACCGCACTCCTCTATTGAAGCAGTCTCTGATATAAATTTAAAAATTGAAAAAGGTGATATTTTTGGTATTATTGGTTTCAGCGGAGCAGGAAAATCGACGTTGATCCGATGTTTAAACCGTTTAGAAGAACCGGATTCGGGCGAGATTTTAATTGGTGAAAAAAATATTTCCAGCATGGATGACAAACAACTGCGACAGGCCAGACGGAAAATTGGTATGATTTTTCAGCAGTTTAATTTATTTGATTCAAAAACAGTTTTTGAGAATGTTGCCTTTCCTTTAAAAATTGCTGGTTTTCGCTCAGATCAAATTGAAAGCAGAGTAAGGGAGATATTACAGTTGGTGGATTTGTCAGATAAAATAAAAGCTTATCCGTTGCAACTGAGTGGAGGACAAAAACAGCGGGTAGGCATAGCGCGGGCACTGGCAAATGATCCTGACGTACTTTTGAGTGATGAAGCTACCTCCGCTTTGGATCCGCAGACAACGTATTCTATATTGGAATTATTAAAGAATATTAATAAAAAACTTGGCTTAACAATTATTTTGATTACGCATGAATTGGATGTATTGAATTCTATTTGCAATCATATGGCCGTTATTGAAAAAGGCAAAATTGTTGAAACGGGAACGGTTGAAAAATTTTTTTCCAATCCCGAAAGTACTACAGCGCGAAGATTCATCCATATATTGCAAGATTTTCAGAAAAAACGCATTTTTCAAGGAGGTGAGGGAATTTGAGTGATGACTTGTTTGAATTGGTTTTAACCGGCTTAACGGAGACCTTGTATATGGCAGGAGTATCTACGGTTGTTGCATTATTGATCGGCTTACCACTGGGAGTCACTCTTGTTGTTACGGAAAAGGGCAATATATTGGAATCGGTTAAAATTCATCAGGCGCTAGGAACGATTGTGAATATTTTTCGATCTTTTCCTTCCATTATTTTAATTGTTATCTTATTACCATTATCCAGATTTCTGATTGGAACGACACTGGGAGCTACCGCAGCTATTGTACCGCTTTCGATTGGCTCTGCTCCTTTTTTTGCCAGGATTATAGAAAATTGTTTAAAAGAAGTTGCTTTTGGTAAAATTGAAGCGGCGCTGGCGATGGGGGCATCTCCATTTACTATTATCAGCCAAGTGCTTATTCCCGAGGCACTTCCGTCACTGGTCCGAGGTATTACAATTGCCATTATTATGGTTATTGGTTTTACCGCAGTAGCCGGTGCTATTGGCGGAGGCGGCTTAGGCTCTTTGGCTATTCGTTTTGGTTATATGCGTTACAGGGATGATATCATGCTCGTTACCGTTGTTATACTCGTAATTTTAGTTCAGGGAATACAGTGGGGTGGTGATTTTATCGCCAAATATATTGAACGTAAGCGGTACAAATTTGAGTAAATTATAGTGAGGGATGGTTATTATGTTAGCAAAAAAAATCGTAAGAAATTTACTGTTCTTAGTTTCTATCTTACTTGTGGGTATTTTATTTTCGGGTTGTGGTGCAGATAAAGCAGCAACAGCACAAAATGATGGAAAATCGGAAGTCACATTAAAAGTGGGGGCAGCATTAGTTCCCCATACGGATATTTTAAATTTTATCAAACCTAAATTAAAAGAAGCAGGTATTAATCTGGAAATTGTTAATTTGGATGATGAAGATCAGTTAAATCCTGCGTTGCAGGAAAAACAGATCGATGCTAACTACTTTCAGCATTTACCGTATCTTGAATCGGTTGCAAAGGAAAAAGGCTATGATTTTGTTTCAGCAGCCAAAGTACATGTAGAACCAATGGGATTCTATTCACAAAAAATCAAATCACTCGATGCATTACCTGATGGTGCTAAAATTGCTATTCCAAATAACCCATCCAATGAATTTAGAAGTCTGGTTATTTTGCAAAAACAAGGTTTGATTAAATTAAGAACGGATGTAAAAAACTTCGCGGCAACACCTAAAGATATTGTCGAAAATCCGAAGAACTTACAATTTGTGGAGGTTGAACCAGCGCAGCTTGTTCGTGCTTTACCTGATGTTGATGGTGCAGTTATAAACACAAACTGGATATTAGAAGCAAAAATAGACCCTAATTCGGCTTTATTTCGTGAAGATGCGGATTCTCCTTATGCAAATATTTTGGTTGTAAGAAAAAATGATGAAAATCGACCAGAAATTCAAAAATTAGTGCAGATTTTGCAATCTGATGACGTTAGAAAATTTATTGAAGATAAGTATAAAGGCGCTGTAGTTCCAGCATTTTGAGAATTGAAAATGTTATATGATAAAGAAAGGACTGTCTGAAACATTTAACAATAGTTGAACTTATTGATATTATAGTGGATTTGTAAATTCAAGTAAATAATTTAGTTTATATAAACTGACTGGAATAACTAGAGGTTTGGAAACAGAAAAATTCTATTTCCAAACCTTTTTTGTTATCGTTTATGATATGCAGTAAACAGAGTTGATCTGTATATATTTTACAGAAAAATATGGATTTCAATTTAGTTTTGTACTTGTACATATAAGAACATTTGAGAGAAAGAAGATGGAAAAATGAAAAAAAAATCATTGATTTTATTTTTAGTAATAACGTTGCTATTTGTTGTAACAGGTTGCGGCAATTCAGCAAATACAGATAAAACCGAAAATAACAATGCAGTTCGAAAAATAATTGTAGGTTATATAAATAATGGTTATCCAATTGCCTATAAAGACAAAGATGGGAATTTAACAGGCTGTGACATAGAAGCGTTAAAGCTCGTTAACAAATTATTGCCTGAATATGAATTTGAATATGTGAGTATGGATCAAAATGCAATTTATGCTGGGTTGCAGTCTGGTAAAGTGCAGGTTGCTTTAACAAACAGTTTTTGGACACCAGAACGCGAACAAAAATATTTGTTTCCAAAAGAAAATCTTGGTGCATCGGTTCTTGGAATTTTTTCACGTAAAGCAGACGGGACTGTTGATAGTTTTAAAGACGCAGCTGCTAAAAACTTAAAACTTACACCAATTTTAGCTGGCGACGGATTATATTATGTTGTTGAAAAATATAATCAAGAAAATCCTTCGTCACCATTGAAATTAACACCGACGGATGATACGAATTCTTTTACAAATTCATTTAAATGGGTGGCTGAAGGTCGTGCTGATGTTGGTATTACACCAAAATATTATTGGGATGCACTTGTTGAGAAAGAAGATGGAGCGTTACATCAATATAAAGATCAGTTACAGTTTAAAACTTTTACGGCAGTTAAAACATGGTCGATTTTGGCTAAAAATGAAGATGAATTTGCTGCAAAATTGGATGGTGCTATTAAGCAATTGAAGTCAGAAGGCAAACTTGTCGAACTTGCTAAAAAATTCCATGGGTACAATACATTTGAATATTTGGATGAAAACGCAAAATAATAAATAATATAAGAAATATGTGATGAATATTAATCCGGTAAGAGAGGTGACACATGGAGACAATTCACTTTGTTAAAATTTTTACATACATACCTGAACTTTTACCGTTTTTATTTGTGACAATGGAGTATGTGATATTATCAATGTTTTTTGGATCTGTACTGGGGTTTATTTTAGCACTTGCCAAATTGGGGAGAAATAAAATATGGAAGAGCTTAGCAAATGTATATACGACGATTCTAAGGTGTACGCCTTCAATTGTTTTACTGTTTTTGCTTTTTTATAGTATTCCTGTTTTTATCAAATCGATTTTTGACTTAGATATTGGTTCATCAGAAACAATGGTTGTTGTGGTCATTACATTTTCCTTGTTTTTAGGAGCATCCTTATCTGAGATTATGAGGTCTTCCTATGAAGCAATTGAGCAGGGGCAATACGAAGCAGCGATGAGTATTGGTTTTACTACAATACAGGCTTTGCGCCGAATCGTATTACCACAAGCTTTTTATGTGGCTCTTCCGAATATAGGAAATACGATACTGTATTTGATGAAAGAAGGTGCATTAGCATTTACGATAGGGTTAGTTGATTTAATGGGAAAAGGATATCAGATTAATTCGGAAACATTAGGCGGGTATGTGTTAGAAGTCTATATTGCTTTGGCAATTATTTATTGGACGATCTCCATCGGAGTGGAAAGAATATTTAAAAAACTTGAAATATCATATGGACTTGGCTCACAATGTGTAAAAGTTTCGTCTAAAATCAATGAAAATGAAAAAATGGAGGGGACTGTGTGAATATTGATTTTCATTTTTTACAGGATACTTTTTTTCTAGCATTGGGCGGTGTTCCGGTAACATTAGAAATCACGTTGGGGTCTCTTCTCTTTGCGATTCCAACTGGATTTTTTATGGCAGTTGCAAATCTTAATGAAATACCGGTGTTGCAACCTTTATTCCGAACCTATATTTCATTTATGCGTGGAACGCCGATGATTCTTCAAATTTATCTCATTTATAATTTGATGCCAAGTTTATTAAATGCTGTTAGCCAGTTGTTGGGGTTGTCGCTCAATATATTTGAAGTGAATCCAATTTTGTATGCCTTTGCTGTATTTGCTTTAAGCGAAACAGCAGTACTCGCAGAAGTTTTTAGATCTGCTTTACAGACTGTTGAAAAAGGACAGTTCGAAGCGGCTGTTTCAATAGGATTTAGTTCTATGCAAGCTTATAGAAGAATTGTCGTTCCACAAGCCTTGTCAGCGGCACTCCCTGTAATGTGTAATACTACAACGGATTTGATTAAGGCAACGTCCTTAGTCTTTACAATGTCTGTTTTAGATATTACAGCAATTGCAAAAACAGAAGCTGGCATGAAATTATGTTGGATTGAGGCCTATTTAGATATTTTTTTAATTTATTTGCTTTTAATTATTACAGTAGAACAATTATTTAAATTTGCCGAATGCAAAGTGCGAATTTATAAAGAAGTGTAAAATAAAAAAAACCCGCTTTTGCCAATGTCATTTAAGTTAAGAATATATGAAAGTAGACACAGTGCAGTTTTATAAAAGATACGGCTAAATGGATCTGAAATTATAGATTCACTTAGCCGTTCATTTTTTCTATTTTCAAGCATGCAAACAATGCAGATAGTTTTATCTGCTAAAAATAACAAGTCTTGTAAATATTTCTTGAGTTATATGCTCCACCTTTTTTGAATGAAAACTAATTAGTCCTATTGCATATTTTAGTTCTCTAAATGATGTTTCTATACCCAGCGTAAATGAAAAAGCTCCTTGTTTTTTTATGTCAAACAAGTCAGCATAATGTGAGTGTGTTCTTTAGAACAGTGTATAGTTATCAATTGTAATATGACTTTGGAATCCAAGACATTAATACAACGATAACGCTTACCATTGACAAAATTTTTCATAAAGTTTATAATATTAAAAATAAAGCATACAAAATATATCTATTAAGTATGCTTTTTGCGATGGAATAATCTAAATTATTAAGTATATGTTGATGGAATGGAGACAATTTATGAATTACAAAAAAATTATAGTAGGAGTATTTTCATTAAGTATGTTGGTGGTTTCTTTTTTAGGTTGCAGTAATGGTGAAAAAGAAACATCTGCACCAGTTGCGGCAGACAAAGAAATTGTTGTTGGTGTCACACCGGGTGCTAACGGAGAAATTATGGAGTTTTTTAAAGGTGAGGCCGAAAAGCAAGGCTTAAAAATAAAAATTGTTGAGTTTAGTGATTATATTACGCCAAACGAGGCTTTGAATAATGGCGAAATTGATATAAATGCTTTTCAACATAAACCATTTATGGAAAATGCTATAAAAGAAAAAGGTTACAAAATAATAGATATTGGAAAAACAATTATAGCTCCAATGGCAATTTATTCAAATAAAATTAAATCTTTAGATGAAATTAAAGATGGCAATAAAATGGCTATCCCAAATGATCCAACAAATGGTGGGCGTGCATTGCTATTATTGCAGTCGGCAAAACTTATTAAATTAAAAGATAATATTGGTTTTTCACCATCGGTGCAAGATATTGTCGAAAATCCAAAACATTTGCAGATTTTTGAATTGGAAGCTGCACAAATCCCTCGTTCCTTGAATGATATGGACTTTGCTGCCGTGAATATGAATTATGCTGTTAATGCAAAATTAGATCCGAAAAAAGATGCCATTTTAGTAGAATCAAAAGATTCAGCTTATGCTAATGTGTTAGCTGTTCGTGAGGCAGATAAAGATAATCCACAATTACAAAAGTTTGTTCAATTATATCAAAGTGAGACAGTTCGCAATTTTATTCTTGATCGTTTTGCCGGGTCTGTAATTCCTGTTTTTTAATAATGGATAGTTTGAAAATAAACTAGAGATTACTGTTTTTGATTTGATTACTGTGAGTAGATTTGGTTTTAGATTTTGAGGTTGAAACAATGAAAATAAAGAAAATCGTATTACGAAAAATGGAAATGGCGTTAAAGGTTTCTTTTGAAACTAGTTTTGCTGCTATGAAAACGAAAAAATTTATTGTTGTCGAAATTCATTCCAAAGATCACATTGGGTATGGTGAATGTTCGGCATTGGCAGCACCGTGGTACAGTGAAGAAACAACAGACACTGCTTGGACTAATATTGAAAAATTTTTAATTCCGATTCTTTTTAGTAATCAAGATATTTCATGTCCAGAAAAAATACAAGATGATTTTAAATGGATTCGCCGTAATAAAATGGCAAAAGCAGCAATAGACTGCGCTCTTTGGGATTTGTATGCAAAAGAGAATAACATTTCTCTTGCCAAAGCACTAGGGGGAACGAGAAGTGAGATTGAAACTGGTGTCAGCTTAGGAATTCAAAAAAATCCAGATGAACTTTTATATATGGTAGATAGATATATAAATGAAGGTTACCGACGGATTAAGGTGAAAATAAAACCAGGAAAAGATATGCAATATCTATCTGCGGTACGTAAAGAATTTGGTGATATTACGTTGATGGCAGATGCCAATTCGGCATATAGTCTTACTGACATGGACTTGTTCAAACAAATAGATGACTTGAATTTACTTATGATTGAACAGCCACTGGCAAATGATGATATTATTGATCATGCAAAGCTGCAAAAAGCATTACGAACAAAAATTTGTTTGGATGAGAGTATTGAATCTGTTGAAGATGCTAGAAAAGCTATTGAACTTGGTAGTATGAAAACAATAAATATTAAAATTGCTCGTGTCGGAGGGCTTACAGAGGCAAAAAAAATACATGACTTATGTCAGGAAAATAATATACCCGTATGGTGTGGCGGAATGCTCGATACGGGTATAGGGCGGGCCCATAATATTGCCATAGCCTCCCTGCCTAATTATAAATTTCCTGGAGATGTGCCAGCTTCTAACCGTTATTATGCAAATGATTTTATGAGTGCGCCTGTAACTATTAATAAAAAAGCGATGATAAAAGTACCGTTAGAAATTGGAATTGGCATTGAGCCGGTTCAAACTTTATTAGATTCTTTTACTTTTGAGAAAAAAGAATTTTTGTGGTAGTTGCAGTTTGAGGGAGGAGGCTGATTTTTAATGGAAAAAGATAAGCTGCTGGCTTTTATTGATGCTCATAAAAGTGAAATGTTATCCTTGTGGCAAGAATTAGTTAATCACGATAGTGGCAATGATGATAAGGTCGGAATTGATCTGTTACAAATTAAAATAGGTGAGATTTTAGAAAATTTAGGTGCCGAAGTTCAGTATGTTCATTACGATCAGGCTGGTAATCTGTTGTTGGCTGAGATTAGGAATGACCGAAAAGCTGCACCGATTGTTTTTTTAGGGCATAGTGATACCGTTTTTAGAAAAGGAACTGTTGGAAAAAGACCTTTTACCATTAAGGATGGAAAGGCTTTTGGACCAGGTGTTTTGGATATGAAGGGCGGTATTGTCATTATTTTATATGCAATTAAAGCTTTGCAGGCAATTGGATATAATCGTTCTTCTTTCAAAATAATTTTAGCTGGTGATGAAGAAAATGGACACCAAAAATCAGATGCTGCTACCGTGTTGCAACGAGAATTTATTGGTGCACGAGCCGTATTTAATTGTGAAACAGGTTTTGTTGATGATGCAATCATTATTGGTCGTAAGGGTGTAGCTTCTTTTACTATGGAAACTTTTGGGGTAGCCGCTCATGTTGGAAATAATCCAGAAATTGGGCGCAGTGCTATAATAGAGATAGCACATAAGTTACTGGAAATTGAAAAGCTTACGGATAAGAAAGCTGCTATTTCATTTAATGTAGGAACAATAGAAGGTGGTACGGTTCCCAACGCTACACCGGATTACGCAAAAATAAAAATTGATGTGCGATTTGGTAAGGAAGCGGATATAGCTGTGTTTTCGAAACAACTACAAGCTATTGCGGAACAAACCTATATAGAAGGTACTCATACACAATTAAGTTTAGGTGCTTGCCTTAAACCAATGAATACAACACCTGGTGTAGAACAATTATTTAGATTCGTTCAAGCAGTAGCAAGAGAAAACAACTTAGGTCATCTGCAGGCACGAAAAGTCGGTGGAGGATCCGATTCAGCGTATGCTGTTTCAAGCGGCATACCAACAGTTTGTGGTATGGGGGTAAAAGGAGAACGGAATCATAGTAAAGAAGAATATGCAATTGTGGAGTCTTTATATGAACGTGCTAAGCTGCTTGCATTAGCAGTATTTAACTTAGATAAGGTAAATTTATATCAATGATAGTAGTGAATATATTGATGATTCTATGAAAATATGATATGATAATGAAAATCAATGCTGACTGAAAAAACAGAGGCGTGAAGGATATGAATCCTTTTACGTCTCTGTTTTTTTATATCAAGGGTGAAACGGTAAGTACTACAAGGTTTTATTTTATCTTGGACATATAACTGGAGGAATTTATTTGGAAATTGTACGTGTAGAAGAAACGTGGCAAAGAGCAGCTGTATATTATATTCGCATTAACGTTTTTGTAAAAGGACAAAATATTCCATTGAAGTTAGAGTTTGATGAAAAAGATGGTGAAAAGGCGAAGTATCTACTTTTACTGGATGACAAAGAACCAATCGCGACGGCAAGATTACAGCTTGTGGATGACAACACAGCAAAGATAGAACGAGTTTGTGTTGTACAAGATTATCAAGGGCAAGGTGTTGGTCGTATACTCATTCAGGCAATGGAGGTATGGGCGAAAGAATATGGTGTGAAAAAAATTATTATTACGAGTCAAGTTCAAGCGCAGGGATTTTATGAAAGTTTAGATTATATAGTTCATCCAGATATACAATTACAGTCGAGTATCCCAATTGTATATACTGAGAAAATTTTATAAATGGAGGCCTTTTTATGACGACGAAAAAAGAAACAGTCCTTTTGACAGATGCAGCGATAAAAAATTTTGAATCTAAAATTGCTACGTCAGAGGATATACATGAAATTAGTGAAGCTGGAGCTTTTGTAAGACAAAATAATTACTTTACGACTCCATTTGGCGATGGCGAAAATGATTTGCCTATAGAAGCAAATCGCTATAGATTGCTTTGGGCACCGATTTGTCCGTGGGCACATCGCCAAATAATTGCTATTCATTTATTAGGATTGCAAGATGTTATTAGTATTGGAACCGCAAATCCGGTCCGCACAGATAAGGGGTGGGAATTTTCTTTAGATGCAGGCGGAGTAGATCCAGTTTTGGGAATTCGCTATTTACCAGAAATTTATGAAAAAACTGAACCAAATTATACAGGACGTGCAACCGTACCAACCGTTGTTGATGTAAAAACGGGTAAAGTGGTTAATAATGATTATTTTAAATTAACAAATTACTGGGAGCTTGCTTGGAAAAAATTTCAAAAAAAAGATGCACCTGACTTGTATCCGGTTGAATTACGCGGTGAAATTGACAAGCTCAATGATATCATTTTTAATGATGTAAATAATGGCGTATATAAAGCAGGTTTCGCCCAATCTCAAACAGCCTATGAAAAAGCGTATGATGCTTTGTTTGCACGACTTGATCAATTAGAACAAAGGTTAAGTAAGCAGCGATATTTATTTGGAAATCAGATTACGGATTCTGACATTCGTTTATATGTTACCTTAGCTCGTTTTGATATAGCGTATTATATGGTATTTCGAACGAATCGAAATCGGTTGATTGATTTCCCGAATTTATGGGGTTATGCAAAAGATTTATACCAAACGCCTGGCTTTGGTGACACAACAGATTTTGTTGCCATCAAAAGAGGGTATCATTTAGGAAATCATGCGGAAAATCCTTATCAGATTTTAGCGAAAGGTCCGGATTTGTCTATTTGGTCACAACCGCATCATAGAGAAAATTTAAATAAATAGGGAGGTTCATCATATGCCAAATCATGATATAGCTAGACCGCGTCCGAAAGAGACAGAAAATGAAATTGATGTGAATGGAGCTTTTGTAAGACAAAATAATCACTTTACGGCTAAATTTGGGTTGCAGGAAAATGAAAACCCTGTTGAAGCTAACCGATATCGTTTGATTTGGGCAAAGGGATGTAACTGGTCAAATAGAGCCGCTATCGTTAGCGAATTATTGGGAATCGATGCTATAAGTGTAAATTTAGTTGGTAGAACAGAACGAGCTGTTGATTTAGGCTGGGAATTTTGCTATGACGAGAAGCATAAAGACCCCATTTTAGATGCCGAGTTTTTGAGTGAACTGTATGCAAATGCAGATCCAGAATATAAAGGTCGTGCAACAGTTCCCGCCTTAGTGGATAGTAAGACAAAAAAAGTAATTAACAATGATTATCATAAGTTAACCAATTATTTTGAAGTCGATTTTGCAGAATTTCATAAAGAAAATGCACCTGATTTATATCCTAAACCGTTGCGGAATGAGATAGATAAGTTCAATGAATGGCTTTTTCACAACATCAATAATGGGGTTTATAAAGCGGCTTTTGCACAAACGATCGGTGCTTATAATGATGCATTCAATCACTTTTATAAGGGATTAGATGAACTTGAAAAACGTCTAGAAAAAAACCGCTTTTTGTTTGGTGATTATGTCTCAGATAGTGATGTGCGTTTCTTCGTCACATTGGCAAGATTTGATATTTCTTATTACAGACATTTGGGACCAGTTCGAAATCGCATTGTGGATTTTAAAAATATTTGGGGTTATGCTCGCGACTTGTATCAAATTCCAGCCTTTCAAAATAATACATATTTTGAAGATTTGGCAAAGCAGACGGGAAATATGAATACTATTTTCGTGGATTACAATACGCGCTTTTGGAATCAAATTGATTTTGCTGCGTTGTGGGGAGAACCACATGATCGAGCACGACTAAGTAAAGATCCGGATCATAAATTTTTAATATCCAAAAATAAAAAATGAATAAGGTGATCTATAAATGAAAATTAGATATAAAATACAGCGTAAACTATTCGTAGCTATAAGCCTCTTATTGGTAGGAATTATATTAGCGGCTGGTTGTGGCTCAGACCAAGCAGCTTCTTCAGGGAATAAGGATGGTTCTGCGAGGAAAAAAATTGTTGTGGCAACGGGCGGAGAGCCTAAACCTTTTAGTTATGTAAACGAAAATAATGAACTAACAGGCTATGATATAGAGACCGTTAAAGCCATCTTTGAAAAACTTCCTCAATATGAACTTTCCTTTGAAAAAACGGAATTTCCTTCGATCTTTGCGGGTCTAGATTCGGATCGCTATCAAATCGGGGCAAATAATTTTGCTATGAACAAGGAACGCAAAGAAAAATATATTTATTCAAAGCCAATATTTAAAAACCAATATGTTATTGCAGTAGCTGCTGACAATAACAGTATAAATTCCTTTAAAGATCTTCAGGGAAAAACAACAGAAGTTAATGCAGGAACAAACTATACGACTGCTCTTGAAAATTATAATAAAGAACATACCAGCCAAACTGTCTTACTAAACTATACAGAAGCAGATTTACTGCCTATTTTGCAAAATGTAGAAAGTGGAAAATATGATTTTCAGCTGATTGATGCTGCTATGCTGGAAAATTATATTAAAGACTATGGGCTCAAATTAAAAACGATTTCTTTAACAGCGGAAGAGTCGGATTTAATTGGTGCACCATATAGTTATCTATTAATCAGCAAAGGGAAAGATGGCGAACAGTTAGAAAAAGATATTAATCAAGCATTAGCAGAAGTCATAGCGGATGGTACGATTACAAAAATCAGTCAAAAATACTTTCATAATGATTATGCACCTAAATGATTTTTTTGCTTAATTTTAAGCAAGTTACGGCAATCTCGATTTACTATCAAGATGGTAGTAGAGATTGCCGTTCTTTCTCATAGATGGGGCTGAACTCAGATTTGTGAATGGTTATTCGTTAAGGAGGATTTATTACATGCCCAATATTTTCGATATCAAACTCGTGTTTACGCAAATACCAAGTTTGTTGCTATATTTACCGGTTACGCTAGAAATTACTATTTTATCCATGGTTATTGGATTACTTCTCGGGTTTATTTTAGCTATCATTAAAGTAAAAGGTATAACATTTTTAACGCAGCTTACAGCAATTTTTGTCTCTTTTACAAGAGGAACTCCATTGTTGGTGCAGTTATATCTTACGTATTATGGCATCCCTATTTTTTTGCGTTATTATAACTATTACAATGATACAACTTATAATTTAAATAGTATTCCCCCGCTGTTATTTGTTTTAGTTACTTTTTCATTAAATGAAGCAGCGTACAATTCGGAAAGCATTCGAGCAGCGATTCAATCTATTGAAAAAGGACAAATTGAAGCAGCTTATTCTTTGGGAATGACTTTTTTTCAAGTCTTATATCGTATTATCATTCCGGAAGCTTTTGTCGTCGCATTACCAACATTAGGTAATGCCTTAATTAGTTTATTGAAAGGTACTTCCCTGGCTTTTGTATGTTCTGTTGTCGAAATAACAGCACAAGGAAAAATTTTAGCCGGATCTAATTATCGCTATTTTGAAGTTTATGTTTCATTAGCTATTATTTATTGGGTTATGACCATTATTATTGAACGAAGTATAAAAGTCATTGAACGAAAATTAACAATACCAGAATGAACTTGCGAATATGTTTTTAAGGAGCATTGATTTTCTATGATCGAAATTAAAAATTTATCCAAAACATTTAAAAAAAATATGGTTCTTGATCACATTGATCTGACAATTAAAAAAGGTGATGTTGTAGCTGTTATTGGTCCTTCGGGAGCTGGAAAATCAACACTTCTAAGATGTATAAATTTATTAGAAGAGGCAGAAGAGGGAACTATAACAATTGATGGTTTACGAGTCGATGTGAAAAAAAAGACAAAACAAGAATTAATTAGTCTTCGCCAAAATACAGCTATGGTTTTTCAACAGTTTAATTTATTCCGTCGAAAGACGGCTTTAGAAAATGTGATGGAAGGCTTAGTCGTCGTCAAAAAACTAGCGAAAAATGAAGCCGAGGAGATGGCAAAGTTTCAATTGCAAAAGGTTGGTTTAATAAAACAAATCGATTATTATCCAAAACAATTATCGGGTGGTCAGCAACAGCGTGTGGCTATAGCTCGTGCCTTGGCGATGAATCCTAAACTACTTCTGTTTGATGAACCAACATCTGCATTAGATCCTGAATTAGTCGGTGAAGTACTCGATACAATAAAAGAAACCGCATTGGAAGGCAACACAATGATTTTGGTTTCACATGAGATGAATTTCGTAAAAAAAGTAGCAAATCGGGTTCTGTTTTTGTACAATGGAAAAATTATAGAAGATGGAACACCAAAAGAAGTTTTTGAAAATCCAAAAAATACAAGAACGAAAGAATTTCTTTCTAAAATAGCCTATTCAACGGAACCTGAATATCAAATTTAAGTAGAGTCATTCGTATCATATATCAAAGTAATAAGGTGTTTTTTATGACAGTAAGTTTTGTTAAAAAGAAGAATGGAAAAATTTATAAAAAGTAAAGAGGGTAAAGAAATGGCATTAACATTAAAATCCGTTGAAATGAAAAAAGATGGTGCGTTTAATCGCCAAAAAAATCAATTTTCAATTCCTTTTGGGGAGGAATTGGGAGAATTGCCAGTTGAAGCGGGGAGATACCGTTTATTATGGTCTCCGGTTTGTCCGTGGGCCCATCGGGCGATTATTGTGAGAAAACTGCTGGGACTAGAAGATGTAATCAGTGTGGGAACTGCAGATCCAATTAGACCAAACCTGCCTCATACGGATTGGGCATTTACCTTGGATGAGGGCGAGATTGATCCAGTGCTGAAGATTCATTATATTAGTGAAGTATACTATAATGCAGATCCAAACTATACAGGAAGACCTACTGTTCCAGCAGTTGTAGATATTCAAACAAAAAAGGTTGTTAATAATGATTACTTTCGGTTGACTAATTATTTGGAAACGGCATGGAAAAAGTATCATAAGAAGGGAGCACCTGATTTATACCCTGAGTCATTGCGAGACGAGATTGATAAACTTAATGATATTATTTTTCGAGATTTGAATAATGGGGTATATAGAGCCGGTTTTGCCCAATCGCAAGTTGCTTATGAAGAGGCTTATGATACGATTTTTAATCGGCTGGATGAATTGGAAAAACGTTTAGCAGAGCAGAGATATCTTTTTGGAAGACACATTACAGATTCTGATGTGAGATTATATGTGACATTAGCGCGGTTTGACGTAGCCTACTATAATGGATTTCGTGTAAATAGAAACCGTCTTGTTGAATTTCCTAATTTATGGGGTTATGCACGGGATTTATATCAGACTGCTGGTTTTGGCGAAACGACTGATTTTGATAGTATTAAGAAACATTATCATTTATCTACGATACAAGGAAATCGTTATGGCATACTTCCTAAAGGCCCGGATACAAAGGTGTGGAACACGAAGCATGGCAGAGAAAAAATCGGACAGTAAAAATTCATTACTAAGACTTGATAAAAAATATAAGTTTGGTGAAAAATAGGAAAAGAGAGGGGAATTAATGACATATCGTTTTCAGACACATACAGAATTTATCGATTGGACACGGGTAGCTGAACTTTTAGCGAATTTTGGATTAAGTGATCTAGATGCTGCGACACAGCAAAAAGTATTCCAGAATAGCTACGCTGTTGTCTTTGTTTTTGATCAGGATACGTTAATTGGGTTTGGTAGAGCCATTTCAGATGGTATTTGTCAGGCTGCGATCTATAATATTGCACTTGATGAAGGGTATCATGGCAAAGGTTTGGGAAAAGAAATTATTAACCGGTTAATTTGTCAGGTTAGTCAGTGCAATATTATCCTTTATACGCATCCCAATACGGTTAGCCTTTATGAACATCTTGGTTTTCGGAAAATGAAAACAGGAATGGCTATGTATCGTAAAAATCAATTGAAAGAACTTGAGGAAATGAACTTTTTATAAGCTAGCGATCGTTATAAATTGTATAAAAACTTTTATGAAAAAAATAACTGTTTCCATTAAGACTTTTGGAAACAGTTATTTTTATTGACTTATATATTTATATATCGTAATATATAAATATAGTGATTCAAAAGAAAAGAGTGATGTTATGGATAATGACTTTAATAAATACAATGAGGTTGCTGAAATGTTAAAAATACTAGCCCATCCGGTTCGATTATGTATCGTGAAGGGGTTGCTGGAAAATGGAGGCTGCAATGTCTCGCATATGCAAGAGTGTTTAGGAGCACCGCAGTCTACGATTTCACAACATTTACAAAAATTACGCAGTGCTGGTATTGTTACAGGTTCTCGTAATGGCTTAGAAATAAAATATACGGTAAGTGATGAACGAGTAAAAGTATTACTGCCTATTTTATTCAATAAAAATTGATTTTATGCAGTGAAGTATTTCAAACATACTTTGTGTTAAAAAATTCTATGGATAACGTTTAAATATAAAAAAATAATAGGAGGTAGTACGTATGAAAAAATACATTATAGTTGGTGGTGTAGCCGGTGGTGCTACGGCAGCGGCCCGTCTTAGAAGACTTGATGAATCAGCGGAAATTATATTATTTGAACGTGGTGAATATGTATCTTTTGCAAATTGCGGCTTGCCGTATTATATTGGCGATACAATTAAAGATCGTGATCGTTTGTTGGTACAGACACCGGAAAAGTTAAATGGACGCTTTAATATTGATGTTAGGGTACGAAGCGACGTGACAAAAATTGATACAAATTCTAAGAAGGTGACCGTACAGTCAATTGATCGTGGTGTTTATGAAGAAACCTATGATGCGTTGATTTTGGCACCAGGTGCGCAGCCATTAAGGCCACCTATTCCCGGTATTGATAGTCCGAAAATTGTTAGTTTGCGAAATATTCCGGATGCCGATGAACTTAGACGTTTTGCCGATGATGGTTTGCGCCGCGCTGTTGTAATTGGTGGTGGATTCATTGGAATTGAGATGGCAGAAAATTTACGTCAGCGTGATTTAGACGTTACAATCGTTGAAGCTGCACCACATATTTTAGCTCCATTTGATACCGATATGGTAAAAATTGTTGAAAAAGAACTTTGGGAAAAAGGTATTAAAATAATTTTGGCCGATGGCGTCAAGAAATTTTCAGATAATGGAGCTACGGTGGAGGTTAGCCTTAGCAGCGGCAAGGAAATTCAAGCCGATTTTGTCGTTTTAGCAATTGGCGTTCGTCCCGATACGCAGTTTTTGCAAAACAGTGGAATAAAACTTGGTGCTCGTGGGCATATTGTAGTGGATGAACATCTGCAAACAAGTGCAGTGGGTGTTTATGCTGTCGGTGATGCTGTTGAAATCGTCGATTTTGTGAGTGGCGGAAAAACATCTGTACCTTTAGCCGGGCCTGCGAATCGGCAGGGAAGAATTGCAGCTGATAATATCGTTGGCATCCCTAGTCAATACAAGGGGGTACAGGGAACTTCAATCTTGAAAGTCTTTGATCTTACTGCCGCATCGACAGGAAGTAATGAACGAAGCTTGCAAAAACAGCAAATTCCATATAAGTCGGTTCGAATCCATCCTGAGTCGCATGCGGGTTATTATCCAGGTGCTAGGCAGATGACTTTGAAGGTGTTATTTGATAAGGACGGTCGGATTTTAGGAGCACAGGCTGTTGGCTTTGAAGGGGTTGATAAGCGTATCGATGTGATTGCCACAGTTTTACGTTTGGGTGGTACGATCTACGATCTGACTGAACTGGAACTAGCGTATGCGCCGCCGTTTTCTTCTGCGAAAGATCCGGTTAATATGGCAGGTTATGCCGCGGAAAATGTTTTACGGGGACTAACCGAGGTCATTGCCTATACTGATTTAACGGGCGCAATAGTAAAAGGTACACGTCTGATTGATGTAAGGACGGATTTGGAATATGAAAATGGTCATTTGACTGGTGCGGTGAATGTTCCTCTAGATGAACTGCGCACTCGCTTAATAGAACTTGACAAGACGATACCGATGGTTGTTTATTGTAAGGTTGGTCTTCGTGGTTATATTGCGGAACGAATTTTAAAACAAAACGGATTTTTGGTTAAAAATTTGTTAGGTGGTTATACATCGGCTTTGCAGCAAGATTTTACCATAAATGAACTGGTGTCCGGGTCGCTATTAATAAACAAAGAGGAACCACTAAAACAGGAATTACCAGATGTACTTGATTTTGATGAAGAAATGGATCTGGCCGGACTGTCTTGCCCGGGCCCATTGATGAAGTTAAAGCTGAAATTTGATACGTTAGAAGCAGGAAAAATTGTGAAGGCAATCGCTTCTGATGCTGGATTTTATAGTGATAGCAAAGCCTGGTGTGATCGTACCAATAATCTTTTGCTGAAGCGTGAACAGGACAAAGGTCAGGTGACTGTATGGATACAAAAAGGCGGTATTGAAACAGCAAAACGGCAGATGCCTGCCAACGATTTTCACTCGGTGAAAGATAATAAAACCATTGTTGTCTTCAGTGGCGATCTGGATAAGGCGATTGCATCCTTTATTATTGCCAATGGAGCAGCTACCATGGATAAAAAAGTTACCATGTTTTTCACGTTTTGGGGTCTTAACATTTTGCGCAAACCAGAAAATGTATATGTTGAAAAAGGTTTCATTGATAAGATGTTTGGCTGGATGATGCCACAGGGCAGCAAAAACTTACAATTGTCGAAAATGAATATGTTTGGCTTGGGAACAAAAATGATGCGTCAAGTGATGCAAAATAAAAATATAGATTCTCTGGAAAGTCTTATAAAGAGTGCGCAGGCGAATGGGATTGAAATGATCGCTTGTCAGATGTCGATGGACGTTATGGGGATTAAGCAGGAAGAACTTATCGATGGAGTGCAAATTGGTGGTGTTGGTTCTTATCTGAGTGCGGCAGAAGATGCCAATGTAAATTTGTTTATCTAATAAATTTTAGGGGTAAATATAATAGCGGTTGCTTGTGTAAGTTAAAAAATTATCCGTAAAACATGCCATCAGCTTATTTTCATGGAATTAGGTTATTGTTAGTCATGAATAATATAAAAAGCTTTGTTTAACTATGATTTTTAGTTAAGCAAAGTTTTTTCTTGTTTTGTTATTTTTTCAGAAAGTAACAATAGTTTAAAACCATATATGAAAATATAAAAAGCTGGAGGAGATTTGTTTATGAAAAAAGTTTTTCGGGCAAGGTTTTTTGGAGTATGTCTTGCTTGTTTTATTTTAGGGTTTATGTTTATTGGAATTGCTGTTGCCGAGGAAGGCTTGCAAAAACTAGAGGCAAACTTATATTCTTCTTTGGATGATTTTAGCCGCAGCCCAGATACCCCCTCTTATTTAAGTTTGCATTATAGGCTTCGTAAGTCGTATTTTTATGTTGAACCACATAAAATGGATCCAATCGTTTTTTTAGGAGACAGTATGACGGATGAAGGTCATTGGCATCAATTGTTTCCGCAGTTGAATTTAGTGAATCGGGGAATAGGCGGAGATACAACGACAGGGGTACTGAATCGAATAGATCAAGTTACTGCGTTAGAGCCACCTACAATTTTTTTGATGATTGGAACGAATGATCTTTGCTTTAATCGTGCTGTTCCAGATATTATAAAGAATTACGATAAAATTCTTGGTATTTTGCATCAAAGACTTCCCAATACTAAAATTTATGTAGAAAGTGTTTTACCTTTTAATGACCATATTTTCCCATCCAGATATTTAAGAACCAATGAAAATATAAAAATTCTTAATGTTGGCATCAGGAAGTTAGCACAGGCATATAATGATCCATATATTGATTTGACAAAATATTTTTCTGATGCAGATGGACGTTTACCTGCTGAATATACAGTGGATGGATTGCATTTAAACGAAAAAGGATATGCAATTTGGCGGGATCAAATACAGAAGTTTGAAGCCAATGAAAAAATAGCAAATTTACACAATAACAAATAGCTTGGCATGTAAAGTAATAACAGGTGATAGTAAGCAGAGTCAAAAAATTACATGTATTCTATATAGAATACATGTAATGATTGGTATTTACTTATCTAAAAGATAAAATATAATAATTTTACGTATGTATATCTAAGTTGTAAACTAAAGTTGTAAGAGAAAAGTCCTGCGGTGTGTTGATCATGGAAAAAGAGTTTATTCAATGCAGTTAGTGCCAATGGATGGGGCAACGCATTCGATATAAACTTTTATTATTTTATTGGAGTAGACTCGTTATGGATTTTATTTAGTTTAACTTACTTATACAATGAACCTATTTCTTTTAGTCTTGTTTTAGAGGGGATTTACTTATTATGAAGTATTTAAATCTAAGAACTATAGCTCAGTTGATAATAATTGGCATAATAGCTGGTTTAACAGGGATTGTATTAATTATATTTATGCATACAGTCCAACATTATGCTTTTGGTTATGGTCACTATGGCGAGGCTTCTTTTCGTGAAATTGTAGAATATGTATCACCGTGGCGGCGGTTGAGTGTACTTATGATTTGTGGAATCATAGTTGGATTAGGGTGGAAATGCATTCATTGCTATGGTCAAACAATCATATCCGTTGAAACGGCCGTAAATAATCCGAAACAGCCAATGCCTTTTATCACTACCATTTGTCATAGTTTACTGCAAATTTTAACGATAGCACTGGGGTCTCCTTTAGGCAGAGAAACAGCACCTAGAGAAATTAGTGCTGCTTTTGCTACAACGTTGATTTCATTGTGGCATCTTGATAAACAGCAAGGCAAGCTCTTATTATCTTGTGCCGCTGGAGCTGGACTAGCTGCCGTATATAATATTCCTGCGGCTTCAGTTGTATTTACATTAGAAACGCTAATACGCGATTGGAGTTTTCGCTCTATCAGTGCCGCGATGTTATGCTGTGCTACAGCTACCTATGTTGTACGTCTAGGTCTTGGTGATTCATTACAATATTCGTTGCCACAGGTTCAGTTCAATGAAACATTCATTCTTTGGGCTGCGATAGTTGGTCCTATAATTGCTATAAGTGTTATTCTCTTTGAAAAAAGTTTTAAGCTTTTTCCTGTAGTTTATCAAAATAGTTCTAAAACAATATTAATTGCTATTTTAGCTTTTACTGCTATCGGTTTTATGTCTATGTGGTATCCAGAAATTCTGGGGAATGGCAGGGCGGGGAATCAGCTGAGTTTTACGTATTCTATAAATTGGCAGTATGGAGTCGGTTTATTTGGTACGAAATGGTTGGCTGTTATTTTGGCTGTTATGGCGGGATCTTATGGGGGACGTATTACTCCATCGATGATGCTTGGCGGTATGCTGGGCTTAATATTAGCGATACTATGGAATGAATTTTTCCCAATGGTTGCGCCAGGAATGGCTGCTTTTGTATGTGCAGCTACCTATCTTGGTTTAGCACAGAAGATGCCACTTACAGCAGCTATATTGTTGTTGGAAATGTCACGCTTTTCACCAGAATATTTATTCCCCATTTCTGTTTGTTTGGCTACGTCATTGCCAATGTTCACGTATTTAGAAGAAAAGTATGAAAAGAACGCATCGAAACTATAGAACGCAACAAAGTGAAGAGCCAAATGCTGAAGTAACTTGTGAACTGTTGCAAGAAATGGAACAGTTCACAAAACAGGAAATGACAAATTTGACTAAATTTGTTACTGTAGCTTCGGCAGGAATTACGCGGCTCATTATGTTGCAGAGGCAAAGGTATTGCTATATAAAACTATAAAAGACTAAAATCTCAAGTCCATATTTAAATGGCTTGAGATTTTTTTTGTACAAGAAAAGTTCTTTCTGGAAAAATAGAATACTTGTTCTGAAAAAACATTTTAATACTTGAAAGAACATATGTACTATGGTAGAATGAACTCAATAAAAGAACTAACGTTCGAAAGGGTGTTCTATATGAAACTAATTATAGTTTTACTTATGGTGATGTCTATATGGAGATTTGTTCCGGTTCATTTGGCAAATGAATATTTGCAGTGTACGGAGTATAGTTATGTAACTGTAAAACATGGTGAAAGTTTATGGGTTATTGCGGAGAAATATGTTAGTAATGGTAAAGACATTCGTGAGTTAATTGCGGCCATACATCAATTGAACGAATTAGATAGTAATGGAAATCTAGTTCCAGGACAGGTCTTAAAAATACCCGTGCTGGTGAGTTTATAAATTACTTTTTCACTGTAAAAAGGATTCTGCCATTTCATGTCTAATAAAAACAAATTGGAAGATGTAAAAATTTTAGGATGGTGTAATTATGAGTCAGGCAGAAAATATTAGACAAAAAATCGTGGAAGCCATTAAAGGCGAAGAAGACTTAAACAATATGGTTGTAGAAATAGATACAAACGTGGAAGGAAAAACCGCATCATATCCAGTTGATTTATATTTGACCTGTACAGCGGATAATGGTTTAAATTATAAAATACTTATTCAAACCAAAACGGCTGGACAGACTTTAGAGAAAAGTGACTTGTTTCATTTTGCCAATATCCTCCAAGATGTGCAAGGACAGGTTCTGGGCGTTATATTCACGCAACCTATATACGATAAAGTTGTACAAAGTGTGGCGAAAGATGTTGGCATTATGTTGTATGAAGTGCAGGCGGAAGACAAAATTGTATGGGAACCAGCTGTTTCGGATATTAAAATTGATGTGGACAAAGAGTGGGTTAGGGCTGAGAAGGAAAAACATCAATTGGGTGAAGTACCAATTCAATCAGGTGGAAATCCTAAATATATGTTTTTATATGATGAGCAGGATTTGTGTGTGAATACGATTGAGGGAATTTTTGATCAATATATCAAGGATGCAACAGTAAAAGGTGACTATAAAACGGCAGCAATTCAACATCAATTTACGGGTAGTGCCATTTATTTGCATACGGAACATGAAGTGATTAAGCGCGTAAAATTAAACAGTATCAGTTTTACGATCAATTTCCGCAAACTGTCTACCATGGATGGTTTGGATATGGTTAAAAATATATTGCGTACGGCACTTCGTGCTCAATTAAGTTGAAATAAACAGCAAGTAAACAAGTTGGTTTTTGATTGACAGCTATAGAAATATCTTGGTTGGAAGTATTTTCAACATATAATAAAATTATTATTTATAAAAAAAGCCCCTATCTATTATTTTAAGAGATAAGGACTTTTTGACAATACATTATAAACTTAGAATTGGTTAGTCATTGTAAATGAAATTTATTATTTTGCAGTTTTTATTTGTAACAGTGCTTTAGCATAAGCGGTATCGCTTACGTTAAATAATTTCTGAACAGTTTTCCATGTATTAGTTTTTGTTTTTTTTGCGGCAACTGTAGCTACTGTATTATTACTTGCCAATGCAATAGCTTCAGCAGCTTGAACATCAGCGGCTGAATACCCTTTTAAGGCTTTACCTTCAGTTTTTATTGCACTTACACTAGTAGCGGCAAAAGCAACAGAACTTGTAGTAGAAAAATTTGTTGATACAAAAGACAATAGCATAGATAAGCATAATGTTAAAATGATTTTTTTCATTTGATACCCTCCATAAATTATATATTTCTAAGTTTATTAACAAGTTGAATTTAACATTTTTAATATTTTATGTCAAGAAAAAGACGTTAATGATTATAACTATGATAATACGGAATGTGTATTCTGTCATTAATAGGTAAAAAACTTGACAAAAAATAGGCATAGCGGTATATTGAGAATATATTATAAAAGTAATGAAGAAGACAAGATAATATTCAATTTGTTGATCAGAGAGAAATGCCTTGGCTGGAAGCATTTTCAACATAGAATAGAATTACCACTTCTAAACTGCAGGCTGAACTCAAGTAGGCTGTGCCGGAGTAGTTTCCGTTATCAAAATATGAGCTGGTCAGATTTAAAGATCTGTCAATCAGGGTGGAATCGCGAAGCATAGCCTCGTCCCTATTTTGGGATGGAGGCTATTTTTATTTTAAAGGAGGAGTTTATTTTGATTAAAATAACATTAAAGGATGGTGCTGTACGTGAAACGGCAGCAGATACAATTGTTCTTGATTTTGTAAAAGCTTGTAGTAATAGTTTGGCAAAAAAAGTTTTGTCAGCTAAAATAAATGGAAAAATTGTAGATTTGATGACAAAATTAACGGAAGATTGCAGTGTTGAATTTCTGACATTTGAAGATGCTGCTGGTAAATGGACATTACGCCACAGTGCATCTCATATTTTGGCGCAAGCTGTAAAACGTTTATATAAAGACAGTAATGTGAAACTGGCAATTGGACCAGCAATCGATAATGGATTCTATTATGATTTTGATATAGAAAAGCAACTGACGTCAGATGATTTGGTTAAAATCCAAAAAGAAATGGAAAAAATCGTCAAAGAGAACCTTAAAATTGTTCGCCGTGAGTTAAGCCGCGCCGATGCATTAGCTATGTTCAAGGAACAAGGTGAAATTTATAAAGTGGAACTGATTCAGGATTTACCAGAAGATGCAATCATTTCATTATATGAACAAGGGGAGTTTGTTGATCTATGTGCTGGTCCTCATGCAATAAGCACGGGGAAAGTTAAAGCAATTAAATTACAAAGCGTTGCTGGTGCTTATTGGCGTGGCAGTGAAAAAAATAAAATGCTGCAACGTATCTATGGGACAGCTTTTGAGAAAAAAGATGAGCTTGATGAATACTTAGCGATGCTGGAAGAAGCGGCAAAACGTGACCATCGTAAACTGGGTCGTGAACTTGATTTATTCAGTTTACATGAAGAAGGTCCGGGGTTTCCATTTTTCCATCCAAATGGCATGGTAATACGGAATGAACTCATTGCATATTGGCGTGAAGTCCATCGTGAATTTGGTTATCAAGAAATCCAAACTCCGATGATTTTAAATCGTAAGCTTTGGGAACAGTCTGGTCACTGGGATCATTATAAAGACAATATGTATTTTACAAAAATTGATGGTGAAGATTATGCGATCAAACCAATGAATTGTCCAGGCGGTATTATCGTCTATCGTACACAACAGCATAGTTATCGTGAATTGCCGCTGCGTACTGCAGAACTGGGACTTGTGCATCGTCATGAATTGTCCGGTGCGCTTCATGGATTAATGAGGGTTCGTAATTTTACGCAAGATGATGCTCATATTTTTATGCTGCCATCACAAATTGAAGATGAAATCCAGAAAGTCATTGATTTATTTGATCGTATTTATAATACATTTGGTTTGGAATATCGAGCTGAACTCAGTACTCGTCCAGATGATTCAATGGGATCGGACGATATTTGGGAAAAAGCAACTGCTGCACTGCGGAATGCTTTGGACAAACGTGGTTTGAAATATGTTGTCAATGAAGGCGATGGGGCATTTTATGGTCCTAAAATCGATTTTCATTTAAAGGATTCGATTGGTCGAACTTGGCAGTGTGGAACAATTCAGCTAGATATGCTGATGCCGGAAAAATTTGACTTGAACTATATTGGTGAAGATGGACAAAAACATCGTCCAGTTATGATTCATCGTGTAGTGTATGGTAGTATAGAACGTTTCATCGGGATTTTAATTGAAAATTATGCCGGTGCTTTCCCTGTATGGCTGGCACCAATACAAATTAAAATATTGCCAATTACGGATAAGCATGCCGATTATGCCTATGAACTTAAAAAGAAAATATTTGATTTGGGCATGCGTGTGGAAGTCGATGATCGTAATGAAAAAGTTGGCTATAAGATGCGTGAAAGTCAAATGAAAAAGATTCCATATATTTTAGTAGTGGGTGATCAAGAAATTGAGTCAAAACAAGTCGCCGTCCGCAAGTATGGTGAACAAGATACTGCTGTGATGCCGGCAGATGTTTTTATTGCGGATGTTTTGGAAAAAATTGCAACAAAAGCCTAAAACGAAGCTTGACATAGTGATTTATAAATGGTATTATACCAAAGTAAGTTATTTAAGCAGAGGCCACCGCTTCTCACCTTATGATGCGCAATCAGTAAGGTTTTAAGAATTTCCATGTATAGTTATGGGTATTGAGGGTGGCGGAGAGCCACCCTTTTTTTATTTTAATTTGTAATATATATATTATTAGGAGGTGAATTTCAATTAGCAAAGAAAGTTTGAGAATTAATGAAGAGATTCGTGCAAGGGAAGTTCGTGTAACCAGTGCAACTGGTGAAGCATTAGGTATTATGCTCGTAAGAGATGCATTACACCTGGCTGAAGAACAACATTTGGATCTGGTAGAAGTTGCTCCAATGGGCAAACCGCCAGTTTGTCGTATCATGGATTTTGGTAAATTCAGATATGAACAACAAAAGCGCGACAAAGAGGCGAAGAAAAAACAAAAAGTTGTTAGCATTAAAGAAGTAAAATTTCGCCCCAACATTGAACAACATGATTTTGACGTCAAGTTAAAAAATGCACTTCGTTTTATCGAAGAAGGTAACAAAGTTAAAGTTACTATTATGTTCCGCGGTAGAGAATTATCCCATCCGGAACTTGGCAGAGTGGTATTACTGAAAGTAGCAGCTGAGTTGAAAGACTTAGTAACTGTTGAACGTGATCCGAAACTTGAAGGTAAAAATATGATAATGATTTTATCACCAAAGGCGCATAACTAAAGGAGGAAATAGAAATGCCAAAAATGAAAACTCGCAGAGCTGCTGCAAAAAGATTTACAGTAACCGGTTCAGGTAAATTCAGACGTAATAAAGCTTTCAAAAGCCATATTTTAGAAAAGAAAGCTCCAAAACGTAAACGTAATTTACGTAAAGCTGCACTTGCATCGAAAGCCGATACAAATCGCGTAAGCCGGATGCTCCCTTACGCTTAAAAAATAAAGATTATTAGGAGGAACGAAACATGCCAAGAGTTAAAAAAGGCGTGACAGCACATAGACGTCATAAAAAGATTTTAAAATTAGCCAAAGGTTATAGAGGCGCTAAAAGCAAACAGTTTAAAAAAGCTAACGAAACCGTAATGAAGGGTCTTTATTATGCTCGTCGTGACCGTCGTGCTAAAAAAGGCGAATTCCGTAGATTATGGATTGCTCGTATCAACGCAGCAGCCCGTATTAATGGTATTTCTTACAGCCGTTTAATCAATGGTTTAACAAAAGCTGATGTTCAAGTAAATCGTAAGATGCTTGCTGATCTTGCAATCAACGATGCTGCTGCTTTTGCACAGTTAGTTGCTGTAGCAAAAGAACAACTGTAATATAGATAAAAGGTTCTGATTTTAATAGTCAGAGCCTTTTTTTGCTCATAATGTCCGTTTATTTAGTTAAAAACAGAGTGTTTTGTTTTCTGAGTATTGTGTTTTTAATTAAAACTTATATTAATGTGATATGTCCTGCTTAGGGAAAGTGACAATGACATTAAAGGATTGGAGACTTTGGCAAAGTGATAGAAATTATTACGAGTCCAGCGAACAAAAAAGTGAAACTGGCAGCGAGTTTAAAACAGAAAAAACATCGAGATGAAACGAATCTTTTTATTGCTGAAGGAATCCGTTTAACTGAAGAAGCGGTGAAATCAAATTGGCAAATTGAGTTTTGTATTTGTACAGATGAAGTTTTACACAATAGTCGTGTTACGGCAATTTTTCAGATGCTTGAACAGAAAAATTGTGATGTGTATCAGGTTTCAAAAGCGATTTATGATAAAATTAGTGATACGAAGGAGCCGCAGGGGATTTTACTGGTCTTGCAAAAGCAGAAAAATCAGTTAGCAACATTGGACGTGGCAGATAATCCTTTGTTCATTGTACTAGACGAGCTGCAAGATCCAGGCAATGTGGGGACCATTATTCGTACGGCAGATGCAGTTGGCTGTCGGGGCGTTATTATAATGAAGGAATCTGTCGATTTATTCGCTGCTAAAACGGTGCGTGCGACAATGGGGTCACTGTTTCATATATCAATTATTACCGAAGTTTCAAGGGATACTTTGTTGACATTTACCGATCAGCATAAAATTGTCCTACAAGTTACGGCACTTGATCATGAAGCAAAAGAATATTTTGATTCGGATTTTAGGGACGCAACGGCAATCGTTTTTGGTAATGAAGGTAAGGGCGTGAACCGTGTTTTGCTGGATGCAGCGAAACAGAAAATTTTCATTCCAATGCTCGGACAATCAGAATCACTGAATGTAGCCACAGCAGCAGCCGTGATCTTATATGAATGCTTTCGCCAACGCCGCTCTAGCTGATTTTGTATTTGTTTTTAATTGCGATATATGGTATACTAATTCTCATAATATTATATTAATGTAAACCATGATAGAGAGAGTAAGTTGTGTGTGTCTTTTACAGGAAGATACTTGTCGTGACTGAGAACGGTATCAAGAGCAACAACTGAAGTTCACTCTGGAGTTTCTTAAGTGAAGGTCATATCCTTAGCTTGAGCGTTTGCTGCGTTAAAGCTTTTGAGTATCTATTAGGGTGGTACCGCGAAATTTGACTTTCGCCCCTTGTCTGGGGTGGGAGTTTTTTATTTTGTCTATCTTTAGTTTAAATAATATCGGGAGGTACATATGGAACAAGAGTTGAAAGAATTAAAACAAGAAGCTGTTACGGCAATGACTGTAGCACAAAATGTTTCAGACTTAAATGATTTACGAGTGAAATACCTTGGTAAAAAAGGTACGCTGACTAGTCTTTTGCGTGGTATGGGAAAATTAAGCCCGGAAGAACGTCCTCGTATTGGACAGATGGTCAATGAAGTCAGAGCAGAATTAGAAGCAGTGCTTGAAAGCAAGAATGAAGAACTTAAAAAATTAGAACTAGCACAACGTTTGGCGACTGAAAAAATAGATGTGACTTTGCCGGGACGTATTCAGCCGCTTGGTCATTTACATCCCTTGACTTTAACGTTAAACCGCATTAAAAACATTTTTATGACGATGGGATTTTCAGTTGAAGAAGGTCCGGAAGTTGAAAAAGATTATTATAATTTTGAAGCTTTGAATTTGCCGAAAGATCATCCGGCACGCGATATGCAGGATTCATTTTATATAACAGAAGATATTTTACTTAGAACGCAAACTTCACCAGTACAGGCACGTACGATGCAGGCACATGAACCCAATAGTCCAATTCGGATGATTGCACCAGGTCGTGTGTACCGTCGTGATGACTATGATGCAACACATTCACCGATGTTTACGCAGGTGGAAGGTCTTGTAATTGATAAAAATATTAGCTTTTCGGATTTAAAAGGAACATTGGAGCTTTTTTTACATCAGATTTTCAATGAAAATGTTGGCGTTCGTTTTAGACCTAGTTTCTTTCCGTTTACGGAACCGAGTGCAGAAGTCGATATTTCTTGTGTGATGTGTCAAGGGAAAGGTTGCCGAGTGTGTAAAGGTACAGGTTGGCTGGAAATTTTGGGCGCAGGGATGGTTCATCCGCATGTGCTGGAAATGAGTGGCTACGATCCAAAGAAAGTTAGTGGTTTCGCCTTTGGTCTTGGTGTCGAACGTGTTGCGATGCTTGCTTATGGTGTTGACGATTTGAGACTGTTCTATGATAATGATATGAGATTTTTACGCCAATTTTAAGAGAAAAATTCATAGGAGGAGCTAAAATATGCAAGTATCAATAAAATGGTTAAAAGATTATATAGATTTTACAGAAACTCCGGAAGAGTTAGCTGATAAATTGACAATGGCTGGAATTCCCGTTGAAAATGTAGTAGATCCTGGTGAAGGTTTGGAGAAAGTTATCACAGGTCGCATTGAAAAACTAGAAAAACATCCGGATGCCGATAAGCTTCAGATTTGTACGATTAATGTAGGGCAGATTGAACCAATTATTATTGTGACAGGTGCAGCTAATGTTGCGGAAGGTCAGATTGTGCCAGTAGCAATGATTGGAGCAAAATTGCCAACCGGGGTTAAAATATCGAAGGGCAAGCTGCGTGGTGTAATGTCATACGGGATGCTTTGTTCAGCAAGTGAATTAAAACTGGACCTTGAAAAGCTTCCTGAAGCGCAGAAAACAGGAATCTATATTTTAGCAAAGGACATTGAACCGGGCATCCATGTTAAAGATATATTAGGCTTGAATGATAGTATTCTTGAATTTGAACTTACAGCAAATCGTGGCGACTGTTTTAGTGTTTGGGGATTGGTTCGCGAAGTGGCTGTGCTTACAGGAAATGTACCAAAATGGCCGGTCATTTCTGTTAAAGAAGATGCAGTCGAAAAATCAGCGGATCTTATCGATATTCGTATTGATGCGCAGGATGTATGTTCACGCTTTTCTTCGCGTGTTATAAAAAATGTAAAAATCGGTCCTTCACCTGAATGGATGCAGCAACGTCTGGATGGAGCTGGAATTCGCGCCATTAATAATGTTGTCGACGTGACAAACTTTGTCATGATTGAATTAGGACAACCGATGCATGCCTATGATTATGACCATATTACGGGTAAGACACTTGTTGCCCGCTATGCAGTTATAGGAGAAGAACTTCATACATTAGATGATTCTTCAAGGCTGGTGCAAGCAGATATGCTTGTGATTGCCGATGCCAAACGAGCTGCTGGGCTTGCTGGTGTGATGGGGGGCTTGGAAACAGAAGTGACTGAGGTCACCACGACTGTTGTTTTGGAGGCTGCTTCTTTTAATGGTCCTAGTATTCGTCGGACGTCTAGAGCCTGTGGACTTCACTCGGAAGCTTCAGGTCGTTTTGAACGTGGCGTTGACATAGTGAATACGCCGCGTGCGCTAAATAGAGCAGTACAGCTTTTACAGGACATGGGTGCGTGCACAGTTTGCAAAGGGATTGTTGATGCTTATTCAAACCCAAAACAAAGCGTAAAAGTGAGCTTTAGTCCTAATCAAATCAATCACCGTTTAGGAACCTCTATTCCTGTGGCAACGATGATTGATATCTTACAAAAGCTTGAGTTTATTGTGGATACCAGTAAAGAGATTTTTGAGGTTTTGGTTCCGTCTTGGCGCAATGATGTGACTTGTATGGAAGATTTATCCGAAGAAATTGCCAGAATTTATGGCTTTGAAAATATTACATCGACAAGACCAAGCGGCAATGTCATGCAGGGCTGTCAAAGTAAAAAACAAAATTTTGTGGATCGCCTGAAAGATATATTGAGCGGACTTGGCTTGAATGAAGCAATTTCTTTTAGCTTTACCAATCCGTCGATGTTTGATAAATTAAACATTGCAGCAGATAGTGAACTTCGTAAGGCTGTGCCAATCATGAATCCGTTGACGGATGATTATACATTGCTTCGAACGACATTGCTCAGCAGTGTGTTTGAAAATGTCATGCGAAATTTATCTAGAAAAAATGATGATATACAATTGTTTGAAATCGCACCTGTCTTTGCAGCGAAAGCTTTACCTGTTACCGAACAACTGATTGAAACATTGAAACTGGCTGGGGCAATCACTGGACGGCGTCAGGTTGTCGGCTGGAATCAAGATAATGCTGCTGTTGATTTTTATGATGTCAAAGGGATTGTAGAAGAATTGCTGACAAAACTTAGCATTTCACGTTATACAGTTGAATCTGGCGAACATTATGCAATGCATCCAGGTAAAACAGCTGTATTTAAAAAGGGCAGAGAGGTTCTTGCTACGGTAGGCGAAGTACATCCGCAAGTATTGGATGCGCTGAGTATTTCTAAAAAAACTTATATTTTTGAGCTGGATGTTGAAGTGCTGATGAAATATGCCGCAGAATCGGTTCATTATCAGGCTTTGCCGAAATATCCTGCTATCAGTCGTGATTTGGCAATGCTGGTGGCCGATGATATCAGTGCGGGTGACATTGAAAAAGTTATTATGAAAAATGCCGGGAATTTGTTGGTGGATCTTCATCTCTTTGATCTTTATCACGGTGAACAAATTGAAAAAGGACAAAAGAGCTTAGCTTTTTCACTTCAGTTTCAGTCAAATACGAAAACATTGACTGATATAGAAGTTGACCCATATTATAATGCAGTTTTGAAAAAACTTGAAGATACTTTTGCCGCTAAATTAAGAAGTTAATGGTTGAGAATAAGCAGGTATGCTTTTAAGAGCTGCTTGCTTATTTTTATTCAATATTTCTGTATTTTCTAGTAATTTTAGCAGGAGTTTGTGCTAACTATAGAGAAATATTCTATAAAAATGTATATATATTTGGGTGAGGTTATGGATAAAAATAAAGTAACGGTGGAAATTTTCGGTGAGACGTATGCATTGAAAGGCGATATGGATCCTGAACGTGTCAAACGCCTAGCCCGTATCGTAGATGAACAAATGAAAATTGTTGCCAAAGGAAATCATCGTTTGCCAGCAGCTCGTGTAGCTGTTTTGGCAGCAATGAATTTTTGTGATGATTATTTAAAATTGGAAACAGATTATCAGGATTTACTCGGAATATTAAAAGACGAATAATTTATTTGATTAAGGCATCCACGGGGGTGCTTTTTCATTTGGGCTGTTTTTAACCCTTCTCGGGCTCGACAGGGCTTAATTATAAAAGAAGTTGAGCATGTGTATAGGATTTTTAACTGTAATTTTAAAACAGATAGAAAAGAATCACAGTGATATGATATAATAATAAATTAGAATATAAATAGATAGGGCTTTTGTGTTCCATAAAAGCCTGTTTTGGTCTATAGATAACTTATATTGATAGATTTGGAAGGAATGAAAGTTTTGATCGAATTATTAGCTCCGGTTGGGAGTCATGATGCCTTGGTTGCGGCTGTTGAAAGCGGTGCCAATGCGATATATTTAGCTGGACAAATGTTTGGCGCAAGAGCATATGCGGACAATTTTGATGAAGTTGGTCTGCGCGAGGCTATTCGATTTGCCCATATGCGTAATGTTTTAGTAAATGTAACAGTCAATACAATGGTTGATGGTCAGGAATTTACCGAACTCGCACAATATTTACGTTTTTTATATGAGGCGGGTGCGGATGCGATTCTAGTACAAGATTTAGGCGTCGTTAAATTAGCTAGGGAAATTATACCTAATATGCCATTACATGCAAGTACCCAAATGACGGTACATAATTTAGAAGGGGTACGTGTTCTACAGGACCTCGGTTTTACACGCGTTGTTTTAGCACGCGAAGTATCAATGGAAGATATTCGTTATATCTGTGCGAACAGTGAAATTGAAATTGAAGTGTTTATTCATGGAGCTTTATGCGTATGTTATTCTGGACAGTGTCTCATGAGTAGTATCATCGGGGGACGTAGCGGAAATCGCGGTCGTTGTGCACAGCCTTGCCGGCTTCCTTATACGTTAGTTGATTCTGAGGGAAATGATGTTCTGGAAAATGCCGATGCCGGTAATTATCTGCTGAGTCCGCGCGATATGAATACACTTGATTTATTGCCTGAATTTATTGAAGCTGGTGTGACATCTTTGAAAATTGAAGGGCGAATGAAACGACCGGAATATGTTGCGACGGTTGTTGATACCTATCGTCGTGGTATTGATTCATATTTGCTGAGTAAAGCAGATTTTACAATAGTGGAAAATGATCAAAAGAATTTAGCTCAGATTTTTAATCGTGATTTTACAAGTGCCTATTTAAAAGGGAAACCAGGTCGGTTTATGATGAGCGACAGACGTCCTAATAATCGGGGCGTGCTGCTCGGACGGGTACTATCTTATAAGGCAGCCACACAGGAAGTTATTATTAAATTAAATGAGGAACTTCATATTAATGATATTGTTGATTTTTGGGTAAAAGTTGGCGGCAGAGTCAATGCAACGATTACTTCGATGCTGGTAAAGGGCGTGAGTGTTTTACAGGCATCGCCAAATGATGAAGTTACGATTCTGATTCCATCTCCAGTACGGGATCATGATCGGGTTTTTAAAGTATTTGATGCACAAATGATGGAACGAGCTCGCGCGTTTTTTAATACTGGAGCACCGGTACGTCGTATTATGGCGGATATAAAGGTGAGAGTGGAAATAGGCAAGCCATTTGTAGTGGAAATAAAAGATCAAGATGGTTACATTGGGGTAGGAAAAACAGATTTTATTGCTGAACAGGCAAGAAAAAGACCTCTGACTGAAGAAGGAATCCGCAAACAAATTGAACGTTTAGGCACAACCGTTTTTTCTTTGGAAAACCTTACCTGCGAAATAACGGGAGACGTTATGGTTCCAATCAGCGAAATCAATCAAGCGCGTCGCCGTGCCGTCGAAATGATTGAACAGGCAAGATTAGAAAAATTCACCCGATTGCCGCTGGCTGTGGTTGAGAATGTACCACTAAAAAAACAAGCTAAAATGAGTCGTCAATCGCGTATGACAAAACCTGAACTTGTTGTCAGCGTTGATACATTGGCTAAAGTAAAAAGTGCCTTGGAACATGGGGCTGATTGGATACTTTTTGGCGGAGAATCTTATAATCATGAGGTTATATCGCTGAAACAGTATCGACAGGCTTATGATATGGTACGTTCTTATCATAAAAAAATCAGTTTTAATACACCGCGTATTTTAAAACAATGGCAAGTAAAATCGTTTAACAAACTTTTGCAGGCTTTTCAGGAATTTATCCCGGATGAAATTTGTGTGCATAACCTTTCACAGATCATGATGGTCAAGATCAAAGTGGATACGGCTATTCATGCAGATTTTTCCATGAATGTTTATAATAATTTGTCGATTGAATTTTTAAAGGAACTGGGTGTAAGCGGCGTGACATTGTCACCAGAATGCAATTTTGCTCAGATTGAAGCCATTGTAAGACGTAGTGTACTTCCTACAGAATGTATCGTTCATGGGAACTTGGAACTGATGGTCTCTGAATACTGTGCAATGGGCAGTTTTCTTGGTGATTTAGATAAGGAAAAATGTACACAGCCTTGCACAAAAGCTCAATACTGGTTTAAAGATAGAAAAAATGAAAAATTCCCGCTGGTGACGGATCAATTTTGTCGTATGCATCTTTTAAACGGCAAAGAACTCAGTATGTATCCACATGTTCATAAGTTTGGCCAAATTGGCGTAAATCGAATCCGCATTGAAGCTAAATATTTTGATGTGAAGCGTATTGCGGTTGTGACGAATTTATATAAAGAATTTTTAGCTTTGGGCGAAGATCATCCGCTTCTGGCTGATGATAAAATCAAAACAATTGAAAATGATCAAATTACACGCGGGCATTATTTCCGAGGCGTATTATAAGAAGGTGAAGTATGGAATCAAGCGTATTTAAAATACTGGAGTATCATAAAATAACTGAAATGCTCATCAGTCAGGCAAGTTCAATATTGGGGAAAGAACTTGCCGAAAAACTTAAGCCATGCAATGATTTTTCTGAAGTGCAGTCTGCGATGCAGGAGACTGCAGAAGGCTGTGCAGTTTTACAAGCATCCTATCATGTTCCATTAGGTGGAATTCGTGATATTCGTAAGCTGCTTAAAAAGACGACACTTGGAGCGGTACTTGAAACATATGAATTGGTGGATATGGTAAGTACGCTGTATGCAATGCGTAATGTTAAAAAGTTTTTTAAAGAGATGGAGCTCGAAGTCCCTATATTACAAGGTTGGACACAATCAATAGAAATCCTTGGACAACTCGAAAATCAGATTTCTGGCATTGTGGATGAACATGGCAATCTGCGTGATGATGCCAGTGTTGAACTAAAAAGAATCCGCCGGGAAATTAAAACCTCGCAAAGCAGAATCAAAGAACGTTTAGATGGCGTACTTCGTGCGGCAGAATACCAAAAATATTTTCAAGAAACCATTATAACAATTCGGAACGAACGCTATGTTATTCCGATTAAACAAGAATATCGACAATTTTTCCCTGGAATTGTTCATGATCAATCCGCCAGTGGAGCCACATTGTTTATTGAACCAATGGCTATTGTTACTTTAAACAATGATGTAAAACAGCTGATTTTGGCAGAAAAACAGGAAATTGATCGTATCTTGCGAATGATTTCTTTACAAATTGCTAAATATGCTGATATATTGAATGCAAATTGTGATCTTTTAGGGCACATTGATTTTACGTTTGCCAAAGCAAAAGTGGCTCAGACAATGCATGCTGTAATGCCTGAACTGAATCAAGAAGGTAGAGTTGACCTTAAACAGGCTCGTCATCCATTGATTAATGTAAATTATGTGGTACCGATCGATATTCGATTGGGTAAAGAATATAATACGCTGCTTATTACTGGACCCAATACGGGGGGGAAGACCGTTAGCATGAAGACGCTTGGTCTTTTGGCGCTTATGACACAGTCGGGGCTGTTTATACCAGTTTTGTCTGGGTCGGAAATGGCAGTGTTTCATGAAGTTTTTGCAGATATTGGGGATGAACAAAGCATCGAACAAAGTCTTAGTACATTTTCAGCGCATATGACACATATTGTGAATATATTACAGAAAGTTGAATATGACGATTTGCTCTTGATTGATGAAATTGGTGCAGGTACCGACCCAGAAGAGGGGGCAGCACTCGCTATGGCAATTTTGGAGCAACTGATGAGTATTGGTACGAAAGTTTTGGCAACAACCCATTATAGTGAATTAAAAACATTTGCCTATTCTAAAGATGGCATTGAAAATGCATGTGTTGAATTTGATATCAATACGTTAAGCCCTACGTATCGTTTGCTAATTGGAATACCTGGGGCTAGTAATGCTTTTGCAATCAGTAAACGACTGGGCTTGGCGGATTCTTTAATTATTCGGGCAAAGCAATTGATTGATGCGGATCATGCTCAGTTTGAAAAAGTACTCAATACACTTGAAGCAGAAAAGATTATGTATGAACAGCGTAATGCTGATATTGTTGAGCGTCAGCGTAAAGTCGAACAACTTGAGCGCAAGATGACCGAACTACGGTCAGATTTGACAAAAAAGAAAGAAAAAATTATTCTAAAAGCGCAAGAAGATAGTGCCGCTTTAATTCGCAGAACTCGGCGTGAAGCTACGCAGGTGATTAAAGAGCTTAAAGAACAGTTTAATGATCAAGGAATTCAAAAACGCCAAGCTGCAATTGATGCAGCACGAAATAAAATCAAAGAAGGTCTGGATCGTACGACAACACAGGTACATAAACAACATGCTTTTACAAAGCCGATTAGCTTGCAGACGGTCTCAGCAGGTGATACGGTTTATATAACAACACTTGATCAAAAAGGAATCGTTTTATCAATACATGGTAAAAGTATTGCTGTACAGCTTGGTAGTTTAAAGATGAATGTTGCAGTGGCAAATTGCATGTTCGTCGAAAGCGCTCGGCAGGTCGATCAAAAAAGCAGTTCATCACAAAAAAAAGCGAAATCAATGAATTTTTTAAAAACGACGGAAGTGAATAGAGAAATTGATATTCGTGGTATGCTAGTTGATGATGCCAGAGAAATGGTTGATAAATATTTAGATGATGCCATTTTAGCTGGTTTAAGTCAAGTAATGATTATACATGGAAATGGAACGGGAGCTCTTCGTAAGGGGATGCAATCTTATTTACAATCTCATCGTAGTGTGGCAAGCACGGCGATGGGGGGACTGCGTGAGGGCGGCACCGGCGTTACAATTGTAGAATTAAAATAAGAATGCTCAAACATTCAATTTATGCTACAATGGAAAGCGCGTTGATTTATTTAAGGAGGTCACTCATGGAAAAACGTAGTAGTGATAATAGAAAAAAAAGAGAACCTAAATCAAGTGGTCTTAACTCAAAAAAAATATTGATTGGTATAGTGACAATTTTTGTGGTTATGCTTACAGGGATTGGTTGCGGGTTTCTTACCGCAAGTATAAATACAAAACCGAATCTTACAGATGATATTAGACCACCGGCATCTTCACAGATTTATGATATCAATGGAACGTTGATTACGACGGTTCATTCGGCAGAAAATCGTGTTCCGGTTACAATTAGTAAAATCCCTAAAAATTTGCAAAATGCCTTTATTGCTGTCGAGGATGCTCGTTTTTATGAACACAGCGGGGTGGATCCAAAAGGAATTTTGCGGGCCGTGTGGGCCAATATTAGCAATAACGGTGTTGCTGAAGGTGGTAGTACAATTACACAACAATTGGCAAAAAATGCCTATTTAACGCAGGAAAGAACGCTGAAACGTAAAGTACAGGAAGTTTTTCTGGCATTGCAATTAGAACGTCAGTATACCAAACAGGAAATTTTAGAATTATATCTTAATCAGATTTATTTTGGTCAAGGTGCGTATGGGGTGCAGGCAGCAGCACAAACTTATTTTGGAAAAAATGTTGAAGATCTGACCTTGCCTGAATGTGCAATGTTAGCTGGTATTCCGAAAAGCCCGAATTATTATTCGCCGCTTAATAATTTAGCCGCTGCAACGGAACGGAAAAATCTTGTTCTTGATCAAATGGAAAAATATTCGTATTTGAATGGACCTGCCACAGCAAAAGCTAAAAAAGAAGAAATTAATATTGTAAAGAAGAGTAAAAAAGATGAGGCTACTCCGGCACCATATTTCATTGATTATGTGACCCAGCAGCTTATTGATAAATATGGTGCGGATGCAGTTTATAAAGATGGACTGAAGATTTATACAACCATTGATCTCGATATGCAAAAAGCAGCAGAAGCTGCAATGAAAGAATTGCCAAATTATAGAGTCGATGAAAATGGTATCCAACAACCTCAAGGAGCCCTTGTTGCTATTGAGCCTCATACTGGTTATATAAAAGCAATGGTTGGCGGTCGAGGAACGGATCAATTTAATCGTGCTACTATGGCTGAACGTCAGCCTGGTTCTGCTTTTAAACCATTTGTTTTTGTAGCAGCGTTGGAAAATAATATGGGACCGGGAACTATAATCGAGGATAGCCCTATTACCATAGGAAGCTGGTCGCCACACAATTATGAGCGAACCTTTAGCGGGAAAGTAACCTTACGGCAAGTAGCGGAACACTCCATGAATGTTCCAACTGTAAAACTTGCACAAGAATTGGGAATTGATAAACCCATTTATTATGCACAAGAGATGGGGATTTCTACCCTAGTTTTGGAAGGTGCTAAAAATGATCGGAATTTAGCAACTGCTTTAGGTGGTTTGACAAAAGGAGTCACTCCACTTGAAATGGCAAGTGCTTATGGTACTTTTGCAAATCGTGGTGTGCATACACCGCCTATTTCGATTATAAAAGTTCTCGATCGAAATGGAAAAGTCTTAGAACAGGCTACACTGAAAGAAAAAAGTGTTATCAGTGAAAAAAGTGCTTATTTATTAACTGATATGCTAAAAGGTGTTATTACGAGGGGGACTGGTACTGGAGCTAATATTGGTAGACCGGCAGCCGGAAAAACAGGAACGACCGATGATACAAAAGATGCCTGGTTTGTTGGTTATACTCCAGATCTGGTGGCTGCTGTCTGGATTGGTAATGATAGTAGTGGAACTTTAAATGGTATGACTGGTGGGCTTACGCCAGCAACCATTTGGCGTCTGTTTATGCAAAAAGCTTTAGCCAGTATACCTGCGAAAGATTTTGTGAAGCCAAATGGCATTGCTGTCGATAACACTATTTTAGAAATTGATAATGAAAAAGATAAACCAGTTAAAGAGCTAACTGATAAAGAGAAGGCTGAAAAGGCTAAATTAGAGAAAGAAAAAGCGGATAAAGCAAAATTGGATTCAAAAACCAAGACCAAAATGGATGCGAATCAAAATGGAACGGACCAACCAGTGGCGCCGGCTCCAGCAGCTCCAGAACCAACCAACCCCAATGCGGTAGGTAAAGGGAAAAATTAAATTTAAATAATATTAAGCTAAAAACACTGTATGGATTTTTTTCGCAAAGTCAATACAGTGTTTTTTCTTATTTTTTAGATCGCTTATTGTAAAATGAAAATTAATTAACAAAAAAAGTAAAAAATGCTTAAAAAGTATTGACACAGATAAAATATGTATGGTATTATATAGCAGTTGGCTCGAGAGGTCAGCGACGTGTTCTTTGAAAACTAAACAATGTAGAAAACAAAAAGATATATGTACACCAACATGTATCAAGCCAGATGTGCGGTTTTCGAACGCTTGCGTTTGAAAACAACAACTAACA
>Ga0302185_10000114_pt1 | contig 62705 bp, 63 predicted proteins | sample II_Bog_E1_1_FD_200231 | JGI IMG/M metagenome (GOLD analysis project Ga0302185, IMG submission 200231) | Peat permafrost microbial communities from Stordalen Mire near Abisko, Sweden - II_Bog_E1_2 | ecosystem: Environmental > Terrestrial > Soil > Wetlands > Peat | place: Sweden: Abisko... | reverse complement strand
TAATCTTTGGAATGATAAGAAGCGGCTGCGGGCCAACCGTTACGTTAGTAGTTGGGTCAACTACGATTGTTTGTGGGTTAATACTTCCCGGACTAACATACGCCATAACGTTCGCGATTAGTATTTGGTTATATTGAAGGAAGGCAAAGATGAGCAAGACAATTACCGCTGCTGTAATTGGTACAAAATGTCGGCTTTTTCTAACTTTTACTGCAGAAGATTTAACTTTTGTAAGTAGTTTTTGGCGTAAATCATACAGAGCTTCATCTTTACTGAGGATTTCAGAATCTGCATCACTTGCGGTGGCGTTTGCTAGGTTATCAAAATATCCAGTACCTGTTTGGGCAGCTGTCGTTAAATTATGTGCGGAGAGCGCACTTTGAGCCTGCTGCAAATGGTGTGTGTAATAGCCTTCGTAATATTTTTGATAGTATGTTTGCCATGCACTATGATATTTTTGCCACTGTTCAGCTTGAGGATCAACATGGTCAACATGAGTTCTTTCATAGGGATGAGCATCTGGATTAGTGGTTTGGGTATTACGGTCTGTGACTGGTGTGGTTGATGTTTGAGTATCTTGTGAATCAAAGATAGAATTTATTTGACCACGAACTAATTGCGCCGCTGCATTGTGCGATTCGATCGAATCCGTTTGCGGTTGCGAATCGAGGGGCCCCTGTTGTGACAGCGGCGCCCCACTCTGGCTGCTATTCGATTCGTCTGGCTTCATATTCTATAGATTCCTAGTAGTTTCTATTGTACAATACATTGGTAACAACCGCTATCTACCTCTGACAATTCGTAGATACAGTAGGTGTACTGATATTTCTGGGCGAGTGGCGGAATTGGTAGACGCGCTAGACTCAAAATCTGGTTCTCGCAAGGGAGTGGGGGTTCAATTCCCCCCTTGCCCACCAATATCAGTACATTAAAGAATACTTGCCGTAATGCTTTCGAGGGGTTTAGCAAGGTTCCACAGCCAGTAGCAGCTCGCTGTTGCTGCAACACTTCCCCTCCATATAGCCATTGGATTATCCCATGGCGTGCTTGTCACTTCTCCGCTACTCGCTACTAATAACGCATCCTTATGCAAGACAACAAGGCTTACGGGGTATGTAATGGTGAACTTGTGAATTGCTTCAACAAGGTTGGTTAACTGCATACTAAACGTTAGTACTTTTGGATAATAAATAAGTTGAAACAACTTTTGTAATTGAGCAAAAGAAACAATTAAAACCGTATTTGGTCTATCTACTAAATTCTGTGAGCTATGTTTTATAAGATCAATGGCATCTCGTGTGATGACAAGTGGTCCGTGGTATTCACGAAGAAAATCTTCATAGACAATCGCAGTTTCACTATTTCTACCAGCATCACCAATAAGCAAAATGCCCGTTGACCATTCACCAAGGGCTTTCATTTCAGTCAAGGAATCTTTTGCTAGGCTTCCAGATGGTGTGGTTGCTCCAAAAATAACATCTGTCATTGAAGTCGGTATTGTTTTACGTAAGACATCAGGAAGAAGTACTCGTATTTCTCCGGCTCCAGTTTTTATAGCTTCCCCATAGGCATCTGCTACGCCAGCAAAGCCAAGCTTATTGCCTCCAATAATACCAAGACGTCCTGACTGTGAACGCTGTTCGGGTTTAGACCACTCAATATTGGGGTAGAGCGGCTTCTCGGTAGTTTGCCGATGCCAGTAAGAAAGATCCATAATTAGTCCTTCTTGATTCTAAGAAATTCAACTTCTTTGATAATATGGTCTGTAATGATATCATTCTCGTCTAATACGAAGTCTGCTGTAATTTTCTTTCCTTCAAGTACCAAAGGAAGCCAGTAAAGGTCGTCTGACCACATACTTCCATAAGGGATATTATCTTTTCTAAACCACTTTGGCGTCATCTCCTCGGATTCTGTAGGTTCACCTGTCCATTTTGTAGCAGTGAAAACGTGAACGTGCATATGGGCGGGTTCACCTTTGAAATATTCATCGAAATGTATGTCGGCTACTTTCTCGTAGTCAATAGGAGTGACACTTATTTCCTCTAAAGACTCACGTACGAGAGCGTCCTCGATCGTTTCGCCACTTTCAACCTTACCACCAACGCCATTAAAACGATCCGCTCCAAAACCACGCTTTTTCATGGCTAGTAGTATTTCGTCGTCTTTCATAAGAAAAAGTAAGGTTAGTTCTTTCATATTTTCACCTCGATACTTACTGGACAGTGGTCGGAACCAAGAATATCAGGGTGAATATGGGCATCTTTAATCTTATCAGCGATTGATTTACTTGCGAGCCAATAGTCAATCCGCCATCCTATATTACGAGCACGTGCGTTTGCCCAATGCGTCCACCAAGTATAGAGTTCGGGAGTCTCAGGATACTGTGCACGTAAGGTATCAACAAAAGCTGCTTTTTCGATTTTATCAAAACCTTCACGTTCTTCATTTGTGAACCCATGTTTACCGACATTATCCTTAGGATTAGCTAGATCGATTTCATTATGAGCAACATTTAAGTCGCCACAAAAAAGTACAGGTTTAGATTTCTCTAAGTGTTGGACGTGTTCCAGAAATGCTGGATCCCATTGTTTATGGCGTAGTGCTAGACGGGAAAGATCACCTTTAGAATTTGGGGTGTATACCGTTACTACCCAGAAGTTATCGAACTCAGCAGAAAGAACCCGACCCTCTTTGTTTGGATCACCATAACTATCCCCTGCTAGTTTATACTTTTCGGCTATGTCGTCAGCAAAGCCATTAATCACTTGGAGGGGTTTTTGTTTAGAGAAAATTGCAGTACCACTATAACCGGCTTTATCTGCGCTATTCCAAGACAGTGAATAGCCCGGAAGTGAGAGTTCTACCTGCTCAGGTTTAGCCTTCGTTTCTTGTAGGCAAAGAATGTCTGGTTTTTCGGTTTCGATAAAGCTTTGAAAAGTACCTTTTTTAATAACGGCACGAATCCCATTCACATTCCACGAATATAACTTCATAGATCTATTATATAGTGAAGCCTCATATATTGACAAATAAAATAACAAATGTAATGATATTTAAAGCTCTGCCCATCTAGGAAGGTACATGAATGTTTGTAATTGAACCAAACAACGAATTTGAACGAGCCGTGAACGCAGCGTTCATGTCAAACCTTAAAAGCGGTGAAGGAGAGCTTACGTTTGAGTCTGGAAAAATCGAGCTGATTTTGCACGATGGTTCCAGCGAGGAAAAGATTGAGTTCAGAACTGGAACGAAAATTCACTTCTTCCACGATCGCCCGCTAACAAAGACGCATGGAAGGGTCATCAACCCAGGTGATCGTCTTCGCAACCACTACGTCATCACCTTCGGTAACCACGGTTCTCTGTCGGTCGATGCACGTGACGCACGCAATAAACATGTCACGCTAAAGCGCGAAAACGACCACGTTGCTGCGTCAAAAGCGCTTCAGTACGTAAGCGAGATCAACTAGCTCTCTTCTGCTCCAAACGGAATGCCCGCCGTCTTGACGGCGGGTCTCTGCTATCTAAAAGTTTTTTATAGCGCGTTGTGTTTCACGATCTTGATCACGACGCTTCAGGGTCTCGCGTTTGTCATAATTTTTTTTACCCTTACCGAGTGCAATGACAATTTTTATGTATCGTCCCTTTGTAAGAAGTTTAAGAGGTACGATTGTCATTCCAGTTTGTTTTCGCGCTTGAAGTTCGTCAATCTCCTTTCGCTTAGCAAGTAGTTTACGTGGAGTCGTATCTATCGTACGAGCACCAATTTTTCCTTTTTCGTTAAGCTTTAGACTAAAACTAGCATTATTGAGCCATAGTTCACTGGACTTAATGGTAACAAAGGAACCTTTCAATTGAATATGGCCGTCTCGTGCTGCTCTTGTTTCGGGCCCCGTAAGTTCAAGACCTACAACTAACTCTTCGCCCAACGCGTAATCAAATGATGCGCGGCGATTTACAATTGCGGAGTTGGCCGTAGGCTTTTTCTTTTGTGCCATGATAACTCTTATTGTAACAGATTAGCGAGCAAGAGATTCGGCAAGCTCAACAAGTCTTTTTGCAGATGAAGCCCAGTTGTATTTAGCAACGTGTTTTTGACCGGCTATCGTTAACTTCTTAAGAAGTTCGGGCTCGTTAAGTAGGAGAATTTTATCTGCGAAGTCTTTAGGGTCAAGTCCGGAAGCATACAACGCACCACCATCAGCAACTTCATGGAAGATTGGCATGTCAGTAATAACACCAGGAACTCCTAGTTCTAGTGCTTCAGCCACAGGTAGTCCGTAGCCTTCGTCGAGACTTGCGCTTACCAGAATCGCATTATTAGCTAATATACGTGCGTACTCTTCGTCACTGACGCCACCATAAAAGATAATAGAACTTTCTTTTGGCGCTTTATCGAGGAGGGCTGCCTTCCTCTTTGGCGTGATACGACTGAGGAGGTGAAGCGTGTATCCAGGAGGAAGCCATGCAAGAGCAGCTATTAAGGTCTCAACGTTCTTATACGGCATGAAAGAGCCCATATAAACCAAATTTCTAGGACCATCCTTCTTAAATCGTACTGGTTTATCGAGAAAATTACTGAGTTCTTGTGGTGCATTTGGTATGACAGCAATTGGATGTTTTGTCATTTTAACGTCAATAAGTTCTTTTCGAGTCGTCTCACTAACGGTAGCAACAGCTTCTGCTTCCTTGAGAAGTGCTCGCATAGGAGTATAGCTCAAGTGAAAAATAACCCAACCTATTTTTATCGCAGTATTAATATTCCCAGGTGGTGTTCGGTGGCGGTAATAAATGAGGTCATGAGTTGTAAGAATCAGTTTAAACTTCTTACCTGCGCTCCCCATTGTTTGCATTGGTGAAAAAACGACATCAGGATTGAACTTATTAAGAATAATTGATGTAAGTGGCTCACGCGGAGATGTTGGCCCATGCATGAGAATAAATTCCGAGTTTTCTGGAAGAAATTTTCGTTGAGCCATGTCGCTAATCATGAAAGTCACTGGTACTTGTTTAGCGACTGCATTGGCGAGTTCGGCAGAGTAGCGACTGATGCCGTCATGGAAATCGGTACGTATATAACGTGCATCGAAGATTAATTTCATATATGAAATTGTACCATATGGTTATACCTACACACCTAAGATTAAGCTCATGATATAATTGCTTATATATGAAAATCTTGATCGGAGCAGACCTGCACTGGCCAACTATAAACGGTGTTGCAACCTTTACGCGTAATTTGGCGAAAGGACTTGCTGACAGGGGTCACGAGGTAGTTGTTATCGCGCCAAGTCAAACAGGAAAGGCTTATAAAGAAATTGACGGTAATCACGTTGTCTATCGAACTGCCTCGGTACCGTTTGCCTTTTATCAAAACTTCCGTATCTCACCTACGCCAGGTGCTGAGGTAAAAAAAATTATAAAAGATTTTGATCCCGATGTTATTCACGTCATGATGATGATGTGGATTGGACAGGCAGCAATGAAATATGGTAACAAGTTCGGTATACCAATTGTCACCACTAATCACGCAGTTCCAGAGAATCTTATGGATAATATTAAGCTTCTTGCTCCTGTAGCTCGTCCGATTAACTACATGCTCAATGGCTATGGTGCTCGTTTTCACTCCAAAGCTGATTACATGACCTTGCCAACAAAAGCTGCTATTGTAATGCTTAATGCGAGTGACAAGATCGATATTCCTATGGAAGCTGTGTCAAATGGAATCGATCTTAGTAGATTTAAGCCAGGCAAACCGTCGACACAGCTTCTAAAAAGATTTAAACTGCCTGCTAATAAACCAATTATTTCCTACATTGGACGTCTTGATGCTGAAAAGCATTTGCAAACACTTGTAAAAGCATTTGCAAAAATCGCTCCAATTTACGATGTTGACCTTATGATTGTTGGTTTTGGAACAGATGAAGATAATCTAAAAGAACTAGCTGCTAAATTACACCTTTCAGATAGAGTACATTTTACCGGTCGAGTGACCGATGAGGACCTTCCCCTTCTTCATCAAGTAGGTACGGTATATGCAATGCCATCCCCTGTTGAACTACAGAGTATTGCCACACTTGAAGCAATGGCTAGTGGACAGCCTGTTGTCGCTGTTGATGCTGGTGCGCTAAAGGAACTATGTCAAAACGATCGAAACGGCTTTTTATTCGAACTTGATGATGATGAACAAATGGCCATATCACTCCTTGCGATTGTTGCCGATAAAGAGCTACGCGATCAGATGAGTAATCAGAGTCTTGAAATCGCAAAAACACATAACATCAATTACACACTTGAGAGATTTGAAGCAATTTACCAAGAGCTTGTTGATAAGAACTAGACAAAACTTTTAATAAGTTGGGCAACTTCTTTTGGCGTTTCGTAATGTGTAAGATGTCCAACATTCTTAATAATTTTTAGATCAGCATGTGGAAAGAGCTTATTAAGCTCTTTTTGCTTTTCGATAGGTGTAATATCATCCTTGTCACCTGCTATAAGGAGTGTTGAAACAGTAACTAATGGAGCGGTCTCTCTTACGTTATGATGAATCGATGTAAGAAAAGATTCAGACAGTGATTTTGGATCTGCGAACGTACTAAAGTGTTGAAGGTGCTGATTATGAATATATTTTCTTTTAGTTTTATCTTTTGTTTTCGCCATAGTAATACTCATGATCATAACAACTGGTTTTGTGGCGAGCCAAGGCTGTGCGAGTTTATGGGGTAGTTTTCTACCAAGCCAATAATAAAATACGGCAAGTTGTGTGAGAATTGCTTTCGGACCTTCGAGTGCTGGTGCTCCAATCGGGTTTACGAGAATTAGTTTAGAGATTGTTTCAGGGAATTGTTTTGCATAGGCACTTGAAACTATACTTCCAAAAGAGTGACCTAAAAGAATCGGTGGATGTGAAAGTTTTAATGCTGATATAAATTCAGACAACCACATAACATAATTTTCTAAAGTATGTTCAGAGTTAAAAGCTTCAGATTCACCAAAACCAGGAAGGTCTGGAACGATGACGTGAAAGTCGGAAAGTTCCTGAGCAATGAGATCCATTCCGTGATGAGTACCCCTAAAACCATGAACCATGATAATTACGGGATTCTTGGTTTCATCGTAGTCCCAGTAATGAGTCGATGTCCCAAGTATGGAAATTGTATGTTTCGTAACCATTACGTATTAGTATACGTGAAACGAATTATTGTTGAGATCTAATTTAATAAATACAAAAGTGTAAGTTGTAGGCCCGAGGCAGTCCATGTGGACTACCTCGGGCCAGCAGGAGGATGTCAGGAACATCCTAGAGAATTGAGTTGAGCGTGAGCTCACTCATTAACGTTTGGTTGTTGCTGAGGCAACCACACGAGGAGCTATTCTCGATCACCTGTTCGGCACTATGCAGTTACTCTGCACTTAGTACTATCGATCAAACACGACGAATTGTCTTGGAATCTAGCAAGACGTTTAGATCGATAGTGGGTGTCACGCTTATTCTCAGCGACTTTGTCTGGGAGTCACCTCTGATTTCACGTCGCCTCCCGAGCCAATTAAGGCTTCATGCAGATTCTACCTACTCTATAAAAGCAGTAGGCCATGAGGCACGACTTTTTTCGTTTTCCTGATGTAAGTTGTCGTGCGGTGGTGCTTACTACTTAACCTGCGTTTCACAATCGGGTCTGCTGTAGGACCAGCTATCCTCGATGTGTATTAGCTACCTTAAACTAATTAATAGCGGGTGTCAATATTAGAGGTGAACTGATATACTAAACAGATATGATTGCAGATATTACAGTTACCGAAAAAAGTTTCGGCCCTAAAGTCTTGATGAGCGGTATCAAGTTTAGTATTGATGATGGCGAAAAAGTCGGTGTCATTGGCCGTAATGGCGTTGGAAAGTCAACGTTATTTGGTATTATTGCCGGTACTGACAAAGATTTCACAGGTGAGATTATTTTTAAGCGTGGTACTGTAGTCGTTGCAACCGCTCAGGAGCATCATGATATGGGTGATACCACAGTCTTGCAATACGTACTTCAAGGCCTCCCTGAATATTCAGAGCTAAGTCACATTATGGAGACATATCCAGAGACTATGGGTGATGACATGAAATTGATTGACGAATATACGCAGGCGCTTATGCGCTTTGACGATAAAGGTTTTTACCAAATCGAAGAGCAAATTGAACGAGAACTAGATAATTTCCAACTTCCGGGTGTTGCGCATCGTAAATTCTCTACCCTATCTGGTGGCCAGAAGCGACTCGTCGAAGTTATAAAAGTCATGCACAGTGATGCTAATTTGGCGCTTGTTGACGAGCCAACGAACCACATGGACTACGTTGCTAAAGAACAATACATTGAATGGATGAAGACTGCTCGTGAGGCAATGCTTGTTATTACTCACGACCGTGACGTACTCAATGAAGTCGATCGAATCATTGAATTAAAAGATGGAGATAGTGTCAGTTACAAGGGTAACTACGACGCTTATCTCAAGCAAAATGCCGTTAGTACTGGTTCACAAATGAATGATTTTGAAATGGTTGAAAAGCGTATCGTGAATCTTAAAGCAAAAGTTATCGATTACCAACGTCTTAAAGAGAAGTCACGTAACCCTGGAACTATTCAGAAGTTTAAGAGATTAGAAGAAGGCTCTCGTAAGGAACTCGCTGAGCTTCAGGCTAAAGAAAAGCCGACCTTCTGGATTGACAAAGAATCTGCATCAAATCTTAACTATAAGGTCGCAGCGCAGTACGATAAGTTTAAGGCTAAGAACATAAAAATGAAGCTGCAGAACGATGAGTCTCGTAGTAAACACGTTCTTATTACTGCACGAGATGTCTCATTAGGGTATGGCGATACTCCGCTCTTTTCTGGGGCTAATATCGATCTTCGTGAAAGTGAGGCTTTGGAGCTACGCGGACGAAACGGAGCCGGTAAGACAACTCTTATTAAGGCATTACTGGGTGATACATCAGCCACTCACTTCTCTGGTGAAATAAGCCTCGATCCCCATGTTCGCATAGGTGTTTACGAACAAGAAGTTGGCCCTCACTATTTCGAGCTGTCGTTAGAAGCGGCTATTGAGAAAATGTATCTCGATCGCAATCTTTCAATTACGACTACAAAAATTCGTAATCTTCTTAGTGACTATTTATTTACAGAAGGAGATGGCAAGACCCCTGTGTCGCGACTATCAGGTGGTCAAAAGGCACGTTTCCAACTTATCTCTATGCTTGCTAACGAGCCACAACTTCTCATTCTAGATGAGCCAACGAATCACCTTGATCTACCAAGTATCGAAGAGCTTGAGACGGCTCTCTCTAAGTATTCTGGTGCAACGCTTTATGTTAGTCACGATGGATATTTTCGTCATGCACTTGGTGGCGAAGTATTGATAGTTGGTGCAACAAAGTAAGTTTTTGTCACTTTTGTAAGTAAAAAGCCACATTTTGTGGCTTTTTACTTACAAAATCGTTACTTTACGCAGCAATTGGCTGAATTTCGTGTGTTTTGATGGCTTCTTGAATTTTAGGACGATCAAAGCCAAGGATAAGGTCTCCAGCGATATCAGTTACGGGTACGCCGCTATAAGCTCCCCCATTTTTACTCATAAGTTCTTCGTAGGCTTCCTTGTCAGCTTCAATGTCTTTTGCGATATAGGGTATACCGAGCTTATCTAGCCATTGCATTTCGGTATGGCAAAAGGCACACCATGATGTACTGTAAATAGTGATTTGTGGAGCAGTTGTATCTGACATATACGATCCTCTTTAGCTTGTTACTATACATTATACACTAAATTCTACTTCATTTGTAGATGATTAAACTTATGCTATACTCAAGGGGATAAATACAGGGGTACTCTTTAACGTGAAATGCGCAATATCAGCGAAATTAACCATTGCCAAGGATCAGAAAAACCGTGGTTTTGCGCTGGCGACTGTTCTTATTGCCTCTACTGTTATGCTCACCGTTTTAGTTGTTTCCGTTCAGTCAACCGCTGCAATTCGTACTGCTCTTTTGTCTCAATACTATTCACAGCTGGCTAGAACTGCCGCGGAGTCAGGTATTAACTATGCAGAAGCATGTCTCAATAATAATCCTACGAATGCTGGTGCGCCGGAATGGTCCAGCTCTAAGCCACTACAGGTTAATACTGGGTGTGACGGCAATGTTGTTAATGCCTGTAATCTGAGCTCAAACTCTGCTGCATGTACTGTTTCATCAAACGGAGATGTCGTTACGAACTTTTCGGTTGCCTATCCGCCGCTTGACACAAACTCATCCGATAGTACGTATGGAGATGCTACTTCCGTAACGGCAACTGGAATTGTAAATATACTACGAACTTCACAAGTTGGTACTAATAATCCTCCATGGCGAACGTATAAGGTTGCTCTTACGGCGAATCTTACGGCTATTAATGAATGTGCGCCAAATAATACTGCGACGGCAGGTTGGACGAATGCCTCCTATGTCACAGGATCTACTACAGTTGGCTCTCCAATTACGTTATCGAATGCAGTGCTTAACCCTGGCCCTATATACTATCGTAAAGATTTTACCGTTAGCACAGTGGGAACGTATACGTTAACCGCAAGCACTTCTGATATACAGGCTATTTCAATTGATGGCGTTCTAGATCTAAGTACTTATGCGACATCTGGATCGGCAACAGTTAGCCTAACGGCAGGCTGTCATACAATTGTCGATAAGGTTACAAATGGAGGCATAAATCCTAGCCTTACAAACATGTCACTTACTCTGAAGAATTCATCTGGTACGGTTCTTATAGGAAGTGATCCAACCTGGCGTGTTATCACCGGGACGACAGTTCACTTTTCTCAAATTAACTATTCCGAGGATACAAACACCTGGACGCCTGCACGAGACTTGGGCTTCTGGTCAAATACTTCTTTGCCTTGGGGTGGTGCTCCGACAACATGGACAGCAGCTAGTGGTGATTCTCAGGCGCAGTATATAACAACTGTTAATAGTCAGTCTGGTACGAATGGCTATACCTATCCAGCAAGTGAATACTCATGGTTTAGAAATGAAGCAGGCTTTACGACGTCATCGGCAAATACCTCCGTTAAAATAACAGATTATTGTGACGATTCTTGTACTGTTTATCTGGATGGTGTCATGGTTGCAACGGGCAATTCAGGAGGGCCTATTTCAACAACGATTAACGTAGCAAGTGCTGGAACTCATGACTTTGGAGTTCGCTTATATAATGCAAGTAATGGAAATATAGGTGCCTTCTTGTTTGCTGCAGTTAATGCCACAACAGGGCAAGAATACATGAGAAGCAACGGAACATGGGACTCAACTAACTTTTGGAGTGCCACAGCCTCGGACTTCTTTTCTTACGACGCTACTTACGTGCCACCTACCGATCCCACTCCAACATGTCCTTGCTCTAATATCACGAACCTAATAACGAACCCGGGTTTTGAAAGTGGAGCTACAACAAACTGGACAACAAGTAACGTGACTATTGCTCCAATCCCCTCTTCAACATGGGCTGCAAGTGGTAGTTACGCCATGTCAGAGACGGCGACAGGAGGTGCTAGTACTGACGAGTGGGCTGAAGTTGGCGGCGATGCTGGTGCGTTACGACTAGGAATGCTTACAGGCCATACCTATAGAGTAAGTGCGACAGTAAGGATACCAACTGCGCTTTCGGGAACACTCGATTCATCTTATTCAGATCGTGGCCTTTCTATTACTGCCTATACCTACGATGCAACATGTGGAACTCAAGCCTGTAGCTATAGTTATGAACAAGCGCAAGCGCCAGATGTTGCAGGTGTATACAATCTTGCGACTACCTTTACAGTCTATCCGGGTGATACGGGTGCTTTCATTCGCTTTTATAATGGTGGCGCTGTCGGCGCAGTTATCGATTGGGATGACATATCACTTGTAGATATAACAAATGGTCCAGCGCCAACAAGTGTTTATTACGATGGCAATTCTTCCAACTGGGCATGGAACGGAACTACCAACCTTTCTACTTCGACCGGTCCGTACTTTCCTTAATGGTTGTTAGGTGCCAACCAGAGCATTGGTCACATTTATAGACGCCAAATGTTAGATGAAGGTTTTGTAGCATACCTAGTTCAGCTGCCTTAAGGGCTTCTTGTTCGTTAGAAAATCTGCGCTTCGTGTGGGAGGCTTTTGTGAAGACGATTGGAGTATGTTTTGGGGTGTTATTACGTCTAGGCATATCTATACAGATGATACTCCCTCTGGTACAATAAGGATATATGACTGAGTCGCCTCGACAAAAATCTGCCGTTATGACGACACAACGGCCATCAAACGCCGTTTTTTTATTGGCTATGACAGCGCTTGATACAACTTGGAGAACATTGGTACCTGGTATCACAGGTGCGGTTATTGGTATACTACTTGATCAACTTTTACATACTAAGCCTCTTTTTGTACTAACTGGTCTTGTCTTAGGAATTGCCTTATCAATTCTGCTTGTTTATAAGCAGTTTAAGGCGGTAAAACAATGAGTCCTTTGACGCAATTCGGAGCTTTTAGTTTGCATGTTAGTATTGGTGCGCAAACAATTTTTACTTTTGCAGGTATCCACATCACGAATGCGATGCTGACTGGTCTTGTTGGAACTGCCATCACAGTATTGATTTTGGCCTACGTTGCTTTCGCAATACGCACCCATCGATATAACCGTTTTGTCGGACTTGTTCAATGGGTTTTTGAAGGATTGCTTCGACAAATTAATGATATTATTCCAGACAAAAAACTTGCACGAAAAATGACTCCCCTTGCGATTACTATTTTTTTTGTCGTGATGATTAATTATTGGTTTAGTGTCTTACCAGGATTAGATTCAATTAAAATAAATGGCGTGCCTCTTTTGCGTAGCACGGCAGCAGACCTTAATTTCACCTTAGCACTTGCTATTATTACGGTCGTTACGGTGCAGGTGTACGCTGTTAAATACCTGGGTGTGTTTGGAAATCTTGGACGTTATGTTCGTAATCCCCTCAAAAATCCAATCGGTGCTTTTGAGGGTGCACTCGAAGTTATCGGTGAGTTTAGCCGTGGAGTTGCTCTCGCGCTTCGATTGTTTGGAAATGCCTTTGCGGGTGAGATTCTACTCATTGTTATTTTATTGTTGACTAGCTATGTCGGAACGCTTATTTTGCCATTCTTTATGGCCTTCGAAGTATTTATTGGTTTCATTCAAGCGTACGTGTTCTTTGTGCTGATCCTTATCTTTACCTCCCTAGCCGTTGGCTATGAGGGTGAACATGCTAAGGAATCAGCATAAATAATGCTATAATTTAAGATAAGAAAATAAGGAGGAATATGGATCAACTTTCATTTGTGCTCGGGTATGCATTGCCTGGACTAGGAGCGGCTATTGGTATTGGAATCGTCGGAAACGGTGCTTTAAATGCCTTTGGACGTAACCCAGAGAAATTGGCTGACATTCGTTCGTTGATGATCCTTGGTATCGTATTCGCTGACTCGTTGGCATTCATTGGTATCATTGTAGCCATCATCGCAAAGTTTATTTAATAAGGGAGTCTATTGGTGCAGAACTTAACACAATTCGCCGCTACTAATGGGAATATTTTTACGTCCCTAGGTATCGATTGGAAATCGCTGATTTTACAGATAATCGCCTTCTTATTGTTGGTGGCTATTCTTGGTAGGTGGGTGTATCCATGGTTGATGAAATCAGTTGATGATCGACAACGCGGTATCGAAGAGGCTAACAAAGCTGCTGAAGGTGCAAAAGAAGCTGCTGAAGAGGCTGAGGCTAAGATGGAAAGCTTGTTGAGCGATGCTCGTAAGCAGGCTGCTGATATTGTCGCTACTGCTCGTCAGGAATCTTCAACTGTGTTAAGTGCTGCTGAGGAAAAAGCTCGTAAACGAACTGAGCAGATTTTAAGCGATGCTCATGATGAGATTAGTAAAGATGTAATTGCTGCTAAGAAAGTATTGCACGACGAAACTCTTTCGTTAGTTGGACTTGCGACCGAAAGAGTGCTCCGCAAAGTAGTGACAAAAGATATCGATCAGAAGCTCATTAAGGAATCTCTCGAGGAGGTTGCCTAATGGCTCTACGTATTTCGAGGAGACGATTATCAGAATACTATGCCAAGAGCCTAGTTGATGGTACGTCTGCAAAGAAACTTGCTAAAGAACTTGCGGCTTATCTAATCGAAACAAATCGTACAAAAGAAGCTGAGCTCATTGCTCGTGATATCGAATTTGCACTCAGTAAAGAAGGGATCGTTGTTGCGGACGTTGTCTCAGCACGATCATTATCGGAAGCGACCCGAAAAGAAATTGAGAAGCTTGCAAAATCGATGTTTTCAGCAAGCCGAGTAGAACTTCGAGATACGATTGACCCATCTGTTATTGGTGGCGTGAAGATCGACTTTGCAGGATTTCAATTAGACAACACAATTAAGCAAAAACTGACTGCCTTAAAGGCAAATCATAAGGTATAACGAGGACAATCATGACAGAACTATCAGTTACAGAACTATCGAAAGATTTACGAGACGCGATCACGCAGCTAGAAGCTCGCGAGGGTCTTGAAAGTGTCGGTATTGTTGTCCGAGTTGGTGATGGTGTTGCCTGGGTTCATGGCCTTCGAAAAGCCGGTTATAGTGAAGTCCTCGAAATTGAAACTGAATTTGGTATTGTTGAAGCTTTTGCATTAAACCTTATGGAAGACGAAATCGGTGCAGTAATCCTTGCGGGTGATAGTCTTGTCTCGGCCGGTGCGACAGTTCGTCTTAAAGGTACAGTTCTAGAAGTTCCTGTTGGCCCCGAGCTCCTTGGTCGTGTTGTTGATCCACTCGGTCGTCCACTAGATGGTGGTGGTCCAATTAAAACAAAGCTTACAGGTCTTGTAGAACGTGAAGCAATTGGTGTTATGGGGCGTAAGTCTGTTTTTGAACCACTTATGACTGGTGTTATGGCTATTGACGCTATGTTCCCTATTGGTCGTGGTCAGCGTGAGCTTATTATTGGAGATCGTCAGACGGGTAAAACTGCACTTACGATCGACACAATGATTAATCAAGCGAAACAAAAGACAGGTGTCGTAAATGTTTACGTTGCGATTGGTCAAAAGCTATCGAAAGTTGCTCGTCTTGTAGAACGACTTAAAGAAGAAGGAGTCATGGAACAGACAATTATTGTTGCTACAAGCCCGGCTGACCCTGCTTCTCTTCTCTACCTTGCACCTTATGCGGGTACCGCTATGGGTGAATACTTCCGAGATAATAAACAGCATGCTCTTATGATTTATGACGACCTTACAAAGCATGCTGTTGCCTATCGTCAGATGTCACTTCTGCTTCGACGCCCGCCAGGACGTGAAGCCTATCCTGGAGATGTTTTCTATCTTCACTCACGTTTACTTGAGCGTTCTGCAAAATTGAGCGATGACTTAGGTGGCGGATCACTTACTGCCCTACCGATTATTGAAACTCAAGCCGGCGACATTAGTGCGTATATCCCAACCAACGTTATTTCGATTACAGACGGTCAAATTTTCCTTGAAACAGATCTCTTTTACCAAGGTATTCGACCAGCTATTTCTGCAGGACTTTCTGTAAGTCGTGTTGGTGGGGCCGCACAAACAAAGGCCGTTAAATCCGTTAGTTCACACCTAAAACTTGGACTTTCGCAGTTTAGAGAGCTTGCAAGCTTTACGCAGTTTGGCAGTGACCTTGATGCTGAGACAAAGGCGCAAATCGACAAGGGTCAACGACTTACTGAACTCCTTAAGCAACCACAGTATCAACCTGCAAGTATTTGGGAACAAGTTGCAAGTATTTATGCCGTCTCCGAAGGCTTCTTTGATAAAGTAAAACCTGCCAATATTAAGAATGCACAGACAGCACTTCTTACTCGACTCTGGGCTGATCATAAGACTGAAATGCGTGAACTAAACAAGGGCGACAAACCATCAGAAGATCAAACTAAAGCAATTGAATCAACTGCTAAAACAGTTGCTAAAGGATTTGAGGAATAAAATAAATGCCGTCTATTCAGGTGCTTAAAACTCGTATCCGCTCGGTAAAAAATACCAAGCAGATTACGAAGGCTATGCAGATGGTTGCGGCAAGTAAGATGCGTCGTGCGCAAGAAGCTACGAAGCTATCAGCACCATATGTACTTGAGGCTCGTCAGCTTTTAACTCGTCTTTCTGCGCACCGCTCTGTTGCAAAGAATATCCTGTTTGAAAAAAGAGATGTCAAATCTCGACTTATCATCATCATTGCATCTGATAAAGGACTCGCCGGAGCTTACAATAGCAATGTTCTTAAGATATACACACAGCAGCTTATTGAGGATCGAAAAAACGGAGTTTCAAACTCAACTATTGCTATTGGACGAAAAGCTGCAGAGTTTGTAAGTAAAGTAAAAGATACAAATGTCATTGGTGTCTACGATAATCTTCCAGACCAACCTACTGGTGGCGAGCTTAATGCAGTTCTTAGCACTGCTCGCGAACAGTTTGTATCTGAAACCGTGGATGCTGTCGATGTTATCTATACTGAATTTATTAGCGCGATTACCCAATCCGCACAAATACTTCGTGTTCTCCCTGCTGGATTTGTAGCAGTTGATGAGAACACGAATGGTGGTGACGCCACCTATGAGCCAAGCACAGACGAAGTACTTACTGGTGTAGCCTATCGTCTTATTGGAGCTCAGATATTTCAAGCGCTCTTGGATGCACGTGCATCTGAGCATAGTATGCGAATGATCGCTATGAAGAATGCGACAGATAATGCGTCCGACATTGTCGATGATTTAACGTTAGCGATGAATAAAGAACGGCAAGGAAGAATCACCCAGGAACTTGCCGAAATATCGGGTGGCGTAGAGGCGCTGACGGAATGATAAAACAAGAACGATACACGTACGACCAAACAATACTGAAGATAGGAAAAATGACATGGTAAAGACAACACAAGCAAACGAAAATTTAGGAACTATTATCCAAGTTGTTGGAGTTGTTATTGATGTCGAGTTTAAGGGTGAACTACCTAAAATTTATGATGCCCTTCATGTTAAGCGAGAAAAATCAACGTTAACACTCGAAGTTGCTCAACATCTTGATGAGCATACTGTTCGTGCGATTGCTCTTTCAACAACCGACGGTCTTACTCGTGGACAAGAAGTTGTTGCAACTGGTGCTCCAATTAGTGTTCCTGTTGGTGACGAGACTCAAGGACGCATGTTTAACGTTGTTGGTGACCCAATCGACGGAAAGCCTGAACCTAAGGGCCAAAGAGCTCCTATCCATCGTGATCCACCACCGCTCGTTGATCAATCAAATAAATCAGAAATTCTTGAGACTGGTATAAAGGTTGTTGATCTTATTGCGCCGCTTGTTAAAGGTGGTAAAGCAGGACTATTTGCTGGAGCTGGTGTTGGTAAGACAGTTCTTATCACAGAACTTATTAATAACATTGCAAAGTTTCATAGCGGTAACTCTGTTTTTGCTGGTGTCGGTGAACGAACGCGTGAAGGTAATGACCTATACTACGAGATGGCTGAAGCTGGCGTACTCGATAAGACTTCACTTGTCTTTGGGCAGATGAATGAACCACCGGGAGCACGTCTACGTGTGGCACTCTCAGGACTTGCTATGGCTGAAACATTCCGTGATCAAGGTAAGGATGTCTTGCTCTTCATCGATAATATCTATCGTTACACACAGGCTGGTGCCGAAGTGTCTGCCCTACTCGGTCGCCTTCCGTCAGCCGTTGGATATCAGCCAAACTTGCAACAAGAAATGGGTGCGCTCCAAGAACGTATTACTAGTACAAAGAAAGGCTCTATTACGTCCGTACAGGCCGTCTATGTGCCTGCGGATGACTTTACCGATCCTGCACCGGCAACAACCTTCGCTCACTTAGACGCAACGATTGTGATGAACCGTGGACTTACCGAAATTGGTATCTATCCTGCTGTCGACGTACTTGATAGTAACTCATCAAGTCTTGATCCAGAAGTTGTTGGTGAGGAGCACTACCGAGTTGCACGTGAAGTACAGCGTGTCTCTCAGGAATACAAAGAGCTTCAGGATATTATTGCAATCCTTGGAATGGAAGAACTTTCTGATGAACAGAAGCTTACTGTTGCCCGTGCTCGACGTATTCAACGATTCTTATCCCAACCTTTCTTTGTGGCTGAAAAATTTACAGGAAATAAAGGTCAGTATGTAAAATTGGAAGATACGATTCGTGACTTTGGAGATATCTTAGCCGGTAAGTATGATGATCAGCCTGAAAGCTGGTTCTACATGGCTGGTAGTCTTTCTGGTAAAGAAAGAGTTAAAAAGGAAGACTAGATGAAGTTTCAACTCATTACTCTTCTTGGCGTTAAGCTAGACAAAGATGTCTATGAGTTAGTTATGCCTACAGCAGCTGGAGAAATTGGTGTATTTCCAGGCCATGAACATCTGGTTTCACTTGCTATTCCTGGGGCTATTTCTGTTCGATACAAAAAAGGAGATCCAGATAAAGATCTCGATCATTTTGCTATAACGGGAGGCATTATTGAGGTTAATCCAGACTTCGTTAAAGTACTTGTAGATGAAGCAGAAAGTGGCGCAGATATTGTTGAAGAAGAAACAAGCGCCGCACTTGAACGTGCTATGCATCTTCGGGATAATGCAAAGAATCAGGTGGAACTTGATCGTGCCCATCAGTTGATTGATCGTCATGCTGTTCGTCTGAAGGTAGCCGGACTACATCGACGACATCATCGTTCTTAGTTTCTGACAACTTCTTTCTATCTATCGCTGTAATAATGCCATCAATTGAAAAGCTTACTATGTTTATCATTGATTGTTGTATGTCTAGTGAATTCGGCGACCCTCTCTCTGTTAATTGAGCAGCTTCTATTGTAGCTTTAATTAAAATTGTTTCTGCCAGTACGGGTTGAGCATGGGCGAATCGGTTCCATCGTGCTAGATGCGTCGGATCTAGCACATCCTCTAGCATCATCGAAAGTATGTCGATTTCTACGACTTTGGGCAGTGCGGACTCATGTTCTGCGTTTGCCATGTACTTAAAGTATAGCATTCAACCTATAGCGTGTAACTATATTAAATAACCTTATATATGGTGGCTTAACAATTATAAGATTAAGTTATATAATTAAATAATTGTTTTGACAAAAATAACAGAGAGAACCAAGAATATGCACATCCAAGGAGAAAATATTATGCCGGATACGGAATTTGAAGTAGGTCCAAAATTTACATTCCAGCTATTAGGAAATTTAGAAGACTTTGGTCTTGGTAATGATGAGAGTGGAATTCCAAGTGAGCTTGCGGAAGCAACGGAACTTGAAAAACAAGAATATGGTGAAAAGTTAATAGCGTCGATCGATAAAGTAACTGACCTATGTCACTATGGATGTATTGATGGGCGATTTTGTATTCACAATCACGATGAGTCTGATCCTGAAGTAAGACTTCGCCAAGTTGGAGGCACGGGTCTCATCATTGAAGTAGCACTTGATAGCGCCTCCTCTGTACTCGATACGATTAAAGAAGAGGATAGAGATAATCTTCCAAAGGTAGTTAATGGCCTCGAAGATTACTATGAAAAAATAACGGGCGTAAAAAGATCCGCGCACACTGGTAATTGCGGTGGTGTACTTGGTGCAGTAAAAGATGGTGATCCAGATGCACTACCTGCTGCATTTAATACCGTGGAGGCTATTATGGCAATCCCTGAGGTTATAAACCATACTAAAATGACGTACGACAAAGACTTAGCAAATGAAGTCGCTACTCAGGCTCCTCGTACTGCTCAATGGCTAAAAGAACATGACTGGGACGGAAATACATACGTCGAAGGTGTTACTAAGGATGAGCCAGCTGGAGTAGAAGACCTAGAAGTTGATGTCAATGACCATGCTCATCATGGGCATAAAGAGCCGGCACTTGTTCTTTTTCTTAATACAAATGAAGACGAAAGGTTTTCTTTATCTGAAGCTAAAATGAAAGCACTTGGGATTAATAGTCCATTCGTCGTTAATTTAGATGCTTCGTACGATATGGCAAAGGCCCTATCTGGTCAAGATGGAGAAAGAGGCGCCACAAAGGCATTCATAGCAAATCTCAAAAAGCACGTAATGGTTGCAAATCGTCTTCCGAGTCGTAAAACACCAGTCTATTTCATGATGGCTGCGTAACTTAAGAGGCGGATTCCACACTAATTAAAAGATTCCGCACTTCATCAGTACTTTTTGTGTGCATGAGCTTGTCTCTCAGTTCACTAGCTCCGGCAAATCCATTTATATATATTTTAAAGAACCTTTTTAAAGGGTCAAATTTTCTTGGTTCTAATTCTTTAGAATACTTATCGTGAAGATCGAGTTGGAAGTTAAGAAGTCCAAAAAGTTCTTCTTTTGTATGCTCACGGTTATCTTTCTCAAATGCGAACGGATTATGAAATATACCCCTACCTATCATTACTCCATCGACTCCATATTCTTTTACGAGAGCGAGGCCCTGTTCTCTATCTTCGACGTCGCCATTTATAGTTAGGAGAGTTTGTGGAGCTATTTCGTCACGAAGCTTTTTAATGTCAGCAATAAGTTCATAGTGGGCTTTTACTTTACTCATTTCCGATCGTGTACGTAAGTGAATGGTTAAGTTAGCTACGTCTTGTTTTAATATAACGGGGAGCCACTCTCGCCATTCATCTGGCCTTATATCACCTAGCCTTGTTTTTACGCTGACAGGTAGTCCACTAACCTTTGCTGCCTTAATAAGCTCTACAGCAAGCTCAGGGGTCTTAATAAGTCCACTACCAGAACCTTGTTTTACTACATCTTTAGCGGGACATCCCATATTGATGTCTATGCCCGAGAAACCCATATCCTTTAGGCACATACTCATAAATTCAAACTGGTCAGCTTTATTACCCCAAATTTGAGCAACCATTGGCTGTTCATCATCACTAAAGGCTAGCCTTCCTTTAGTACTCATTCTCCCTTTTTCACTCGCATAACTTGCAGTATTGGTAAACTCTGTAAAGAAAACGTCTGGTCGTCCAGCCCTATTTACGACATGACGAAAAACAACATCCGTCACTGCCTCCATTGGAGCAAGGATAAAGAATGGCTTAGGTAGGTCGTTCCAAAAGTTATTTATCATTATAATAATTATCTCATAAAAATCTTATAGCCCGCTACAAGTTCCATGAGTGATAAATCACAAGTGGAGCCGTAGCGGGCTAGTTTGACAAGATTGGAGTGTAAAAGCTTAGTTCAGGATGGCCTAGCTCATGCGGTCACCGTTCCTGAGCCCTTACAGACAACGCACTTGTGCGTGTTGTTGCAGGTACTGCAGGTGTGGTTCGGCAGAGAAACAGGGCAAGCCCCCGTGCCACCACAGTTTGGACATTTCTTTGTGTTGACTGGCAATGGCAACTTCTTCTTCTTTCACTAAATAGGATGGTTTTTTAAGGCAACGCCTCAAACTAACCAGCGCAACATCTAGCTAGTTAGATGATGTTGGGGTGGAACGAACAGGTGAGCTGCTTTAACGTTTTGACAACGCTGTCATTACGAACTATATGCCTTAAAGACATGGCGGGCAGCTGCACCCGTTCGAGCTATTGAGCCCCAGGGATAAATGGCTTCCATCCCTGGGGCATTTGTTGCGTCACTTTTCTTGGGGGAGAAAATGCCAGGCATGGCGGGTAAAGGACATGCGGGCAGTGACGGAACTCTATATACACTATCTCTTGTCAATGTGCGACACGACAAGAAGTATAAGAAATTGATGGCCGAATTTCTGCTACCAATTTCTTATACTTCTCAAATCTTGCGCACTAATTATAGTAGCATATTTTTACATACAGATCAATACTTATATTGTATTGTCAAGCAAGTCTTGCTCAAATACTAGTATGCCTTTTAGCGTAGGCGCATAGGCTGAAACATCTGGAATGTTCAGTGAAATGATATGATCCCAGACAACTTCTATAAGTTTTTTAAATCGTTCTAAGTCTTCATTTTCAAGGAGGGCGTCTAGAGCAACTATGTCACCTGAATGACTAGGCTCTATAAACTGGAGAATACCTTGGTTTACTGTGTAGTTTCCATAATCACGAGAATTCTCTATAAGAAGTTTATAAAATAGCAACTGCTGCTTATATTTATGAAGCTTAATTTTTTCGTATTCAGTTTTACCTGACCATGACAAGGAAGGACTTCCTGTCTTATAGTCTAAAACTGTAATGGTTTTGTCAGGGTGTATATCGACAACATCTAGTGATCCAGTAAGGTGAGCATTGCCTATCATTGTGTGCTGCCCGCTAAAGTTTAGTTCAGCCTTTTGGTCAGGTTTAAAATCCGAATAATTACTTGATAAGAATGCGTGGAGAGAATCACTTCCCTTTTGGAGAAATTTATCAAAATCCTCTTCTAGTAAATGGGTATCGGCAAGTACCGATTCGAAATTACGTAGAACATCTTCGATTGCTTGCTTTTGGCCGTTAGCTGATAAGTGAGCGTGCGCTCTTTGCAATGCACTATGTACTGCTGATCCATACGCAGCATAGGGGCTGATTGCTGAAGGGAACCTCAGTAGGTTATGAAGAAGAAAGGTAGTTGGGCCACCGTGGGTTATGTCAAGGAAATTATGTAAGTGAGTGACGCTTAATTTATAACTAGCGAGAGTTCCACTTAAGAGTTCTTTTAATGGAGAAAAGTTAGTTGGGATTAGTGATTCGTACCATGCAAGTTCAGACGACTCTATAAGGTGAGCAGCTGTATTCTTATATTCAATTTGTTTTGCTTCCCACTCATTACCTAGCAAGAACCCGGCTCTTACTGTTGCGCGTCCACTATCATCTTTTAGGCTGTAAGATATCGTTAAGTTTAATTTAGTTCGTGTCATAGCTACGTAAAATAGACGAAGTCTTTCGTCGCTAGTTTCACCCGCAGGTGCCAAAGGTAAGTTTTCAGGGTATCCAATTAAACGAGGTCTATTCCGTGCCCTCTCTCCCCAACTTGTGTCTATAACGTTTAAAATATATACAGTATCAAATTCAAGACCTTTTGATTTGTGCGCTGTCATAACATTTACGGCATTCTCGTTTTCAGTAGATTTTCGGATACTACTTATCGTGCTTCCTAATTGGCGATGAAGACCTATGAAATCTATGAAAGTTTGTAAAGTTGGCACTTCTGTCGGTCGGTACTCTCTTAGCTTCGTGCGTATAGTTCGAATTGCCTCAAGATATGTTAAATAATCATCAGGATGAACCTTAAGGATGGCATCCGAAAAGAAAAAGTTAAATATAGGACTACTGAAATCATTTGCGACCATAGGTTCTACAAAAGGATCAACTAGTTCGGTAAATTCGGTATCTTCAATAAGTAAGGTTGGCTTACCTATAATTATATCTAAGACTTGTTCAAGTGGCGCATTATGAACAATGTTCATTGTCGTAACAAGCCAGCCGTGTAATGGAAGAAATTCTGGACTTGTTGCCATAACTTCAATCCAGTTGTTATGACGCTCATATGCTTTAAGGCTTAAACGCCATAGCGAACTTGGAGGTATGCGCCACGCTGGGTGTGACAAGATTTCAGGGAGTAGTCCATTGACGATTCCTTGTTCTCCGTTGGCCATAGCAAGGAGCAGATTAGCGATCTTTTCGATTAGTAATATGGGAGCTAATTCAAGAACATTATCTCTACGTTCGTAATTTACAGCTATGCCTTTTAGTGCGAAGTATGGTAATAAGGATGCGATTTCACGGTGACGCCTAGTGAGAACTGCAATGCTATTTGGTTTTGCGCCTTCTTTTATTTTGCGAACTATATCGTCAACAACCCATTGCCTCTCATCAGCAGAAGTATCAACTTCATAAAGAGATACCTTTGATGAGGTATTAGTAACATGTGCAGTTAGTTCTTTATTTATACCAGCTAGGTTTCTCTCTAATCGATTATCTGCTTGGGTAATAACTGATCTTGCATCAGAAAGTATTGTAGCTGTTGACCTATAGTTATCAATGAGCGTTATTGTCACAGTCTTTGGATACATGACTCTAAACTCAAGAATATTACTAATATCCGCCCCTTGAAAACTATATATTGCCTGGTCGTCATCACCGACTACCATAATATTGGGCGTATCACCTTGTGCCTCATTGTTCGTAAGATTATGAAGTATACGCATTTGTGCTAAGTTTGTATCCTGGAATTCATCCACCATAACATACTGGTATTTTTCTTGAAGATTAAATCGAAGTTCTGAGAAAACTTCCATTGCATGCACTACTCTTAGAATCATGTCGTCAAAGTCGTATAGCTCGCCTTCTTGCATACGTAGGAGGTATTGCTCATACACGGAGCTTAGTGCTCGTAATTTTGTTTGTCGATCGTGCGACTTCAACACAAACTTTCCGTCTTTGTCTTTTTTAAACCAGTGATTTCTCCAGGCCGTAATGGCTTTTGTTGATTTTGTAGAAGCAGCTTCGCCTACCGCCATTTCGAGCGAGTCGGCCAACACTGATGCAAGTGACACGATACCAGGTATTGTTACATACCCATCGCTTAGTCGAATCGTTTCGACATGTTTTGCTACTAGTTCAGTGGTATTCTTTGAGATTTTATCGTTAAAAATAGGAGAAAGTAGCTGCTCTGTCTTCTCTATGACTGCATCATTTGCTTCCAAGACCACAAGAAGCTCGTCACTCGTTAAACCACTTTTTTTAAGTTCTGAAATAACTGTTGAAGCATCAAACAGATACGTATAGTCATCGTTAATTTTCCCGGCGATTGCATTTCGATAATCTAACTGATCAAATATGCCTCGAAGAATTTCATAGGTGCTTAATTCATCGGCGGGCCTAAAGTTAGCACCCTGATAAAAGTATTGTCCATTTTGGTTAATAACTTCACTACCAAAACTATGAAACGTATGTATAGCGACCTTGTATGCATCTTTTCCGATAATACTCGTAAGCCTATCTCGCATTGCCGAAGCGCCACTTTCCGTAAAAGTCAGACAAAGAATATTCTCCGGCAATGTATCGGTTTTATCTAAGATATTTGCTGTACGCATACTAAGCAACTCGGTTTTCCCCGTACCCGGTCCGGCAATAACCATAACTGGGCCATCTAAAGTATCTACTGCTTCTCTTTGGGCAATATTAAGGAGCTTATACCTATTTGAAAAATCCATTACCTATATTGTAGTAGACTGATACCTTCGTGTCGAGGATAGCTACTACTTTATACATGGTGTACAATAAAAAATATGACAAATCAAATGTATGAGGAATTAGCGCTCGAACGTACGCTAAAAGAACGATTTGGCCTTGACGTTGAAATCGGAAAAATTATTACAGATCATGTTCCGGTTAATCATACATCCGTAGCAACTGTTTTTCTTACTCCAAAAAAGCAACTATATGTATATATCGAAGGACAATCCAAACTTTTACTTGGAGATGTTAAGAAAATAGTATTTCGTATGGGACTAAAAGCGGATCTTTATTTACCTCCAAAAGGAAGGCCTCAGTATTTTGATGAGGTTGCTAAAACTAAATTCCACGACGTCTTTCCTGGAAGAAGTCATGTTACTGGTGACGATCTTATTTTCTATAGGACACTAGCACCCTATAACCCGGCTCTAGTCCTCATTAGTGAAGTTAAGGATGGGCAGATTAACCAATTCGATACAGATGCGGCTTCTGGTTGGCGTATTGCATCTAAGTTTACCTATCGACGTATAAAAACTAGCTAATGTTTTAGTCTGTAGCGGTTGCACTATTTGTGCCACTATTTCCTGATGTTGCATTATTACCGACGCACCATGCGTAGGCACTGAACGTTACAGAATATCCTGATCTAGGTTGGGTTATGTACCACGGTCCACCATACGTCGTATTGATTGCGTAGTTTGTACTGGTACCGCTATATATAGCATTGATGTGATATTCGGTAGTTGAGCCACTCGGACATGAGCTACCTACTTGTGTACTGGCTGTGTAATAGGTTCCGGCTCCAGGATCTGTAATCCAGTCACCAGATCCCTCCGCTCTTGTAGCCGGAGAGGTTGGACGTATTGCGTTTATAGACGGTGTTCCAGGAGCACTAATGGTTGTTGTAGCATTGGCCACTGGTGATGCTAGGCTTGATACAGTTCCTACTAGCGCGTAAACTTCAAAGTACCAGATGTGTCCTTGCGTTAGACTAGTTACTGCCATAGATAGAGTCCCGGCGGCAATTCCAGTAATGTAAGCAGGACTTGAGAAGCCACTATTGTCATCATATTCCAACGTATAAGTTGTTGCGACAGATACACTACACCAGTTATCGGTAATTTGAGTCGTCGAGTTAGTCGTAGCGCTATTACACGTAGGAGCTGGCACGATCGTTGTAGCACTTACTGGCGAGGATGTTGCACCGGTGTAATTTCCGCCATAGGTACCATTATATGGTGTTACTTCAAACGAATAGGTACTACCAATGCCTAACCCAGTTGCTGTGTAGCTTGGTGATGAAAGTGAACCACCGTAAGGACCATTGTAAATATCATTTGCAGAGTTGAATGTAGCACCTGTAGCAACTTGAACGTTATAGTTTCCTGCATAATTTACAGATGGCCAACTTATCTGTATGCTGGTGGATCCAATTGTAGATACAGTTACTGTTGGAGCAGACATTGAATATGTCGTGGCGGATAATGAAGACGACCAACTACCAGAGCTGGATGGCGCCACTGGCATGACGCGGAAGTAATACAATGTACCATAACTAAGTCCAGACACTGTGTATGGGCTGGAAGGCGCCGAAACGGTAACGGCAGCTGCTGAACCAGTCGTCGGGAATGTTGGATCTGTTGAGTACTCGACATTATAGGTAGCATTAGATATATTATTCCAAACTAAGGCTACTTGCGTGAAGGACGATGCCGTTGCGGAACTTAGCGTAACTGTTCCAGATGTCGCGATTTGGGTTGAATGACGACTAGAAAGTTTAATAATATTACCTGTTGCCTCTTGTCTATATTCAAGCGTGTATTGTAAACATGACCCCACCGGTGTCGCTGAGCTATTAGAACAAGTTGTACTACCATCTCCGACGTAACCAAAGGCGTCTAGGCTTGATCCAGGAGTAAGCTCCCCGCAAGTAATAGAGTTGGTTCCAACAGCAGCAGTTGGTGCCTGTAAGTCGGTAGGATCTAAGCCAGGTAAGGTTGCATTTGTACCAGTTGTAACGGCGGATGCGGGTTGTTGAGACATCGCATAACAGTCAGGATATTCACCATTTGCACTGTAATATTTTTCTAGAGCTTCAGCTATGGTTGCAATTTTATCTGCTCTTTGGGTATCTCGGCTAGTTGCTTGAATATTTGAAAAGCCAACAATAGAAATTGTCGCAAGTACACCAATGACAGCCGTAACTATCATTAATTCGACAAGTGTAAATCCTCTCGAGATTTTCCTCATGAGTTTATTGTAGCAAATGTAGGCAAAATAAGCTTATGTTTTCTACGACTTTTTTAAGTCTAGGACAATAAGGTGCTCTATATGAGGAGTCCGCGGAAAGAAATTATAACCTTGATGCGCTTTTATACCATATTTTTCAGCAAGACGAGCTACGTCTCTTGCTTGAGTCACCGGGTTGCATGATAAGTAGATAATTCGTTCTGGAAGAGTCTTCAGTAGTGCATCAATAACATCTTCGTGTAGCCCTGCTCTTGGTGGATCAACAATGATAGTTCGATCGGCAGTAATATATTCCAATGCTTTTTCACTAGGTGCAAGTATGGCTTTTACAGCTTTTTCTCTTTCGAGAGCTGTAATATTACGTTTCATTTCTCGAACGGCGTGCTCGTTAATTTCCACCATAATGACATCTTTGCCGCCAATAGTAAGCCCTATCGTTCCCACGCCACTATATAAATCAACAACTGGCTTATCGTTTACCCAACTGCGCATATCTTTTAGGGATTGTTCGTACACGGTGAGATTAATTTGAAAGAAGCCCTCGACGGCATAGGTAAACGGTATATCCAAAATAGTGTCTGTTAGGTTTGTCGTACCCCATGCCTGTAGCCTCTCAGTAATGACGCTTGCTGGACTTTGTGGATTTGAAAAAATAAGTTCAAAACCAATAACATTTGCCGTTGATTTTAACGTCTCGAGCTCGCTTCCTGTGAATTGTACGAATGATTGATCTTTTACGTATAGTTGTAGCGCAACATTTCCATTACTATCACAACGAACGAGTAGTGTCTTTAACATGTACGCTCGTAGCTCTGGTCGACTTCTTAGTACATCGCGAATAGCTTGTGCGGCTTTATTTATAGAGGGATGTGCAAGACTTGTTGCTTCAACAGGAATCTTTCCGTGTGTACCCCTACGAAAGAACGAGAGATCCAATTGGTCTTGTTCCTTGTCCCAGTACCAGCTGAATTCAATCTTATTTCTGTATTCGTACTGCTTATTGTCAGTAAAGACTGTAATACTATCATTTAATACAATATCGTGAAGCTCAAAAGCTTCTTCAATTAACGCAGCCTTGTAGTGTTGCTCTGCCTCAAATGTCATTATTTGCCAAGGACTTGTCGAAAGGTAGCTCTCTTCATCCTTAGCGGGTATACGTTCGACACTAGGAGATAAAACTTCAATAACAACGCCTTCAGCAAGGTTAGATTTTTTCTTAGTCATTTGTACTTCGACGGTCTCGTGGGGTAAACCACCCCATACAAATATTTTACGACCACCTTCAAGGGTACCTAATGACTGTCCCCCGCCGACAATTTTTTCGAGGGTGACATTTACAATAGGCAAATTTTTTTTACTCATCGCTATATTGTACCATTTTTTGTGTATTTATAAGAGGTAGACCATCTCAGCTTGCTATCAGACTTGCTAGATACACTGTGTTGTATGAATACATCAAAAAATCCTACTCAATATATTATTTTTGCAGTCATTGTTCTTGTTGTTGGAGGTGCAAGCTTTTTTGGAGGTCTTTTGTATGAAAGATCTCAAAAAAACTCGAGTTCTACGACTTTAACGGGTAACGCTGGTGGACCTGGTGGTGTAGGAGGCGGTTTTATATCAAGGTTTGGCGGTGGTGGTATTGGAACTGTAGCATCTGTATCTAACACGAGTATTACTATTACGCCTCGAGCAAGAGGAAATGCGAGTAGCTCTACTCCAGCAAACAAGACCTACGTAATAACTTCTTCGACGACCTTTAGTAATAATGGAGCTGCTGCAAGCGAGAGCGACATTGCTACAGGTGATACGGTATTAGTTGAGACGAGCACATCAGATGAATCGACAGCTACTTCTATTTCGATAAATCCAAGCTTTGGTGGTGGTCAGAACTCTGGTGCGAATAGCTCTAGCACGTCAGATTAGTATTACTCAAACAACAGTGGTCAAAGAACTTTAAATTATGGTATACTCACTTGGTATTGGGATGTCGCCAAGTGGTAAGGCACTGGGTTCTGGTTCCAGCATTCGGGGGTTCGAATCCCTCCATCCCAGCCAAGTTTATTATTAGGGTCTAATTTAGACCGAAATATCGTATTGACCCCTGTTATTTTTGAAATATCAGGGGTTCCAGATACGATATCTGCATAGGTTGGTGCTTCGTTAAATATTTAACCTAAATATTTAGCTTGAAGCACTGGGTTATCGTAGTGCAACAGTAGTTCTTCGAGGTGTTCCAGATAGTATCTGGTGTATATTTTTGTTTCCTCGAAATTGTTCGGAGTTTGCGCTGGTTCTAGCTGTCGCTTGGCTGTTAAATCAGTAATCTCAGCTTCGAGTGTTTCGATGTCTTGCTCCATGTATCTAATCGCTGTTTCAGATGACAAGAACTTTAACTTGTCGATAGATTGGCGTATTTGGACACGTAGCTCACTAATATGAATATCAATCGTCGTAGCCTCGTCATGTTGGTTCATGAGCTGTTGATCCATCTTTTCTCCCATCATATCTATGAGCGTGTTTCTTTTCAATTTCCCCGTCTTTGTCACGATGTCGATTATCAAGTCCCTTTGCCATAACAACTCCTCGTTTATGTCTATGTAATGAAGTATAGGCTCGAACTTCAGCATTAACAACAGCTGGGAACGGTAGGTATTTGATAAAATAGCCTGATGAGTTATACGCATCTCAAAGACCATCAATACTATAAAGATATGTATGATCCTAGCATGGTGCAAGGACTACTTGATAAGTCTATAGCAAAATATATTTAGTTTAATTTGTTATAATATCATTATTATACTATAGTATATTTATGAAGGTTTTCTTTACCTCATCCTCACAACTCAATAAGCGCATGCAAGACTTATTGGTCAATTACCTGAGCACTAATAATGATATCTTTCATTATTCACATGATATGAATGGCGCAAATGACGCATATGGATTTAATGAAATTGTAGATGCAATCAATAATGCGGACGTATTTATTGGAGAAATGAGCCAACCGAGTCAAACGTTGGGATTTCAACTTGCTCACGCACTTCAAGCCATGAAACCTGTCCTATATCTTTACGATGTAAAAGACAAAACTGAACCTGTCGGCCTAATTGGCAATATACCATCTCGTAGCCTTCGTATAAAACGATATGATATAAATAATTACAAAAAAATTATTGATAATTTTATGAAGTTTTCAGAACGTCAATTGAATACTTCGAGAACAAGTTTTATGAGTACGAAAGAAATTGACATTTTTCTTTCCTCTGAGTCAAAGAAGCAAAGAATATCAAAAGGAGAATTGATACGGCAAATCATTCATAGACACATCACTGAAGCGTAGGGTATTATTGCTTGCGCTTGACTTCCTTGATTTATATTGTTACTATCAGTAAAAGTTATTTTTTTGTTATGTAATGCATAACAAAGTAATAAGGAGCTGTAATATGTCACCTGAATTCGTAGCATCAACTTCAGAGAAGTTAACCTATGAAGATATTGCACGCCTCGATCCTCTCGAAATTGATGATATTATGGCATACTTGCCATTGTTAAATCGTGATGCAGATACAGTGAGTATTCATAATGCCATTCTTTATGCATTAGAAAAGTCTAAAAATATCGATCAAAAAGCAGATGCTATTGCCGCACTTCGAGATGTAGATTTCTTGGTGAGTTCTCTCCTTCGGCATGGAGTTCAGCCGCTTGATGCAATTATTGGATTAGAGTCTGAGATGATTCGTCTTGGGGCTATCGCAGGCACTGTTCCTCGAGGCACAGTTTTTACATATGCAGCGGTAAATCCTGATGGTGAGAGAAATCGATCATTTACAGGTACTGAAGAAGAGGGAGCTTTTATTAATGCGGTCAGAGAAGGCGTTATTGCTCTGGACTCTTCGGTAGTAAGTATTGGCGCATCATCACTAAAAAATGACTTAGACCTAGGGTTAGCGCTGCAAGAAGCAAGTGTTGCTATGGATACGATGATAGATTCTATCGTACAGGTTCGGCGTACAGTAAGCCCGGAGTTCTTTTCGAATGAAATGCGTCCTTATTTCGATTCTCTTGTTATAGATGGTAAAAAACTTACTGGTTCGGGTGGTGCGCAGATGCAACTACTTGCCCTCGATCGTGTACTTTGGGGGGCACAAGAGGATGACCCCGATTATATGACCTTCTTTAATGAAAATCTACAGTATTTGACCCCGATGCAACAACAAGCATTACAGAATTATTTAGGTATAAATAATAATCAAACCATACTCGATTGGCTAACCGAAAATCCGTCTCAATATCCAGATATGCGCGAGGGTGCTATCAGTCTTTTAAAAAAAATTAAGAAGTTTCGTTATCCACATCGAAAAGTGGCACAGGATAATTTTAAAATTAGACCAGACACCGCCGTTGGTAGTGGCTCATATAAACCAGACATTCTAGATATATTAATTACAAAGACTGAGAGCGCTATGCGACGTATCGAGGAATCTCAATATGCATAAAAATGATTTTACCGAATTTGAAGTTGGAACTGTTTTTAATGGAGCAATACTTTCACAATTGCCAGTCAAGAAATACGAAAGCCTTACTGTATCCTATCCATCACGCCTTGAAGCTATGGCGCTTGATCCTGCAAGAATTGCTGATAATAATAATTTAATTTACGAAGCTGGCCAGATTGATTTTTCCGTCGCACTCTTTAAGCACATCACCGTCAAAACGATACAAGATGGTAGTATTACGATTTCAGATAGAAGTCCACGTAAAGCACTTATTATGCATGCTGCATTATTGATGCAAAATGCACTGGGACTAGAAGAAGGGTTTTTTATAGACGTTAAAGACGATATCGATCTCCGCCATTGTGGTCTAGGCTCGAGTAGTTCTCTAATTGCCGGAACGGCTGCAGCTATTAACGAGTTATACAATTGTCCAATAGCTCCACTTGACCTTGTACGTTATTGTGCACAAAATCATGGCGAAGAGATAGATGGTAGTAATACGAAACTTGTTCCCGTCCAGTGCATCGGTGGTTCAGGGGTATGTGGACACTTTGAGGGTGGACTAATTATTCTTGCAGGACAAGCCACTCCTATTTTTACAACGAAACTACCCGAAAATCTAAAAGTAGTTATTGGAATACCGAGTGATTTTACACACCCTGACTCACAAGAATTAATGGAAGCAGAAGTAAATAATATGAATGGCTTTAAGAATGCAGGCAATAAATATGGGGCCGAAATAGCTTATCGCGTTGTTCATGAGGTAATGCCCGGGCTAGTTACTGGAGATCTGAAGCCGGCCAAAGAACTTATATTCGATTATCGGTGGAATATGGATAGTATTAAAAACTGTGCATTTGTATATCCACGTATGCTCGATGTCGCCGAAAGTCTCAGAAGTCTGAAGGATGATGCAGATGTTAAAATACTTTCTTTATCATCTGTTGGACCAGGGTTCTTTGCAATCACTTCTAATCCTAATAAGGTGGCCGATATATTTGCAGGTTTAGGCATGACTACCCATCTAACAACAATACATAATGGTAAATATATGGTAACAAATAATGAGACGATATCATGAGCTCAAGTGAAACTTTCCCTTCCGCTATAGAGTTCGTTCAACAAAATGCTAAAGACCAAAGAATTATTAGGGGCATTGGTTACTATTGTTTGGATTCTTCCTTTGATGCTACAAATCCGTTTATTGTAAATCAATATGAATTTGAAAGTGGATTTTATAGAGGAAGCTTTGATTTCATAAATCCGGTTAATGGTAATCTGACGCACGACACGCCTGAAGCATATGGTCGAGATCGGGTTATCTCAAGTCTTCTGGATTCATCCAATGGACAATCTAATCCTCTTGTACTTGATATCGGAGCTGGAACATTAGACATTGCACGCGCCGTTCCTCCTGACAGTATCAGTTTAATGACTTTCATGAATGCAGACATTTCTGGCCCATGGTCAGCTCCTGATGGCCTATCTTCACTTGAACGTGGAACAGATAAATTAGTAGAGACTATGTCTATTGATAAGGATATCATCATTAATTTACAATTTGATTTCAATAAAACGGTTTGGCCATTTGCGCCTAGATCAATTGATTATATTGTTTCTAATATGGCATTTCATCATATACGTCCAGATCTAAAAATCTCTACAATGCAATCCATGTATGATTCACTCCGAGAAGGAGGAAAAATAATTTTTACGGATGTTTTTCAAAAAGATGAGTCTGGTGTTCGATTTACTCAAGCTGGTCTGAGGGGGCCTGAAGAATGCGGCGGTTATCTCGAGCCTATTAATGATTTTCTCACAGCTGCCGAAAAATCCGGTTTTTTTTTCGACGACAATGCACATTCATTAATTACTGATTCTCGTAACTATCAGAAACCTGACGAACTTGAGAGTGCAGAGAATAATGTACACGCAACGATGGCAATCAACAAAGCTATTTGGTTTATGGAGTTACGAAAATGATTCACCCAGAAAATATTTTGTATCCTGCGGGTCATCATGCTGTCGGAAAGACTGAACTATGTGATTATTTAGTAGATGAATATGGCTTTAAGGTCGTCGAAACTGGTGCTATGGTACGTTCACTCTATGCATCTCGATCCAAACAGTATGAAGATCTTTCACTTGGAGAATTTGTCGATGCAGTTGATACGGTAAGCCCAACATTCTTTGATGAAGAATTATTTACGCGCATTACAGATCTTGGCGGGAAACAATCACGAATTATTGTTAATGGTATGAGGGCATATCCCAATATTGAGTATCTAAAAAATACTTTACCAAATACAAAGCATAGTGTTTTGTGGATGCAGGCAAACTTTGAACTACTACATAATCGCTATATGAATCGAGAAAAGAAGGAGACTTCGCTTGAAGAATTTAAAAATTTATTGGATTTCGACTTACAGCTAGGTCTTGGCGATATACAAGATAATGCAGACTTTACAATTAATAATGAATCAACAATAGATATTCTGAGGTTTAATACTGACATAGTCATGCGTAGGCTAGGCCTAACTGCACTGAACGCGAAACAATCTACTGATTTTGAACTAACTTAGCGATATCCGCATAGTTCTTAGTCCATACTTCAATATGATCATCTTCATCAAGCTCTGCAAATGTTTTAGTGTCGCCGGGAAACATCATTAATCTTTCCCATCGATACTTATCGCTTCCTTTTAGTTCGGTACTCATAGTAATGGGCACTTGGTATGAAAACTCATGCACTTTTCCATTCTCATTTATATATGCAGCTCCAAGTTCAAAGTATGCTTCTCTGCTCTCAAGAGTATTTAAAATACCAAGCAGTTGTTCTGGGCTAATCACCTTATCGGCGTATGCCATAAATGGACCAGGGAATCCAAGTTCTTTAATGAAAAAGCTATGATCCTCTCTAATTGCTGGTTTACCCGTCATACGATATGCTTCTTCTACCATGTATCGAGCTATTTCAACACTCGTGTCAGCTTGTATCTCGGGTATATCTAGTTCAAGTGGTAATACTTCTGTATCATACTGATTAAAAATATGATTTGCTGCTTTAATCTTTCCAGGATTTCCAGTGAGGAGGTAGACTTGTTTCATGATAGTATTATAGCTTATAGGAACGTATTTAGGCACTTTAAAAAATAGTTGTTTATGTCTCATTTGTCTCATAATTATCAGTAAAACGTACTAGACCTAAATGCTCAGCCAAGATGATTATGCTTCAACGACGATCGCAAGATTGTCGTTTTTGCTGTAAACTAATAAGAAATATGAGGAGACCATTTGTGAATGAAAGAGGCTTCGAAACAGAAATTGTGTCTGATGGTAAAATTATCCTTCGCGCTAAAAATATTGGGCGCGCAATTGCCTATAGTGAATACGCTCATACTCGTTTAGCTGCTTCGGAAGCACGAAGAATCTCGGGTAATCACCCTGTAATAACAATGGAGACAGTCGACGCTGTAATAAATGGAATTCGTTTAATTGGCATGAAGCCTGCCCATATTCCAAGTCAAAATCAAGCAGAGTAAACTATAGAACTTTCCTGGAACACGACCACTAACCCCAGCCAAGAATTCTTTTTCTTGACCTTAGATCGGTATTATTTAAGTAGGTTTCTTTTGGTATACTCAACTTATGGCTAATACCTCTGAAAATGCTATAAAGTATGCAAAGTCGAATAAGCGGCTGTTTATCGACATCGCTATTGGAAATGCAGTTAAGACAGATAAGCCAATTGCTATTTTTATGGCTGGTACGCCAGGTGCCGGTAAGACGGAAATTGCCAAAAGTATTATTGGGTTGTTTTCTCCCACACCCGCGCGTATTGACGCTGATGATTTTCGTGAATTATTTGATGGTTATGATGGTGCGAACTCCAGTGAATTTCAAGGTGCATCTGCAATGATGGTCGATAAGGTACTCGAATATATTCTTGGTGAAAAGCAATCAGGTCCAAAATATTCGTTTATTCTCGATGGTACTTTTGCATTTAAGAATGCGGTTATGAACATCAAGCGTTCACTCACGAGAGGCTTTGACGTGCAAATATATTTCATCTATCAGTCACCAATAGAGTCTTGGAAGTTTACAAAGGAACGGGAGAAAAAAGAGGGCCGCTCTGTCCCATTGGAAGCTTTTGTTAATGCATATTATGCATCTCGAGAAAATGTTGCGAGAGTTAAAGCTGAGTTTGGTAAAAAAGTAGCACTTCATGTTATTGTAAAAGACTATCAGAAAGATACTGATGAAGTTCACTATAATGTCGACGACCTTGAAAAATGGCTGCCAAAACCGTATAATAGAGATGAATTAAGCAGGAGCTTATCATAAATGCCTGAAGTCATCCAAAAAATATTTTTGAAACGCCGCATTAAACGTGCTGGCGGTGATTTTTCTGTTGTTATGTCAAGCACTGCAAACGCTGCTGATGTCCGTGCTATTTTGAAATATGCTGCCAAGAAAGCTAACGCTGAGCAGCGTAAACTTGTGACATCAAAATAGTCATAGCTTTCTTCATTTCTCTTTTTTCGGATCAACAATATAGACTTTTCCATCAAATGCCTAAACCCAAGCTGCTTCAATTTTTTCCTAGAAGTAAATAATCACAAAAAACGGGTTCCCAATGCGGCTCACATCCCCAGCCAAATTGATTATGCTTAAAGACTCTCGTTTGAGAGTCTTTATAGTATTGTAAAAAAGCAAATAAAATTGTATAATATACATATGTCAAAAGAAGTAATTGGAGTTGTTGGAACTATAGCGGCAGGTAAAGATACTGCTGGTGATTATATTTCCGATATTCTTCATATTCCATCTTTTCAAATTAGTTCTCCTCTAAAACAAATTTGTATCGAAACCGGGATTGAGCCTACAAGAGAAAACTTAATAGCATTAGGAACGCACTTAGCAGAAGAATACGGAGATGCTTATCTAGCTGAATATATACTTGAACGTATGCCTGATCGTGCGGTTATTACGGGTATGCGCCAGTTAGGTCAGATTGCGTTACTTAGAGAATCTAGCGATTTAAATCTCATCTCACTTGATGCTGATCCGATTATTCGTTTTGAAAGAGCTAAGAAAAATAAAAAACTAGGAGAAGCAACGACACTTGAAGAATTTATTTCAAATGAAAGTGCAGAAAACAGTGAACCTAACGCACAACACCTATTTGAATGTATGGATCTTGCAAATTGCCACATGATAAACGAAGGAACAATCAAAGAATTATATGCTCAAATAGATTCTATTTTCTCTTTTTAGACAATATTCTTCCTGAAACGCATCCACTGCCCCAGCCATATGAGCTTTACTCAAACCTTCGAACATTTGATCGGAGGTTTTTGTGTTTCTTGAATTGTTTGATAAGACGTCCGTAATGCTAGCCAAGTGCGACAGCAGAAAATGTGACCCATGTCCCTATTTGCGCTATCACATTGACCAAGAAAAGAATAACAAATCGTAAATAAACGCATATTTATTACCTACCTCACAAACTGCCCATAATAAATAGTTCGTCTCAAGAATTGAAAGAGGGGTGTCGATATAAATACCGACACCCCTTGGGTCCTTCACAACTTCACGCTACGGAGTCAGCCTGTTGGGTCCCCTGTATAGATAGGTAACTTCACGAACATTGGAACGTTCGAGAAGCACCATCAGGAGCCTGGTGAGGCCGACACCACATCCTCCGTGAGGAGGGCAGCCGTGCCGGAAGAAGTTGAAATAGTGCTCTAGAGGCTCGAGACTGAGTCCCTTGCCCACGGCCTGCTCCATCAACTTGTCGACACGATGCTCACGCTGTGCACCCGTGGTGATCTCGAGCCCCTTCCAAAGAAGGTCGAAGCTGAGGGTCAGTTCTGGGTTGTCTGCGTGGCGCATGTGATAGAAAGCGCGCACCTCGGCCGGGTAGTCGGTCACGAAAACGAATTCGTGGCCATACTTCTCGGCGATGTACGTGCTCAGCATTCGTTCGCCTTCCGGGTCGAGGTCTTCCTTGTGGGGAATCTCATGACCACGCTTGTGAAGCTCTGATCGAGCTTCCTCAAGGGTGATCCGCGGGAACGGTATCGTCGGGACAACGACCTTGACGCCAAAGATCTCTTCGATCTCGGCACCGTGCAGCTCGTCGATTTTTGTTATGACGAACTGCAGCCACTGTTCTTCGAACCGCATGACGTCCTCGTACGAGTCGATCCACGCTAGCTCCATGTCGACCGAGGTAAACTCGGTGTCGTGGCGCGAAGTGAACGACGGGTTTGCACGAAAGACGGGTCCAATTTCGAAGACCCTGTCGAGTGCACCGGCGATCCCCATTTGCTTGTAGAACTGCGGGGACTGCGCCAGGTAGGCGGTCTGGTCGTTGAAGTACGGAAGCGAGAAAAGCTCAGAGCCCGACTCGCTTGCCGTACTGATCAACTTGGGCGAGTGGATCTCAGTGAACCCCTCGATTTCCCAGAACACACGCATTGCGCGTTCCATGGTCGTTTGCACTCGCATGATCAACTGGTCCCCTGGCCGGCGAAGGCTGAGGTGACGCTGGTCGATCTGGATGTCGAGTGCAGAGTCGGGCTGTACGGGAAGTGGAGCCTCGGCAAGGTTCGCGATCGTGAGAGACTCGAGCTGAAGCTCGATACCTCCCAGTTTCACCTTGTCGTTGGCGACGACCGTTCCCGTGATGGAGACGGCCGACTCAGCAGTGAGCGAACTCACCAACTGGGCGATTTTGTCGTCTTCCGACAACTTCTGGTGTACAACCTGGATGGCGCCAGTGTGGTCATAAAGCACCACGAACTGGACTCGCTTCTGGTCACGAACGGCACGTACAAATCCCTTTACAGTGATCCGTTCGCCGATGTGACTGAGCGCACTTTTAATAAGTGTTCGGCTCATGCCGTCCTCTTTTCTAGTGGTCTCGCTTATCGCGAGGATGGAAGGTAGAATACACCTTGGGATTGCCCAAAGTGCTGTACTGCTATTAAGTTGTGACGAACAATCTGTATCTACTGTAAGGTAGGTACTGATTACGCATATTTTATCATATTAGATTAAAAAAAGCAATATCAAATCTATTGTCTGACTACTGTAGAACAAGCTGTATATACTGGTATTCTATTTTATAATAATAGACCGTAAAAATAACCTCAACGGAGTTTTGAAGGCGCACCCATTAGGATGTCTTTGCTGTCACCAGTCTTTGGAAATGCCATCACGTCGCGGATGCTTTTTTCACCCTGCAATATCATAACGAGTCGTTCAAGTCCCCAAGCGATACCAGCGTGTGGAGGTGCGCCGTACGTAAAGGCGTTGAGTATGTGACCAAAGTCGCGCTCTATAGTGTCGTCGCTATGGCCAATGATTTCAAGTGTTTTATGCAGATCTGCGGCACGGTGAGTACGGACACTTCCGCCACCGATCTCATAGCCATTTAGGACGATGTCATACTGGGTCGAGATAATCTCACCAATGTTCTTTTTGCTACGGAGAAGTTCAAGCTGCTCAGGAAGTGGCGCACTGAACGGGTTATGAGTAAATGTCCATTCTGAAGGGTTCTTTGGTTGTTCTTTATGGTCAACTTTTTCAAACATAGGAAACTCCACAACCCAACAAAATGCTAAGAGGTTAGGATCTTCTTTGTCTTTACGTAAGTCTGGGCGATCGTTGCCATACTGCTCCATCGCGTCTTTGTAGGTTATGCGTGGGAAAGGAAGTGTTTGAATGCGCTTTTCTGGATAGAGCGTCGTAACGATATCAATAAGCAGTTTTTCATTAAGTTGCATAATGTCTTCGCTATCAACGAAGCTAAGCTCCATGTCTACTTGGGTAAATTCTGCTTGGCGATCACCGCGGGCATCTTCGTCGCGGAAACAACGAGCGATTTGGAAATACTTTTCGACACCGCCAACCATTAATAGTTGTTTAAATTGCTGAGGAGATTGTGGAAGCACGAAATGCTCGCCTGGTTGAAGGCGTGCAGGAACGACAAACTCACGAGCGCCTTCTGGTGTACCCTTTGTGAGGTACGGTGTTTCAATTTCCCAAAACTTTTGGTCGATTAAGGAGTTACGCACTAGATTAACGATTTCGTGACGTTTTTGTATATTGTGACGCATCCTGTCAGAACGGAGATCGAGGTAACGGTATTGCATACGTAGTTCTTCGCTCGTTTCTGGGGCTTTTTCGATTTCAAATACCGGAGTCTCGGACTCATTCAGTATTTCGATGGCACTAATTTTCATTTCAATACCACCAACGGCAGAATCAGTGTTGATTTGTTTCTCACCACGAGCTTTAATTTCACCTGTCAATGAAACGACGTATTCTGCACGGAGTGTTGAGGCGATCTCGAACATAGCATGATCGACGCTACCAATCGCAACGGTCTGTAAAATGCCCGAACGATCGCGGAGATCAATGAATATCAGCTTGCCATGATCACGACGCGCGTGAACCCAGCCCATTATTGTGACTGTTTCACCTATTTTCTCAGGTGTCTGTTCAATCCATACTCTGTTAGACACGATGCTCTCCGATCAATTATTGCGTTGTTCTGTATTATACATATTATACACACCTCTGGCAGATGTCTTTATGTATTAGTTGTCCCTTATTAAGGAATTAGTGTTTCTGCGGTTCGTGGGAATGCAGTTGCGGCTGATACTGTCTCAATACCTAATGATTTTGCAACCATTCGGTCGAGACCGAGGCAATAGCCACCGTGTGGCACGGCACCGTCAACTAGTGAAAGATAGAAGCTGTATTGTTTTGCGTTTACACCAGAAAGCAGCATGGATTTTTCAATTTGCTCCCGATCGGTATTCCTTAGTGCACCGCTGACGAGTTCCCAGCCATCAATGATGATATCGAATGTTTCAGTTTCACCATTTTCACGCTTCTTTGTATAAAACTTTTTAATTGTGTCTGGGTAGTTTGTAATAATGAGCGCGTCAGAACCACGTTCTTTTCTGATAATCTGTCCAAGCTGAGATTCGCTGATAAGGCCAAGGTCTTGCCCATAATTGATATGGTGTCCCTTTGAGCGAAGCAGCTCCACACATTCACTGTAGGTCAGAACGGGTACTTTATTTGAAACTGGTAGCAAAAGTGGGCTGGTGACGCCTGCAGATGCGCTAATCGCTTTGTCTGCGGCGATTATACTTTCATAGGCAAGTGTGTAGACGCTCGAAAGATCCTTCGGGTTTGCGAATTCAACATCTAGTCCAGTTGATTCGAGTAAGTGTCGGTAAGTTGTGCTTTCCTCTGCTCGCCAGAACGGACCAATCTCAAAGATTTTTTCAACACCAGAGGCGACAATCATTTGTTTATAGAGCTGATTCGATTGACGAAGGAACGCTCGCCCCCCATCGGGCCAGTCTACTGTGAACGTGTCGCCCTTATCAACACGTGGTGGGTCTGTCGAGACACCAACGATATACGGCGAGGTCACTTCTAAGAATTTCTTTTTATCAAAGAAACTGCGTAGCGCCTTATTCATATCACTACGGACTCGCAGGATTGAGAGAGTAGATGCGTCCAGTGGTCCTGCAGCTGCTTTCTTGATATCGTTAATAGTGCTCTTTGCCACGTCACGGCTGAGTTGTAGTGACCAGTCAGCAACTTGGTTAGTAATAAGGGCTCGAACTTTATCAACTTCAGATTTGCGTGCTTGGCTATGGCTGGTAGCAATTTCTGAAAAGTTTTGAACAGTATAGGTTTCACGATTACTGGTAAGTTCAGGTATGACCGATACGATTGATGGCGAGCTCAAGTCGTAGATAGGTGTATCGACAGGAAGTTTTTTTAGTAATCTTTCTATGTAATTCTGCGTCTCGGCTGTATTTGGTAGGGCGATAAATATGTGACTGGCTTTACGTGCTGATTTTAGATCGGATATATCGAGTGAACGAACAGAAGGATATTTCTGGCTTATTTCTTCGGCTCGGCTGAGTGTACGATTACTGACAGACACCGTAACATTCGAAGACTCGGTAGCGAGGATTTTGATAATCAGTGATCCAGTTCGTCCAGCACCTAGTACCAAAACATTTGCATTTCCCTTTGACTTTTTTGAAAACAGTTCAGTTGCAACTCGTTCGAGAGAAGTACTTCCTGAGTATAGCTCAGTTGTCGTTTTTGCGTCGAAAGCTAGCCGTTTGATCGTAGTTGCAATCTGCGGAAAGGCACGGTAACCAGCTTGCTGATATGTGTCTGCATCAATCAGCGCAGAAGTAACCTGTGCAAGTACTTGTGAGTCACCGACGGTTATACTGTTGAGGCCGAGGGCACATTCAGATAAGTATTTTAGTGCTGCTTCGTCTTGGTAGGTTTTGATGTAACGAAACGCGTCGGCAAGTCCGACTGGTGCAACATCATCCCAACTCGATGAGATTCGTCCGATAATGAATGATTCATCATATGAACCGAAATAACTCACGACAATATTGACCGCATTACATTTGTTAATAACAGCGATTTGCTCGATTTTGAATCCTAGTTTATCTCTCAGTTCTTGGCATACTTCAGGCGTGTTACCGATTGCGATCTCACTTAAAATCTTGTCGCTTACTTTGTCTAAACGCTGGAAATTAACCGATATTACGAAAATATGGAGAGTATTCATTCCTAATTTAATAGCACGTATATGTTTGTAAGTCAAATATATAGTAAGAATAGGTTCTTTAAGGTGTTAATTCGAACCCAAAAAATCTTGCCGCGTTGTCGTGAAATATTTGCTGTTTGACAGAATTTTGTGCTGGTTCGTCTGGGTATAAGATCTCGACGGCGTGTCGCACGGCACCAAGTGCCGACCAGTGGCTGTGAATCGCGCCAGCTGCGAGATGCTTATATTGGGCGTGCTCTGTGGGCTCTTGCCAGTGATATGGGAATTCTGTTGCAATCCGTTGTCCGTTTTCAGGGTGAATATATGGAACTGACCGGAGCATATTGAGAGGCTCGTCACTTCCGTACATGAGGCGTTCTGGACCAAACGTGGCGAGGGCACGTGTTGCAACCTCTGTAGAAGGATTAAGGGCGGTGTCGAGCAATACGTTAGTCTCTTCTTCGACCCGACTATAGGCAGACTGTAATCCGTCGATGTCGAACTTTGTTGACCCAAGATGAGCGATTGAGACTCTTAAATCTGGATAGTCTTGCTGCATTTGGAGGACATCGTCTACGCTCTGCGTAATAATTTTTGGCACATGAAGGATTATGGGGATATTTTTAGACTCAGCTGCGTTGAGTATTTCTTTTGAGAATGTTTGGTAAATTGTTTTAGCAGTTGGTACGACGTACGAATAATACATTTTCAAAGCGGAGATGCGTTGGTCGTCGAGCATACTAATGGTGTAGTCAGGATCTTCAGGAAGACCGAAGAGTGCTACCCTATCCGTAGCTGGGCTAGCATTGAGTAAGTAATCGTTTGCTGCACGGTGGGCGATCCCGCGAAAAGTTTTTGCAAAACGAAGGCTGCGAATATTTTTATCGGGATGGAAGAGTGCGTGAGCGGCCTGAGATTCTTCAATAGAAAAGCTAGGAAATGTTGAGATCATATGGTTGTACGATGTTTCGGGAATATAATTAACGTGCTCTGGTAGATTGCTGTGCGCATGAACATCGATCATACTATCTGGAAGCCACTGATTCATTTCTACTATAGCCGTCTGCTCGGCCGGCGTCAGCTCAAAGGCGGTTTTAATATATTGTTCCCTTTGTTCAAAAAGTCTATGCATTATCCTTACTCGCAGGGTTTAGTTATATATGTATAATCTTTTTTATTAATTTTTTTGTCAAGTATAGGAAACTCTCTCCCGTGTCAGACCTATCCTCCCAACGTACTTTTCCTGAAACACATGCTCTAGCCTAGGCAAGTAAGACCATTACTTTACTAAATAAAAGTATGCAAAATAGGACTTTTAAGACATAAATACTGCTCATACTTGCATTAATAAGAATAGTCACCCTTAATATAAGTAATATGGTCGAAAAAATGCAGCCAACAAGTGATGGATATGATAGCATAATAAATCATCCAGATTTGCCTTTTCTTCGTTATCGTTCTAATGGTAGTGACGGCTTATTCGGGCCTATTGATAATAATGAACTTATCCCAACCGGTGCTTTTCGAGACATGTATGAGGATAGGAATAGTTTTTATCAGCTTGAACCTTATTCTGTGTCTTCGTATGATCTTGACGGAAATACTATGAAGATTAACGATGCGGTTTGGGGCGAGGCAATGATCGACGGGCAGGACTCTGAATTTGACAGTCTTTTGATGCGTTTCGCTCGGTCTTCACTATTCCGTCGTACACAAGCTATCGAGCAACTTACTCTTGGAAAGAACTTCGCTACCGTTCCAAGTACGACCCATTTTTCTCGCTGGTCGCATATATGGGGTAGCCTCGTATTTATTCGGAAAATGAATGAAGGTCGAGACATCGACCCTCGGGTTAATCAAACTATGCAGCTAAGAACTCTTTTATCAGATGTCGGGCACACGGCTTTCTCTCATCTTGGTGACTGGATGTTCCAAGCAGCAGGTTCGGAAGATCTTCACGACCGAGAACTAAAAAACATTCTTGCGGTTAGTGGAATTAAAGACATTTTAACAGAATATGGGTTTAACCTTGAGGAAGTCGTTTTTCCAGATATTAAAGACTGGGTAGAGTGTCCTTCGCCAGATTTGAACGTTGATCGAGTGGACTATGGACTAAGGGAGATGCTAAGGTGGCAGACGTCATTTACAGACCTTGGTAGTTATGGGGGAAAATTAAGAGATCCGCAATCACTTTTTGAAATTGTCGATAATAACTTAACAATTAAAGACCCGAATTTTGCAACAAAATTTGCAATTGGCTATAGCCTTCTCCCAACTGAACATTGGGCGCAGCCAGTTCATCGATTACAACTTCAGCTACTACAAACAGCCATGCGTCGAATTATCACGCAAACTCTTGACGAAGAAGGGGGGCATCCTCGCGACAAACTCTACGCAGTTGATAATATGTTTGATCAGGACTTCAAAACTTGGGACATGATGAACCTTGAGAGCATAATGAAAACCATTGCACGGACTCAGCGACAGATTTTTGCACAAGGAAGAAAACCTGATCTCGATTCGATCTTTCGATCAGTGGGACAACTGTCTTTACCTTCAGGCAGTAAAACTTACCAATTTCCGCTATTCCCCGATCCTCTCAAAATGTATACCTGGGAGTCTGAGCAATTTGTCGTGCCGCACTCACCGAACCTTATTATCGAGACCGTTGACAGTATCGAGGTTGATCCAATGACAGTTACAACAAGGGGGCTTCAGGTTGTCCTCCCCGCATTAAAAGCACGCATTGTTGACCCGCATATGCTCGATGATAGTGGCAACCTTGTTCGTTTGAGTGAATATAACCCAACCTATGGACCATACCTTGATGGTCAACGAAAAGAAATGGCAAAAAACTATCTTGTGACTATCCTAACCCATCCAAAATTCGCGAAAGCAATAATCGAGAAAGATAAAGAAGCCATAGCGCTCTGGCAGGAATTCGTAAAACGTCCTCGCAATGAGGAGCATTTAAAGAAGATGATTGAAGACTCACATTGGTGGGGAGCAGCGTATCGCTTCGATTACATTACAGATTGGTAGATTAAGCTTCCCGAAATACATCGACTAACTCCAGCTAAACCTATTAACAGATTGAAAAAATCCTAGGAAAATCGGCTATATTTGTTTGATGACAGGAGTACTGGGCTTGACATATTTATGCTTTTACATTTTAATTAACGGTAGTCAAGTCGAGTAAATCTCCTTGATGTTTTTTAATAGTATTGGATGATTTTAGCTGCGTAAGCTCCCCCAACCACAAGGTGGCATGTGTTTAGGGGAGTTTACGCAAATGGAGGGCACAAGGCTCGCATTACTCCGCCAGCGAAAGGCAAGAAATGATAGGCTATGTACCTGTAAGTAAAGCGGCCTTCAACGCGCGTGTGAAGCAGATAAGGAATGAATCGGGAGATCCATTTCCTGAGCCTGTTGCATGGGCGCTAGGGATTGGAACTTTCGACGATGGCGAGTTGATCGACATCACCTTTCCTCACGTCAACTACAAGGAAAACCTCGGCAGTGCTGCGATCGTCTGGGGCGCAACACAGGTAGTTCCCATCGGTTCGTATATGACCCGATGGGTCACTCGTGACCACCTGGAGACACTAGTATTGCCGATGTTCGCCTCATTTGTTGGTGACGGAGAACCCCATCCCAACATTGAGGCCTTTAAGACTGTTGACCGGATCACGGGATCGGGAGTCAGCTACGGGCGTCACTATGATCCTGTGCTGGTAGTGATCCCCGATTTGTCGCAGCCACCAGAGAACGTGGGAGATGCACGTCTGCGTCTCGAGCTCATCTCGAGGCGCATAGTGGAACCCAACGAAATCAATCTCGATGGGATCTTCAAGCATCTCCCGCTCGTCGCGTGGACCAATTACGGTCCATTCATCGGAGAGTCGGAGCACCTACAGGGCATCAAGGAAGAAATGATGCGTTTATGGGACTACCTACATATCTACAGCCTGGACAAGTTTCCGCCGATGCTCGACTACGTCGTGCCAAAGCGGATACATGTAGGTGACATGGCTCAGCCGCCTGTTCGCGTCGCCGACGCTGCACGCGTTCGACTTGGTGCCTATTTGGCACCGGGAACAACAGTGATGCATGAGGGCTTCGTCAACTTCAATGCGGGGACTCTTGGTCCTTCGATGGTGGAGGGACGCATCTCTCAGGGTGTTACGGTCGGACAGAACAGCGACATCGGTGGCGGAGCTTCAATCTTGGGCACACTCTCGGGTGGTAACAAGACCAGAGTTTCCATCGGTGAGGACTGCTTGCTCGAAGCCGAATCCGGTCTGGGTATTCCCGTTGGTGACCGCGTTCGAGTCGAGGCTGGGCTCTATATCAAGAGCACGACACCAGTCAACCTGCCGTTCGGTGGTTGGTACGACAACGAATTCATGCTTGGTGTTGTTCGAGATGATCACAACATCATTGCGAATATGCCTGGCGATAGCACCAAATGGGTGAAGGCAGAGACCTTGGCGGGTATTAGTGATGCCATCTTCCGCCGCAATACCTTCAACGGTCGCATCGAGGTAATCCCTCGCGGTGATCGCATTTGGGGAGGTCTTAACGCACCACTCCACGGCTAGTCATCCAACCACTACACGAGAGCTCGCCTAGTCTGCATAAGCAGAACGTGCTAAAAGTGCGTGCGACTCTCGTGGTTGGACCAAATGCAAGGAGTCTTCGTTACATTTGATCTAATCTAGGCATGATAGGTTCGTTTATCCTACTCTCATCTATAAAACGTGCTAAACCAGCATGTTCGGTCGAAAATAATTATACTTAAAATGATGACAAATCGTCATTTTTTTGTTTGCTATACTTGAACTATGAGAAACGCAATCTTGCTCCATGGTCTACCTAGTGAAAAGGAGTACTACAATCCAGATCGTCCTAGCGCAAGTAACTCCCATTGGTTTCCGTGGCTGCAAAAAGAACTTTTGATGAAAGAGATTAAGGCGGATACGCCTGAGGTATTTCGACCGTTCGAAATGGACTGGACTTCTTGGACTCAAGAAGTAGAACGCTTTCCGATTAATGAAGATACTACTCTCGTTGGTCATAGTATGGGAGGAGGTTTTTGGCTTCGGTATATGAGCGAAAATCTGAATCTAAATGTTGGCAAACTTGTTCTCGTAGCGCCATGGTTAAATCTCGATCACGAATATGATAGTAGTTTTTTTGATTTCGAAATCGACACTACACTTATTGATAGAACAAAAGAAATGATTATCTTTTATTCAGATGACGATAGCTCGGATGTTCAAAGAACGGTTGTTTTTTTAAGAGAAAAATTTCCAAATGCTACTTTCCAAGAATTTCACGGCTATGGGCACTTTACTCAACGTAGTCTACCTGATAATAGGTTTCCGGAATTACTTGAAGTGATTTTATAGTTAAATAATTCTGTTATTGAAACAATCCTTACTAACTGCGACCAAATTTATTATGCTTGCAATAACTCACTCCGTTGCTATAGTGAGACTAACTTACGGAGGAAAACGATGAGCGAGTTCACCGAAGACAAACTATTTAGGGAAGATTTTACGAATAAACTTGACCCTGCAGTAATGGAGGCGGCATATACCTATAATTCATGGATTGATACTAGAGACAAGTTTAGAGGAAATAGCCCAGAAGAGCTTATCGCACGTTCTAGCGCAATTATGGCTCAGCTCCACCTCGCCGAAGTGGCCATTGCAGAAATTAACTCCTTTGGCCATACTGAGCAAATAGTATTGGATGAGGCGTACGCAGTACAAGTTCAAGAAAAGTATGAAGCACACTTACATGCCTTTGGTACTCATGCGCAGGTTGTCGAATATGCGAAGTTCCTTGAACTTCGCAGGCAACTTATTCCAGGCGAACTCATCCTCGCCATCGATCATAATCAGGGCGAAATTCATCTCATTCGTGTTACCGATAACGTACAAGTACTCAGTATAAGTGCTTACAACAGTTCTAATAATCTTGAGTATAATGAAGAACTCTCTTGGGTGGTACCTACTGAAGATGAAATCAATAAGACATACGATGTAGATTTGGAAACTCCTGTTAGTCGTGATGCAATTATTAAATACCTTACAAAAAATGAGTATAACTTAGATGGGCTTTCTGTTGAAGCTATTTTGGAGCACTCGAAAGTCTATATTGAATTAGGATTAGCTCAAGACGCAGCCAGCCTAGAAGAAAACGCGGCTTGGAATGCTTTACAGGAAATAAAAAAGCTTCATTCGTCAACATGGGCATGGGAGCTTGATCGTCTCGTTCGACGTGTCGAGCGTCTAGATGGGGCAACTTTCAAACAGTTGAGTAATTATTTTGCACGAAAAATTGCGCTACGCGAGGTGCCAAATGAGCAAACAATGCTGTTCTACCAAACTGTTGCTGCGCTTGAAGTCGAAAAGGGTGACGATAATTGGGATGAACTGAGTACAAAACAAAAATTTGAGCGTTCATTACCCTTAATGCTTGATGCTTACGATCAAGGCGGTGCTATTGTTGAACGTGAGAAACAAGAAAAAGAAGACGGCATGCGACCAATACAGGTTCAAAGCCGTTAGAGCGTTATTGATCGATTTCCGAAGCATATTCACTTTCAAGGTAGAATTGCATGATATTTTTAAAATAGACAAAGCCCTCCATCCGGGGCAGACAGCCAACGATTTCTCGTCAGAATGTCTGCCCGGATGAGGGCTTGTGTGGAGGAAGCAATATCTCGTCTGGCGATCACGCCAAAGTCGTTATGCGTCAACTCCCGGGTAGTTGTCTCGTCGGTCTGGCCAGATGTGGTCGAGTATGGCGACGCGGTTGGGGAAGTAGCGATAGATGGTTCCTATCGACGATTTTGCTTCCTTGGCCACCTCTCCGGTCGTGAAACGATCACGTCCACTTCGAGCGACGACGATGCGGGCTGCAGCTTCGATCTTCTGAACTCGCGCGTTACTTCGCTGTTGAACAGGAGTGGTTCGCAGCACCGTGGCTGCGTCCGTTTCGGCTGCAGTGTTGTTGTTTGACATGGTGCTCCTTCGAGACCTGGTCGTAACCAATGAAACACCGGTTGGTATTTCATTAAAATTATAGCATATATTTATATAAAAGTCAATTAAATCTAAATAGAATAGCCCTTAGCTTAACAAAATATGTCTTTGGCTTTACTCCAATGTGTATATAACAGAAGAACAGAGGTCTTTATACAAGCCTATTATAAATTTATGTGTACGTTGGAAGTCTTTTTGTAATGCTAAAATAGAACCAAAGAACTTAACGTATAGGCCGGAGATGTTAGATGGATTTTAAAAATAAAACCGTACTTGTTACTGGGTCATCAAGAGGAATAGGCCGAGCAATTACTAAGAGCTTTTTAGATGGCGGAGCTCGAGTAGTTGGGGTAAGCACTACCTCTCACTACCCTACTGAGTTTAAAGAAAGTAATTATTTTCATCTCGAACTTGATATAGGTAGCCATGGTGCCATTGATACTCTTGTAGATCGCATACCTGAAGAATTTAAAGCTATAGATATACTCGTAAATAATGCCGGTATTATGCGTGATACAGAGCTCTTAACCTCAACAGTAGAAGACTGGGAAGTAGTAATGGGTGTAAATCTGCGTGCTGTCTACTTTATAACTCAACAACTTTCACCTATTATCGCTCGAAGTGATTCGGGAAGGATTATTAACATTGCCTCTCAGTCAGGGATTGCACATTCTAGCTCCAAGATTGAATATGGGCTTTCGAAATCCGGAGTAATTTACCTTACCCAGTCGTTTGCGAAGATTTTAGCGAAAGATCACATTACGGTTAATGCGGTTTCACCGGGTCGCACATATACAGACATGACCTCATATGATAAAGATCCAGCAAAATTAAAGCGTAGACTAGAGAACATTCCTCTCGGGGCAATCAATACTCCAGAAGAAATTGCGGCTGCTGTGCTGTTTTTTGCAAGTGGTGTTGCTCATAATATTACTGGACAAATATTAAGTATTGACGGCGGTGAGTGTCTTTTCTAAATAGAATGTGTGAATATCGAGTTACTATGAGCTTCTACTTCAGGTATTTCTAATCTGATCCAATGTTGTATAATAAATTTGAAATAAATCCGCCTTGCGGTCTGGCTCTTTAGCCCGGAGCATCAACAGATTTGCGGTATTCTATCGAACTTAGTCAGGCTGGTCGATAATTAACAAGGAGATCACTATGGCCGATCGTGAAGAAAAACGAATCGAGCGAGATAAGAAAGCAAAAGAACAGTACCAACAGTGGCGTGAGTTATCTCAGGCACATTGGAGTCACTGGCGAGCTTGGGGATCTTGGTTTAGCTGGGGTTCACCCGTTGGACTAGGACTATTCTTCATTTCTCTATCGTTGGCAGCAGCCGTTCTGATATGGGTTATAAAACTCTAACTCATAACAGATAATAAAGCACCGTTCATAATGAGCGGTGTTTTATTATTGCAATGACTTCTTTATAAGCTCATACTCTAGAGTATAAAGAGGAGTTACTATGTGGCAATTATATGTATTTAGCTTTTTAGCAGGTTTGTTTGCGGCAAACGGTGTTCCCCATTTTGTTAAGGGTGGATTTGGTCAAAAGCATCGAACACCATTCGGTAAGCCCTCCTCTGCACTCGTTAATGTATGCTGGGGCTGGTCTAACTTAGTTATTGCTGTTATATTCCTTCACTTTGCGCATGTACGCGCTCATGAGTACAGGGCTTTTACAATCTTTGCTATAAGTGTGTTAATTATGACTATCTTAAATGCAATCGTATGGTCTAGACACCTTGAATATAATATAAAATCCAAAAAGTAAATAAACTTCTAGATGGCCTATGCTCATTTAGGCTGCCGTAGCCAACATTTTATCACTAAGGTTAGCTATTTACAATTTTAAATATTTGTGTTAAAATATTGACATGTTTCATTTTTTAAGTGAATCGGGAGTTCAGCCTTATATCGCTCTTATAGGTGGAAGCGTATTTATTGTGGTCACTTTTTTACTTCACAGAATTGATCTTATTCGTCTTTTTGTAATATATTTTGTTAAAAATTGTAAAAAAATGGCCATTACGGCTAACAATTTATTAAGGGTTATTCAGAAGTTATTGAGAAAAGGTTGGCAATTCATTTCGGGCGCAGCATTCGCTAGTATTGTATTTGGAACATTTATATTTCTTACAGGAAGTAGTGTCCCCTCTTCGGCTACAATTGATTCAGTTGCTGCAACGATTCCGGTTCACTCGGCTTCGAGAACTATCATTGATACTTCAAAGCCATGGATATATGATTTTTCAAATCAACCTAATGGACCCGTAGATACAAAGATTTTTAATATTACCACAGGTCCAACTACAGCCAGCTACAATAACGAACTAGAAACCTACACAAATAGTACTAATAATGTTCGGGTGCAAGATGGTGCACTTGTTTTAGAAGCAATGCCACAAGAGAAAGACGGTAAGGATTATACGTCTGGTCGTGTCGATACAAATGGTTCATTTAGCTTTGTTTACGGTACACTCGAAGTCGAAGCAAGGCTTCCTCGTGGAGTCGGTACGTGGCCTGCTGCATGGCTCATGCCTTCCGACCCCCGCTATCAAGCATCTGATTATCCTTCTGCCACAGACCAGACGAGGATATATACGTTAAATGGAGAGTTAGACTTCTTGGAGTCAGTAGGCTACCTTCCTGGCCAAAATATCCCTGCAGCCCACAGTTATGATTCACTTGCGCAGGCTGCTCAATATACTCCTGCCTTTATTACTAATCCCTATGACGAGTATCACACGTACGGCATTGTTAAAACGCCAAATTCAATCGAATTTACTATTGATGGTAGTGTGTATGCAAGTCGTCAAAAAACTAGTAATGACCCTTTAAGTTGGCCATTTGATCAACCCTATTACCTTATCTTGAACCTTGCAATCGGTGGAACGTGGGCTGGAAAAGATGGTGTCGATGACAGCTCAGCTCCATGGCAATACTTAATCAAGTCAATCACATATACCCCATATAGTAATACGAATTAATTGCAATGCTTACAAATAAGAAGAGACTCATATCATTGAGTCTCTTCTTAGCCTACGGTCCTATATATTTATGCGTCGATTGTAGCAGCACGCTTTGGAGACACCCATGCAAGGCTGACATTGCCTCCTCTTTGTGCACGTCGGTATGCTAGCCAGAAACCCTCAAGAGCATGATAAGTCCAAAGTAGACCAACGAGTGGGAAAACGATACCTACAATAAGAAGGTAAGGTCTCTTAAGGCGAATTCCAGCAATAATACCGATTACAATGCCATTTATAAACCACCAAATAAGTGTCATAAGTGCACCATCATAAACAAAAGGAAGAATAGGAAGTACTAGTAGGTAAAGCCAAGCGAGTACATTAATCGTGGCTATACGAGGGTTACCCCCACCCAGTCCGTAAATTGACATTACTTGTGCGTTGCCAATTGTCCAACGTTGCCACTGTTTACGTACGCTCACGAAGTCTTCAGGCACCATAGTGACAAAAGCACTTTTTTTGTTCGAACAGTAACGGACCGTAAGGCCTTTCTTTCGTGCTCTAAAAAGCCCTTCAGTGTCTTCTGTCATTGTGTATGCTTTGCGCATTATTAACTCTTTACCAGCCGCATGACTATACATAAGTGAACATCCGGATAGCCAAAGGCGAGCTCGGAAAATATCTTGAACACGTTTTGCGACAGCATTCATTAGCCAGTAGGAAATTTCTTGTACTTGGCCAATGAGTGATTTTGTACGTGCTGCCTCTATTCGAATATCCACAATATCTGCTTTACGACTTCTTATTAGCTCTGCGGGGCGCTCTAAATCGCCACAGATTGCATCGTCATCAGCTTGAATAATGATACTGTATGCAGAAATTGTCTTAAAACCTTCTCTAAGTGCTTTAGCTTTACCTACATTCCTAGGAAGGTGAATCACTTCTCCACCTATCAATTCTACAGCTTTAAAGACGGCGACTGCGTCCTTATCATCGGAACCATCATCGACGACAACAACGCGAACAGCACCATTTTCTAATAAGGACTGTACGGTCAAAACAAGTGCACTAACGGGGTTTTTTGATGCGATTAATCCAATAATTGGATAATTTAGACGTCTTTTCATAATTCTCCTTAAAATAAAAAAAGAGGGCGTGATGACCCTCATTTTTTTGTTTTCTCTTTGGAAACTATTATACTACTTTTCATAATAATAGTCAATATCTATACGATAGATTTGATAAATGTTAAAATAAGTTAAATGCTAGTGGTAATGAAGTGAAAATTTCACAGCGAAAATTTCCAACGTATAGGGGGGTACGTTCAAGGAACAGCTATCGCTACCGATGGGTTGTAAAACTCCGTCAGGTTGGATTTGTTGCATTTTTCCTTCTTGTTCTTGGTTCTGCCAGCCTTTTATCAAATGTGAAAGGAGACGCCTCAGTGGTAGTACCAAATGGATCTTTAAATACGGAATCGGTTGAAAAAACGGATGTAGCCTCCACTGTAGTTAACAGCCCTAAAGCAGGAAGTGTTCAGAAAACTGTGACTGTTCCAACTAGCCCTAACGTAGCGGTTCAACAATCTACCGTCCTCCCGGTTGTAGCAAGACCAGCATGGCTAGACTTACCTTTATATGTCGATCCCAACAATACAGCAACCTCCTATGCGAATGCTAATCCCGCTACTGCAAATGTAGATCTCATTGCTCGCATGGGACAACAGCCAGTTGCACATTGGTTTGGTGACTGGGATGAAGATGTCACCTCATCTGTTGATAGTGTGGTATCTGCTGCAAGTGAAGTTGGCGCTGTACCAGTCTTGGTATTTTATAACATTCCTGACCGCGACTGTGGAGGTTATTCTGCAAATGGGGCTTCGACAGCTTCAGATTATATTCAATGGGTAACTGAAGCCGCAGCAGGCATTGAGAATCGAACAGCCGTCGTAGTTTTAGAACCAGATGCAATTGCGGGTGCAGATTGCCTGTCGTTTAGCGACCAACAAGGGCGATATCAAGCGATTGCTCAAGCAGTCACGATTATAAAGGCTCAAGCTAACAGCTATGTCTATATCGATGCAGGTAACCCAACTTGGCAAAGTGTAGCAACTATGGCACAACGATTAAAAGTATCTAACATAGCGGGTGCTGATGGCTTTAGTCTTAACGTATCTAACTTCTCTTCAACAAGTCTGAATACAAGTTACGGTGACCAACTATCAAAAGCTTTAAATGGAAAACATTATGTTATTGATACCTCTAGGAATGGTGGAGATATGGTAGTTACCGGTCCTTTGTATAACCCTCCAAATGCATCATTAGGTACGATACCAACGACTCATACGGACAATACTAATATTGATGCACTACTTTGGATAAAGATTCCTTGGGAGTCGGATGCACCAATAAATGGTGGCCCGGATGCGGGTGATCCATATTGGAATTATGCAATACAACTTGCCGAAAATGCTGGTTGGTAATAACATTTTCTTTGCTTAAGCAATTTAATGTACTTCTCAAATCTTCTACAATAATTCTATAATAGAAGATTATAATGATAAAGCTAGCAGAATACCTATGTATAAAAGGCAACATTGCCATTATCCCAACCGATACGGTTTATGGTGTCGTGGCACGCGCAGGTGACCTACTGGCTGTGGCGCGTCTATATGAACTCAAGCGTCGTGAGGGCAAACCTGGAACTTTGGTTGCAGCCAACGTTGAGCAGCTTGTCGCTATCGGAATTGAGCGACAAAATCTAAAGACTGTTGAGAAGTTTTGGCCTGGAGCAGTTAGCGTTATTATTCCCTGTGGTCAGAGTCTTGAATACCTTCATCAAGGAGCCAATAGCCTAGCGATTCGTATCCCTAACAATGTATGGCTACTTGAACTATTAGAACAAACGGGTCCTTTGCTTACAAGTAGTGCTAACCAACCAGGTGAGCCGCCAGCGACGACTATAGATGAGGCAAAGGCCTATTTTGGTGAACAAGTTAAGTGGTATGAGGACGGCGGTGTAGTAAATCGAGAACCTTCTACTGTTGTCAAAGTTGTTGACGATACGATTGAAGTTATACGAAAAGGTGCTGTTAAGTTTGACTTGTAACGATCTTACTTAGTTGGAGTGAGATAATACTCTACTTCACCAAGTTGTGGGTCGGAAGTTGTCGTGTTGGTTTCCATGTCGCCATTTCCTGTTTGTGGATCTGTTTGTGCAGAGTCCCCATATACAAAGGTAGGTTTAGTGCCACCACTAACAACTATCTCTGCATGACCGCCAGGATAGTTAAAGTATGCAATATCTCCCGTCTGAGGTATATAGCTGCCTGCCATATGAACAGTAAAGCCATCGTATTGCAGTAGGTCGGCCTCGTATTCATCCCATCCACCTCGTTCCCCATTTGTTAATTGATGTCCGGCTTCTTTATATATATAGCTGACAAAATCTGCACACCATGATTCATAGCCATTACCATCACTGTATGTATTAAGGAGACTATTGTGGTCTGAATTGGGTGACTGCCAAGTATCCCAATTAGCGATTGCGTAACAAGCCACCGTCTCGCCTTCCGGTAGATTAGTGCAAGTACTTTTTATCGGTGACTTTTTTTCTACATCGTAAGGAGTCCACGTTTGTGTTTGACTATTAGTATTACAGTCTTGAATTGTAAGTAGACCACTCTCAGAGCCAGATAAGCAGAGCCCGCTGTCCGGATTAATGTAACCGGTTTGATCCCTTAACCAAACTTGGCCTGGTGTGTTTGCACAGACTGCCATTACGACATTTTCACCACCATTAGCATCATCATTCTGTACAGTAAGACATTCATCGGTACTATGTTGAATAGCCGTATCCGTTGTCGACCAATTTTGAGACTCGCTTCCATTACAATTCTTAACACTCACTGCGACGTTGGACTCGCCACTTCCGCCTGCCTCTAGACAATTATTTCCTATTCCTGAACGAAGTTCGCTACGAGCCGAGGCTGCGTACACATGGTTTAAAGTTAAAAATCCAATAAAACCAAGGAAAAGGATAAAAAGAAAAAGCCTACGATTTGTGTGTCGTATTGACTTGTTTCGTTTGACATAAGAAGTACTTCTAGAATTTTTTCGGTGTGTTGGGCGCATTAGACGTGGTGGTTTGTTTGTTTTTGTTGATCTTCATACTATTTATACCCTTTTTGAAAACCGGTGTCTAGCCTTTAGTGGCATGAATAATAAAAGAATTTTTGATATGATGAAACAATGAGTGATACCATTTTCGATAAAATTATCCGTAACGAGATTCCGAGCTATAAAGTATGGGAAGACGAGCAATTTCTTGCATTCCTTACGCCCTTTCCAAATACCCCTGGTGTTACTGTAGTCATTCCAAAATATAATCCCGGAGACTATGCCTTTGAACTTGACCTAGAACTTTACAATAAATTTATGGATGCAATTAAAAAAGTTGCCAATCTATTAGAGAAAGCACTTGACGTTAAGAGGGTTGCACTTGTCTTCGAAGGTACTGGTGTAGCGTATGTGCATGCAAAACTATATCCTCTCTATGGTGGTATAGCCTCTCAGACTGAAATTTGGAGCGAAGAGAAAGAATTTGTCGAAGAATATCGAGGTTGGATCACGACACTTGAAGGACCAGAGATGGATAAAGTACGTCTTGAAGAGATTCAACAAAAAATCATAAAAGCATCTGAATGAATATCAGATCAGCTATCTACTAAAAGCTAGTTTGACAGCTCTAAGATTCAAACAAATAAGAAGGATAACTGGTATAGCAAGTCCTGTAGTAATAGACCAAAAATTAACAGACGAAGACGTTGTAGTTGTGCCGTCGGCGTTGTAACTGGTAGTAATAACTGCGGCCGCAATGAATGTTGCGTAGATTCCAAAAAGAGTATTTATTACAAGGAGTATCATGATGATTCGACGCATCATATCGATACGAAGGATTAGTCCTAAGCCAACGATTGCTTCAATGACATCACCGATTAAAGCAAAGCCTTGTCCGTTTGATGAGTTCTGGTTACCAAATTGGTTCATAACGTTGATCAAAACAGATAGTAATATAAGAACACCAACAGCAATTATGATCCAGTTTGCAATCGCATTATTACGTCGTGTAGCTGACACTTGCTTTAAGGCTGTGCTCGGAGCTTCCTCGTTTACAGGGAGTGGTGGTATGAAAACGTTTGGCGGCGTAGTGTTATTAACATTTGGAACGGGCCTCTCGGGGAGTGGATCGATGACAATATTCTCGGAGACGGGCTGGATGACCTTCATTCCCGCTAGTACTGGTTCGGGAGGTATATTATTCTCTGGTTGAATAATATTTTGTTGGTCTGAGTCAGGGTTCATTAATAAGTACCTTATTTAAGCTTAAGTTAATAATATAGATGATTTTATAAAAGTACAATAAGCATGGGACATGTATGAAAAAGTCACGTATAATATATATAAATATATGAGAAAATTACTCCCCTATCTTAAACCCTATTTATTATGGTTTATTGTTCTCGTCGCATTAGTGTACGGCCAAGTTAGTGCGACCCTTAGTTTACCCGACTACATGGCTAATATTGTAAATAAAGGTATTATTGGCTCTAATACCAACTATATCTTTCAGACTGGTCTCCAGATGCTCGGTATTACACTTCTCGGAGGGCTTTGTACTATCGGAGTAGGATTTACTGCATCTCGGATTGCCACCGGTTTTGTGAGAAGGCTACGAAATGCATTATTCACTCAGGTAGAAAATTTCTCTTTATATGAATTTAATACCTTTTCGACTGCGTCTCTTATCACCCGTGCAACAAATGATATGCAACAGTTGCAGCAAACAACAGTTTTACTACTGAGACTTGCCCTTATTGCTCCATTTACGGGCGTTGGTGCAATTATAAAGGCTCATCAACTATCTCCTCAGATGTCGTGGATTATGGCCGTTTCAATAAGCGTACTTGTGACTATTATCGTTGCGCTGTTTATTATCGTTGTTCCTAAATTTAGACAGATTCAAAAGCTGGTCGATCGTCTCAGCCTTGTAACTCGAGAAATGCTGACTGGAATACGGGTCATTCGTGCTTTTCATAAAGAAGAATCAGAAGAGCAAAAGTTTGATGAGGCAAATAAACGTTCGGTTGCCTTAAACCTATTCGTTAACCGATCAATGATTATCTTACAGCCATCCATGATGCTAATCCTAAGTTTTACTTCGCTTGCTATCGTCTGGATAGGCGCCCGCTACGTGGACAGTGGTGCATTACAACTCGGTAGTCTCCTCGCCTTTATGCAGTACGCGACACAGGCAGTAGGCTCGTTCTTAATGCTATCCTTTATCTTTATACTTGCGCCTCGTGCTCTTGTTTCAGCTGGTCGTATTAATGAAGTACTTGCAAGTAGGTCTAGTATTCAAGACCCGAAAACTCCTACTGTGATTCCAAGGTCTGGCAAGGGTCGAGTTGAATTTAATGATGTTAGTTTTGGGTATGTTGATTCAGAAGAACCCGTTCTCTCTCACATATCTTTTGTCGCCGAGCCTGGTCAAACAACAGCTATTATTGGAGGAACTGGAAGCGGCAAATCTACACTTGTAAATCTTATCCCACGACTCTATGACGTTACGTCTGGAAGTGTACGTATCGATGATGTCGATGTTCGTGATGCAAAACAGGCTGACGTACGCAGTCGCATCGGTTATGCTGCCCAAAAGGCAACGCTATTCTCGGGAACTATAGCTAGTAATATCAGCTATGCTAGTAAGCTATCTCAAGACCAGATTGTACGAGCAGCAAAAATTGCTCAAGCAGATGAATTTATTAAAGACCTACCTAAAAAGTATGAAGATCAAGTTGCTAGAGGTGGCTCCAACCTTTCTGGTGGTCAAAAGCAAAGAGTTTCTATTGCCAGAGCTATCGCAAAAGAACCTGCTGTGTATTTGTTTGACGATAGTTTTTCTGCACTTGATATGAAGACTGACGCTACGGTGCGACGAGCCTTAACAAAAGAAACGAAAGATAAAACAGTCATTATCGTAGCTCAGAGAATTAGTTCTATCATGCAAGCTGATCAGATTATTGTTCTTGATAATGGTCGCATTGTTGATAGAGGGACCCATCATTCACTACTGAAGTCATCGAAGTTGTATAGAGAGATTGCCCGTTCGCAACTTTCTGAAGCAGAGCTTGAAGGGGTAGCATCATGACGAATGCACCAGTAAGACCTCAAGGAGGTTTTGGAAGAGGTGGCGCAGGACGTATGATGGGAGGTCCTGTTGACAAGCCAAAGCATTTTAAGAAGACTCTTGTTACGCTATCTCGCTATTTAAAGCCTCATACATTCAAATTAAGTATCGTTATACTGTTTGCAATTATTAGTACGGTATTCATGATTATTAGTCCGAGAATTCTTGGTAATGTTACGAATGACATAGTAAATGGATACGTAGACGGCCAGGCTTACGATAAGATAATCGCTTCCCTTCCGAAAGGCTCAAAACTTCCAAAGGGAACGACCGGAGCAGATATTCTTAGTCATCTTTCGGCTTCAGAAAAGTCAAAGATACCAACCCAACAATTGAATAATCTCAAAACAATCGACTTTTCGAAAGGTCGACCGGGTATTGATTATAATGCGATTATGGTGCTAGCTATCTGGCTTATTGCACTCTATGTCATTAGCTCACTCTTCTCCTATATGCAGGGATGGATCATGACGAATATTACGCAGACTCTCGTCTATCGTTTACGCCAAGATATCTCTACGAAAATTAATCGAATGACGCTTGGTTATTTCGATCATCATCCATACGGGGAGGTTATTAGTCGAGTTACTAACGATATCGATACTATTGGGCAGAGTCTAAATCAGAGTGCAACACAGATCATAACCTCCGTAGTGACGCTTATAGGTATCATCATTATGATGCTTACTATAAGTTGGCAACTAACTCTAGTAGCAGTCATTGTATTACCACTGAGTCTCGGCTTTACTGCCTTTATAGTAAAGAGATCTCAAAAATATTTTATCGGTCAACAACGTAGCTTAGGCGAACTCGACGGTCACGTTGAAGAGATGTTCTCTGGACATATTGTTATGAGAACCTATAGTGGCGAAAAGCAGTCAATTAAGGAATTCTCTAAAACAAACCAAGTACTCTATAAGAATGGCTGGAAGGCTCAATTTATGTCGGGTCTTCTTATGCCGATCATGCAGTTCATTAGCAATCTTGGCCTTGTTGGAGTTGCCGTTGTTGGTGGGTGGCTAGCTATCAATGGTCGTATCGGAATTGGTGACATCCAGGCTTTTATTCAATATATGAATCAATTCACTCAACCAATCTTGCAAACAGCCAATGTGGCAAACGTCTTGCAGGTTACAGCAGCTGCTGCTGAAAGGGTCTTTGACTTCCTCGAAGAGCCCGAAGAATCACCAGATACTATTATGGAGAAACTTCCTTCATCTATCAAAGGCGCAGTACGATTTAAGGATGTTAACTTTAGTTATATTGCGGGCACTCCAATTATCCAGAACTTTAATGCAAGCATCCAGCCGGGACAAAATGTTGCAATCGTAGGACCGACCGGTGCCGGTAAGACGACCATAGTAAATCTTCTTATGCGTTTTTATGACGTGAATAGTGGTACGATTCAGATTGATGGTATAGATAGTATGCAAATAGCACGAGCCGACGTAAGAAAGCAATTCGGAATGGTACTTCAAGATACCTGGCTTTTCAACGGAACTATCTCGGATAATATTGCCTATGGTAAGCCCGGAGCAACAAAGAAAGAAATTATCGCAGCAGCTGAAGCTGCCCATGCCGATCACTTCATTCACACACTACCGAATGGATACGAAACAGTACTAGGGGAAGAGACGGATAATATTTCTGCAGGAGAGAAACAACTTCTTACGATTGCGAGAGCAATGCTCGCCAATGCTCCAATGCTTATTCTTGATGAAGCAACGAGCTCTGTCGACACACGTACGGAAGCACTCATACAGCAAGCGATGGAAAGATTAACACAAAATCGAACGAGCTTTGTTATTGCTCACCGTCTATCCACAATTCGCAAGGCTGATCTAATTCTTGTCATGAAGTCAGGTAATATTATTGAGCAAGGAAATCACGAACAGCTCATTGCTGCAGGAGGTTTCTATAACTCCCTTTATAGTAGTCAGTTTGGAGACGCTGATTTAGTTGAAGAAAGTTAGTATACTTCCCTGCTAGTAAACCCTAGAAGAAGCCTCTACGTATGCCTGTGTCTTTAGCGTAAAGCGGATCATGTTTGATCGTTACTATTCCAACCGATACTACCCACACAAGGAATGGAAACGTCGCCAGGACAGCGACACCAGCACCCCCTGCAGACAAGAAGGAATTAGGATCTGTGCCACCGAAAATTGCTGGAACAACGGCAATATTAAGAAGAGCAACGATGTACGCTAACCGTGCTGTCCATAAAGGCACAACTTTTGTTACATAGGTTGTATATCCGAAGATGGCTGTAACAAGGGCTGTTAAAATACATCCAATAGGACCAAATATAAGCATATGACCTTCGGTAAGTGCTCGTAGTACTGATGCATCACCGTGAGTGTTCATCGCATCTAGCGCCGTGCCTGCGTCCATGGAATCACCAACAAGAGTGACTGCAACGAAGACAAGTCCTGCTCCGAATGCTAGATCGGTAATCCATGTAATAGCAGGACGTTTACGTACAATAAGTTGCCTAAAACTTGCAAAGAAAATTATTAAGGCAGTCATTAGCAATGTATCAAGAAGTACAACAACAAGCGTCTGATTAGTTGTTCTTTGGATAAATTCTATAAGCGCAGAACTGTTATCTAATTCAGGTCGAGTGCCGACTGATAACTTAACAAAGAATTCAGCCAACGTGAGAAGGGCAACAGCCGTAGCTGCGACACCCGTGAAAAGTCGAACATCGGGCTTTCGTCTTAATAACGTATCATTTTTTGTTCGAATATTTTTCACGAGTCGATCACGGTATATGTGTTGCATGCTAATCTCCTATGAT
>Ga0302185_10000112_pt1 | contig 63159 bp, 60 predicted proteins | sample II_Bog_E1_1_FD_200231 | JGI IMG/M metagenome (GOLD analysis project Ga0302185, IMG submission 200231) | Peat permafrost microbial communities from Stordalen Mire near Abisko, Sweden - II_Bog_E1_2 | ecosystem: Environmental > Terrestrial > Soil > Wetlands > Peat | place: Sweden: Abisko... | reverse complement strand
CATTACAGTATTACAACCATAGCTAAAACACATAAAGGCCAATCCATTAAAAGGGATTCATCTTATATTAAAGAAACTTATGAATAAGTATATCTTTCTGATTAGCATCAATTAATCAATCCTTTATCCCAATCATATCATTATCGCTAAAATAGTGATGGAAAGCTATCAATTTTTTTTATCAATCGCGTAGGGGCAAAATCCGCATCTGGCTTCAATCTCATCCTTGTCGTATAGCATCTCCCCACTGCTGTTTTTTATTTATTACCGCAACAGTTTAGACATCGCAAAGAATTAGTCAAAGTTCATGGTGCTCTTATTTTCCAGATATTTTTCAATTTTGTACGTGGGCTGGTCAAGTGCTGCAAATCTGCGCATTTTATTCAAATCAATTAATCCATTTTAGGGTTCATACGAATCAAAAGCCTCTTTAATTTGTAAAATCTGATTTTGGTTGAGACCTTGATTCAGGTACTTCTGTATTTGAAAATTTAAAGGCACGGTTAGAGTGCTCTTGTTTTCTGAATTTCCCATTAAATAGTTATTAATAATACCACCCGAACTACGAATATCGCTTTACTAAGCTCCATCAACCGATCAATCCCAATACTAATTCTACAGCTCCATCCGATTATTCCTACTTTATGGACGGTGGTGAATGCCTCCATCCTAGAACCGATTACTGATGAGTGATATGAGTCGCATGTTAATTATAAATCAATTAATAATGCCATGCTATCGAGCAACTCATCCATGATATTAAATTCCAGACATAAGTGATAATAATCAAGAACAAGTATCAATGGCAGTTGCAATTCCCAAGAATAGTAGATTGGCTTTTCAATTCTCGCTCAATTTTAAGTTACCTGAAGGTAATAATTTCACTATCTGTTTGGGGGACACCGTAACTTAATTGGTCAAATGGATTATTTTTTTTCATTATCCTAGATCGTGTCTTTTAGATGTAACTTGCCTTTGCCCGGAGAAAGGGGTTTTCGCTAACACCAACGCGATCAGTCGCCGGTCTTTACCTGATTTTTAGGTCTGTAGACTGTTCAAAATTGTTGTCTTCGGAGGAGAAGGTGGCTGCTGTTTTGATTTTAATTTTTTTTCCGGGCTCATCCTCCATCAAGGTGTTCGAGCAGTCTTCTTCTTAGTTTGAAAACAATCTAATAATTTTCTTTCTATTTTAAGAATTTCTGCGTTTTTGTTGATTTAAGAGATTCCAGTTTATACTTTCACCAAAAGAGATGTGTTTTAGGGTGGAATTAGTAATGCTCATTTTTTGAATATTTTGTTAAAACGATATATTTAATATATCTGATCTTTTTATTACAGCAAAAAAGCAATTTTCTCGCTAGTAGGCACCTCCATAAAACGGAGATAGCACATGTCTTTGGGGTTTCATTCGTTGGATTGGTAATATATACAGCCCTAGCTGATAAAAATATAAAACCTCATGAATATTATTTATCAACCGTCATTGGGAAAGTGGAAATCAACACAGCGTTGTTTTTATATTAATGAGTTGAATCTGCTTAATCCATGCCAAGATTGAGAATGGAAGGATGATTGCTGTTTGCTGAACAGTTTACCAATTAAAAACAGATATTTGTATATCCTGAGTTCGACTTAAATAATAACAAAAGTCAGTTTCCAGCAAATCCAAAATTTGCGATTGGGCTGGTTTTGATCTGTTATTGTTTTCATTGGCAGCTTCGGGATTTGCGTCGAATCTAAATACCCAAGGCTGTCGTATTGTATCCTTAAATTATAATATTTATTCATAAACTTTGCATGCCTTTGGTTGATGCAAAAGTATACTATTAATTATAGGATAATCTTATCAATACTAATATGCTTATATTTATTTTCTGCATCATATTCGCATCAATTATTATTCTCTATTTCATTAAAAATAGCTTGAGCTATGTTGCCTCCCATCTTTTTGTTAACTTAACTACTCTTTATACTTTTTTATTACGCACTCGTGATAAAGTTATAATAGTTATTATGTCCAAATATAAATATGAAAGGGAGTTTATGTTCTCCACACACAGATTAGAAGAAATCGAATTTTTCTTGGAAAGTTAATAGCAACCCTTGGATCTTCTCGTCATCCGCGATACTCACAAAAACACAATCATCCACCACTGGGCTTACCAGAATCAAGTGCATATCTTAGAATGCTATATCAAGTACTATCGCAAAAATATGGAAAACAAAGGTTGTAAATACGAGTAAGTTAAAGCCAAAACCAAAATACTGTTGAATTAATTCAATGGATAGGGATATACTGCTGCTCACTATGCTGCCTATCGCGGTAATGTAGCAGTACTCAAGCTCTTGGAGAAGTATTAGACTAACCTCCATCTTGGAAGCAGTCTCAATATGAACTTGCTTCATATGGCAGCCCAGGGAGATAAAGTTGGAGCAGTCCTTTATCTCCACAATAAATAGTTTGATATCAACGCACAAGATGTTAAGAAAAGTACGCCATTGCACTGGGCTGCATTCGCTGGGAGTGATAAAGTAGTGGAGTATTTACTGGCACAGCCTCATATATAACTCAATTTGACTGATGAGGAAGGGCAAACTCCCCTACATCTCAGTACGTTGTACGGAAACATCAAAATAGTCAAACAACTATTGATGGCTGGGGCAAACAGGCGAATTCTCAACCTCAAAAGGTAGACCGCTTTGCAATTGGCAGAAGAGAATGAATTTAGCAGTATAAAGAATATTCTAGACGACAACTACTCACTAATGGATTATCTAAAGTTCGCGTGCAACATTAAAACCAAATACTAACCGAAGACTCGTTCTAATTGTCAACCTCTCTGCTTCATAATCCTCTTCTTTATTATTGCGTCTGTCAATTTCTTGCTAATTAAGTTTACCTCCAATATAATGTTTGGAATTCAACTCTTTCTCTTTGCAGTGACCTTTTTCCTATATCTTTTCCTTATAAAATCTCCTAATCCATAACAGAACATTCACAGTTACAGCGACTACTCTTCAAATTAAAAGATATTCAACCTCTGCATGATCTGCATCCGACCGATGCGACCTCGCTAGCATCACTGTCCCACTTGCCATATCTGTATAGCTCAATATGATCATCACTGCCCCTGGATTAACAACTGCGTTGGTAAGAATAACCTCACTGCATTTATCTTCTTTATACTTAGTATTGAAATTGTGTTGTTTTGGCTAAGCTATCTGGGAATTATGCTAATAATCCTCAAGCAAAGTGAAACTAATGCATGCTTGCTCTTTGAGATTAACTCCTGGATTGGAGAGATGAACCTTGGCATGATAGTCTATGCAGGGGCTGGAGTTGCCCTACTTCTTGCCATAGTCTTTGCAATTCCATTGCTGTCCCTCATTGTGGTTCAAATCAAAAATCTATTGCTTGGAAAAACCACTTATGAAAGATTTACAAAGTCAAACCAGTCCGTTCTAACCCGTGAAGGAAGTGTTTTCTTGAACGAATCTTAAAGTATCCCGACTCTCAGTCTTCGTAACTGTCGTATGATGTGCCGTAGCCACGAGTCGTAGGACAGCAAATAGTAGTCAAACAGTACAACTTCCAGCTTCATCCGTGAGCACTGACTTATTTTACTATTATTTAAGCATTATTCTGAAATAAATAAATATTATCAAATATAGAGATCATCTACATCCTCGAACAAGAAAGACAGACGCGTCTGTTTAAAAATATTATTGCCGATATTGAATTACTATTATATGAGGGAGATATAGGGTTGTAATGAGATGACTGTGGTGCTTAGTCATTCTCAATATGTATTGTACCGCACAAATTTAAACAATTTTTTTAATTACTCGACAAGTACAGTGGGCTCAAGATGTACAGTTGTTCGAAAGTCATACTTTCAAGGTTAAACTCCAATTTTGATTGTTGATGTAACCAATGATATCATCATAATATCTATGCCAAGAGTTGCTACTCGTGATAAAAACCCTCCAATAACAAGTCACAGACAACTCTTGATTGAATACTATAAAAATAGAATGTGATTTGTGAATAATACAGTTGTTTTATCAACCCTCCATCCACCCGTCATAAATTTTACTCATTACATCCAATTATAAAAATCGGAAAAGGAAGCAAGGCCGTTTCTTAAAATTATTTTTACCAAACAGAATCATTCCAAACAGGTCTAACAGTCATTTCAGTGACAGAAAAAGGGATGGAGGGAGGAAAGAGAGTCTCTCAAGAGGTAGGGTATATAGGAATTCTTTGGAATATACTTATAATTACAAATCATCACAATTTCCATACATGGAGATCGAAGTTTCAGAACAAGAACACACCTGGCAGGCCTTTTTCTCACCCATTGTCACTTTTTCCACCTCAATGCTCGTCCACGAAAAAAGTGTCATTGAGAACGCCTTCTCCAGCTATCCGCATCAGCCGATCGATGATCTTCAACTCACCCTCACTGACAATCTTCTGCTTTTCGCAATTGCATGCTAACAGCAAGCGCAACCACTTGCAGCAATTTAATTATCGTTTGATCTTAAATTTGAGATCCTCTACGAGTAATAGGTACTAACCATCCGATTTAGAGAAACTTACGTTCGTAAAAAATAGGAATTCGTCTCTTTTACAGCGAATAGCACAGCTTCAGCTTCTTCTCTGGAAATTCTGCAGTAGTTAATGATTGGGTTTGGTGTCTCTCGAAGAAACTCAACCAGAAAGGATTTCATTAAATGTTTAAACCTCTCAGAAAATTGGGAAAGGGAAACTTCGCCACTGTCTATGAGGTGGAGAGAATCATTGACGGGTAAAAGTTTGCAGTCAAGGCCTTTTCAAGGCAGGCAGCCTTCAGTGCCAAAAACGGGAAGGAAAGTCTAATAAACTAACTGAATGTTATGCGTAAACTAAACGAAATAAATGATCCTAACATTTTAAGGCTATACGGGGTATATGAGTCTGATAACTCGATATATGTTGTTCTGGAACTTCTCAGAGGGGGTCAGCTCTTCCACCGCATTCAGTAGCGCAGTGGCAACTTCACAGCTCAAGAGGTGCGTGAATTCATGCTGGGCCTACTTCAAGGGATGAGTCATATGCATTCAACCAGAATCATGCACCGCGATCTCAAGCCTTAGAATATTATGCTGAGATCAACTGATTCAATGACTCCTGTTATCGTGGATTTCGGACTTGCCACCAATGCCGATATCTAAAAATATCTCTTCTTCAGATGTGGAACACCTGGATATGTGGCTCCCTAAATTATTGGACTGAATGAATGCAAACATATCGAGCCACAGTGCGACATCTTTTCCGCGGGAGTGATGTTTCACATCCTGTTGACCCGTAAGCCCGTCTTTTAAGGAACCAAATATTAGTAAGTGTACAAAAAGAACAAAGAGATGAGTATTAATTTCTAAAATGAACGGTATAACATGATAGATCCGCAAGCTATGAGCCTTTTGAAGAGGATGCTTGTGGCCAACCCTCAGGAAAGAATTAGCGCAGATTTAGCATTAAAACACCCCTACTTCTAGAGCAAGGATTTGCCATAATCACCTCTTAAGATTGGCTCTCCCTGCCTGACTTCCGCAAGCAAGCGGGTAAATCACAGATTCAACATGCGTTGAGCCCTAATTAATTGTGATATTTTATATCAACTGCATCTGCCATCTTTAAATATCAGCATCCCTATACCAAAATATTAAATTGCCCTCTTTATCTAAAATATTTGCCATTTGACTGAGGGTTGCTCGCCTCGAATTAATTTTATAAGTTGGTTAATTTAATAACTAATTTTGCCGCACAATCATGAGACAAATGTCACTTATGGATTCTTTCAGGAAGAAGGTTAAGACCACAGATCCACCCACTGCCGCCAAAGACGAGAACAAATGCATCACCAACGACCCTCAAATTGAGGTTGAATAACTCCGAGATGAGCACGTGTAGACCCGTCCAAAAAATAAGTTTAAAGATCTCATCAACAGTGATGACTTTGCATTTTAGGGAGTAGTAGTATAGCATAGCAAAAAAAGAAAGATGGAGATTGAAAGCGACGAAGCGATTAAATTGATCACTAATCAGGCTTAAAATGATATTTAGTAGTAGGAAGAGGAGGAGTATCAAATGTTGCCTTCGGCAGAAAAACAGAAGAAAAAAGTAGGACGGCCTCAAAGTGCAGCCAAACCGAAGAAGGTTATTTTTTAAGAGAGTGATCGACCTCAAAGAGGCGGAGATTAAACTAAGATTGCTAATGAATAGTTCACTGATGTTACTCCTGAATGGGCGACGCCTGAAGGTTGCCGCGATGCCAAAAAGAGGGAGCCTAATGATCCTGACTACGATCCTACCACTCTCTACATTCCCCCTGAGGCCTATAAAGGGTTTACCTAAACGATGAAGCAGTTTTGGAGGATCAAGAGTGAGAACTTCGACAAGATTATCTTATTCAAATTGGGTAAATTCTATGAGATGTTTTATGAGGATGCAGCCATTGGTAATAAACATTTGGATTTGAAATGGATGGGCAGCAAAATGCATGTTGGATTTCCTTAGAAATGTTTGGATAAGTATGCGCATGAGTTTGTACAGTTGGGATTAAGATTGGTTATCGTCGAACAACTGGAAACTCCTGAGCAAATGAAGGAAAGAATGTCTAAGGAGAAGGGAGAAGGAAGAAAAAGCGAGAAAACCCTCCAGCGAGGCATTACACAGGTACTTACTAAGGGGACAATCGTCTCCTTCGTCGACGAAAATCAGTATTTACCCAACTACCTGATTGCTGTCTTCAAGCACGGAAGTTTGGTGGGGTATTCGCTCTTATAAATTGGAACTAATCTAATAATGGTTGGTTACTGCTAATCTCTAGACGAATTCAAAACAATGCTCTTCCAGACGCGTCCAGTCGAGCTCCTGTACGATCCAGACAACCTCTCCTTCTAAATGGTGGAAATGATGAAGCAAAACTGGCTGCAGATGGTACTGACCCGCCTGCCCAATAAAGATAATGTCTGGCATTTCATGAACTCCAAAAATTAAATATAAAATCTAGTCAATACTGGAGTATTCAACCTGCCTGCCATTTTCTAAGCCTTGCAGAAGATAGGCGGCGAGCCTGAGGAACTTATCATGACCACTCTGTCGGGAATGTTCAGATATCTCAAAAATTGTCTTAAGTTCGACTATATTATAAGTGCAGTAAGATTCAGCTTCTACGAGAAGGAAGGGTCATCAATGTGCATGGTTATGGATTCGCAGGCATTACAGCATCTGTAAATATTTTAGACTCCCCTAGGTGAAAAGGATTCTCTGTTCAGTAAGATCGATCGAACTAGCACCAAATTTGGCAAGCGTCTTTTGAGAAGATGGTTGATGCAGCCTCTCATGGATCCTCTTAAAATAAACCAGCGGCTCGATGCAGTGGAAGATCTATAAGGAGTGTCAATGGATAGGAGTAGAGTGATAGATATCTTTTCCAGGTTGCCTGATTTGTAAAAGATAGTGAATAGGCTGTATCACTATTCAGTCAAGACCATCGCTGAAAAAGCAGTGTACTTTGAGGATGTGAGTTCGGCTCGACTCCGATAGTTTCGAGAGTTGATATAACATTTCAACAGGTCATGGAATGTTCTATAATTATTACGAAAGAGTAAGAGTAAATTCAAAAGTAATCGTTTAATCAAATTACTGACTTTAGACAAACATTAAGGAGATGAAAATGAGAAATAGGGTGAGGAAGGATAAGAATCAGGGCTGCTGCCATCAATTCGATAGCATTTGGCACAATTTGATTAATACATCAAATGGGAGGGCGATCTACCTGCGCCGCAGAAGGGGCTGGTGGAATCCTATGACATGCTTCAAGACGAGCTGACTGAGTTAAAAAGTAAGCTCGACCGCTATCTTTAAAGCATAAGAGTAGCGACTGGAATATCTGCTATCAAGTTCGTGCATACTAAATAACGCTACGAAATAGAAATACCCGAGCAACTGGAAAAGAAAAGACTGTCTGATATGATTTTCACATCTAAGAGATCGGGGTTCAGTCGTTACGTCACTGACAAATCCAGAAAAATGGTATCGGATATCGAGTTTGTTGAACAACAGATCAAGGAGCAAATGGGACTGTTTGTCGGTTATTTCTTTTAGGAATTCAGGAAGAATCAGAAGATATGGGAAAAGTTTTTAGCTGTTCTGGCTGAAATTGATTGCCTCATTTCATTAAGTCTGTTTTCTTATCAGTCGGGAGGAGTTCGCCCCCAATTTGTCCAGAAAGGATTCAATATTGGAGAAGCGAAACATCCTTGCTTGAACGCGGGAGATGTAATAGCAAACGATATCGATCTAAACTCTAAGGTAATGTTGCTGACAGGACCCAACATGGGTGGAAAATCGACCCTGCTTAGAACTGCCTGTCTGATGGTCATTCTTGCTCAAATGGGGTGTTTTGTACCAGCTTAAGATTATGAATGCGAGATCATTGATCGTATTTTTACAAGGATAGGTGCGTCAGACAAGTTGGAGGAGGGTAAAAGTACATTTTTTATTGAGATGGAATAAACAAAAAGCGTACTCATGCATGGAACAGGAAATAGCCTTGCGATCATTGATGAACTTGGAAGAGGAACGTCAACATTTGATGGAATGGCCATTGCCTATTCTGTGCTCTTGGACATAATCGAGCGAGTGCAATGCAGATGTATTTTCGCAACCCATTACCATTCACTCTCTAAACAGTTCTAAAACATCACAGCAGTTCGCCTGAAGATGATGGACTACATCTTAGCGGACGAAAAGATTATTTTTCTTTATAAGCTGAAAGATGGGAGATCTGAGCAATCTTTTGGCATCAATGTGGCTAAAGTTGTGAAGATCCCTCCTCCCATAATCGAGATGGCTCGCGAGAGATCCATAATGATGTAAAAGTAAATAGCCAGGAAGGACAAAATAAAAAAATTGAAAGAAGCTTTAGACTTTGTAGCAAAGTGATTGTTGTTGAAATTGTTGCTATTGACATAATAAACCTCTATATTTTTACTGTTTATTTTTAGTGGATATTGATGCTGCAATTTGAAAATGATTCCTATGAGGATTTATATTTTTTCAACCTTGGCTTCCAATGTATTCATAGACTCCCTGTCATTTATTATCGAACCTTATTTACTTTTCACTAAGATCTCCGGTTTATATCCAAGAAGATCACGCACGATTTAGATATTCTTCAAGAAAACAATCATAATCTTTAATCATATGCAAGATATTTTTGGAGTTGATTTGATACACACATGTTGTTTGTAGCCATATATTGCATTTTTATTTTCACTTATTATTTTGAGAATTTTAAAAAAAACGACTCGTCCAGACAACCCAGCACAGCTCATGTTTGAATATGCAATTTTCTTGAAAATTGTAAGCTATTTGACTTCTAACAGAAACGCTGACAAAATATTATATAGTGTGAAAAGATCAACAAATACAATAATTAAATCACCCTCCATGGCTTTGGTCAATCGTTTCATATTCCTGATTCTTTGCTCTCTACTGCTCAGTGTCAATAGCACAACGACCTCATCTAATCTGACAGCGACAGAAATATCAGCAATTTATACTGCTTTTGATACCACTTATGCAGCTAATCTCAACCAAATGATTGCAAACAGTAGTATGCTTGGACTAACGATTCAATATATTGAGTATGCGATAAGAGCCGCACTTGTGGCTATCGATGGGAATGAATGGGACGTGTTTACTGTTACTGGATCTCCTGCTGCGGGAGACATAGCCTGTGCTGGTTAAATTTTAAACAACAAATGGCTTGCGGAGTTCAACTACAACAACACAGGAATAAGCTTTGTTGTTTGGCAAGACATCTATTTGCCTTCTATGTCAATCTTAATTGGTGGTCCCAATTTCTATGGCCCTTGGAATTTGTTGGGTAACACAACCTATATTGCTCTACAATCATTCTTTTCTGGTTTACAGGCTCAAGGACTTGCAAGACTCTTGACTTAAGACAATCAAATCACCCCACTAAAAAGTGCTCCTCAATAAGACAATTAATCTCCAAGCCCCAGCCCACCCCCACCTTCATCTCCTGCTCCAAGCAAGAGTTCAAACCTTCAGAGTGAGCCATAAGATTCTAGCAGTTAGTCTTCTTCTTCCAACAGTACTAAGTCCAATTCCACTTCCAATGGAACATCTTCCAACAGTTCTAAAACAAACAGCACCTCAAACTCAACTAAGACCAACTCTACAGGCACTAACAGCACCTCAAACTCAACTAAGACCAACTCTACAGGCACTAACAGCACCTCAAACTCAACCAAGACCAACTCTACAGGCACTAACAGCACCTCAAACTCAACGAAATCCAACAGCAGTTCTAATTCGACAGCCACAAACTCAAACTCAACTAAGTCCAACTCGACAGCCACAAACAGCAGCTCAAACTCCACTAAGTCTAATAGCAGCTCCAATTCAACAGGCACGAACAGCAGTTCTAACTCGACAGGTTCAAACTCAACTAAGTCCAACAGCAGTTCTAATTCAACAGGAACTAATAGCAGTTCGAACTCAACGGGAACAAGCAACAGTTCTAACTCGACAGGTTCAAACGCAACTAAGCCAAGCAACACTTCTAACTCGACAGGCACTAACAGCAGCTCCAACTCGACGACTAACGCAAACAGCACTGTGACTCCCTATACTCCTCCAACAACTCCTTTAACAAACTCTCAACAGTTGATTCAGGCGGCAATGGACTTTTTAAATTCTTTAAATAGTACTGCCACCTACTCTGGCTTTATGACATCAGTAGCACCATACTTTGCAAGTGGCTTATGGAACCATGCCGTCTTTAATACGCCAGCAGCTGTTATTTTGGATCTTGATACTTTTGTGGCAAGTTCAGGACAGCACTATTATTACATATTCTTCTAGCGTACGTGATTAATCATCAAATTATGATTTAACATTTTATTAAATCTAAATCATTTGTTATTGAAGATGGGGAAGTTAAGAAACTTTTAAAGCAAATGACAATAATTTGTTTTAACTGGATTTGATTTAAGGAAACTGAGCAATTTCCTTGCATTCTATTTCATGATGTTATCTTTTCGTCATTTAAATCAAAGTCTAAAGATAAAATGAACTCAATTAGATGCAAAGATTTGAAACGATTAATACTGCAATTTATAAGATAGAGCCAATTAAGTCCTTTGATGTAAACTCAGTTTGACCAACTCATCGGAAAACAGCAACATGATTCAAATGAATAATTATTGCTCAATGAATTGATGAGATAAATATATTTGAAGTATTATTCAGAGCTGATCAAGCACTCTTTTCCTCGATAATGATTTCCAGAGTTCCTTTTCACATAATGCTCAAGGATTCCTCTAAGGGTTCGTATTTTTACATCTCGGTTTAAGGTTATTGATAACCCCATTACTTGATGAATAATCGACCGCAGTTCTCGCATTTTACTTCTTAAATTGATTTTCAGGGATTTAAGGAAAAAGCCAAATTACATTTTTCCTGTTTTTTTATAAAATGTGGAATCTGCTTAAGTTTCTTGGACTTAGATTTCATTAAATTAGAGATTTTATCGTAGAGATAATCCTCTCAGATTTTCCTGCAAAATATTTTGCTATTTGGCTTTCTACACGCATGTTTATTTATTTTATAGATAAATTGCATTTCCCATTTGCGTTTATCCTCAAGCAATTTAAAAACAACCACCGACAAAGATAATTCAGCACAGTTGATGCTAGAATATGAAATAGGCTTAAAAATTAAAGTCATTTAGGTTTTACCCGAAACCATTGCCATGATAAATAGTTTTAAAGAATAAACAAATTCAATAATTAAATCACCCTCAATGGTTTTGGTCAACCGTTTCATACTCCTGATACTATGCTCTCTACTGCTTAGTGTCAATAGCACAACAACCATGTCCTCTAATCTAACAGCGACAGAACTAACAGCAATTTATACTGCCTTTGATACCACTTATGCGACTTATGTGAATCAAACCATTACAAACAGTACTATGGTTGCACTGATGATTCAATACATCCAGTATGCAGTGAGAGCCGCACTTGTGGCTATCGATGGGAATGAATGGGACGTGTTCACTGTTACTGGATCTCCTGCTGCGGGAGACATCGCCTGTGCGGGTTAAATTTTAAACAACAAATGGCTTGCGGAGTTCAACTACAACAACACAGGAATAAGCTTTGTTGTTTGGCAAGACATCTATTTGCCTTCTATGTCAGCCTTAATTAGTACTGCGCCTCCTTGGAATTTGTTGGGTAACACAACCTATATTGCTTTACAGTCATTCTTTGCTGGTTTAAAGGCTCAAGGACTTGCAAGACTATTGACTTAAGACAATCAAATCACACCACTAAAAAGTGCTCCTGAATAAGACAATTAATCTCAAAGCCCCAGCCCACCCCCACCTTCATCTCCTGCTCCAAGCAAGAGTTCAAACCTTCAGAGTGAGCAATAAGATTCTAGCAGTTAGTCTTCTTCTGACAGCACTAAGCCAAATTCCACCTCAAACGGAACTAAGACCAACAGCTCTAGCACTAACAGTAGCTCAAACTCAACCAAGACCAACTCGACAGGCACTAACAGCACCTCAAACTCAACCAAGACCAACTCAACAGGCACTAACAGCACCTCAAACTCAACCAAGACCAACAGCAGTTCTAATTCAACAGGTACAAACTCAACGAAGTCCAATAGCACTTCTAACTCGACAGGCTCAAACTCAACCAAGCCTAACAACAACACCTCTAATTCAACAGGCACTAACAACAGTTCTAATTCGACAGGCTCAAACTCAACTAAGCCAAGCAACACTTCTAACTCGACAGGCACTAACAATAGTTCTAATTCGACAGGCTCAAACGCAACCAAGCCAAGCAACACTTCTAACTCGACAGGTTCAAACGCAACCAAGCCAAGCAACACTTCTAACTCGACAGGCACTAACAGCACCTCCAACAGCACTACCCCTCCCTATACTCCTCCAACAACTCCTTTAACAAACTCTCAACAGCTAGTTCAGGCGGCAATGGACTTTTTAAATTCTTTAAATAGTACTGCCACCTACTCTGGCTTTATGACAACAGTAGCACCAGTCTATGCAAGTGGCTTATGGAACCATAACGCTTTCAATACGCCAGCAGCAGTTATTTTGGATATAGATACTTTCGCAGCAAGTTCCGGTCAGGTATACTATTACATATTCTTCGAGCGAACATGATCACCATAAATTATCATAACACTTTATTTAATTTAAATCATTTTTAAGTGGATTTGGTAAGTTGAATGCAGGACTATTATTTTTATTCATAAATCCAGTCGAAATTGTTAATGCCAATGATATTCTGGTATTTGTTGTTGAGGCTAAGATAATTATGATGAAAACATTAGTAAATTGATGATATAAATATATTTAATGTATAATTTATAAGCAAATCGAATTGTTCTTTCCTCGAGGATGATTTTTGTGATTACCGTTTCTATAATGATTCCATATTCCGCTGCGGGTTTGTATTTTTACAGTATTCGCTTAAGCCATAACCCCATTCACTTGATGAATATTCGATTTGAGGTCTTGCATTTTTATTTCTTGAACTGATTTTTCATTGTTTATGTTACTAATCAAATGAAACATTTTTAGGAAATTGTTTTATAAGGGAATCTGCTCAAGTGACTAATATTTAGCTTCGATGAGATTAAATATTTTATCGTGGAGTTTGTAATCTCTGATTTTCAGCAATTATATTTCTCTTTGACTTGATACACATATTTTTTGGAGTGATAGATTGTCGTTCTTATTTTCAGGTATTTCAAAGAAATTGGAAAAATACCGACTTCCAAAGACAGCAGAGAATAGCCCATGTTAAAATATGTAGTCATCTTGAAGATGGTCAGCTATTGGAGTTCTACCAGAAGCAATTCCAGAGTATAAATAATTTTAAAAGATTAACAAATACAATAATTAAATAACCTTTCATGGCTTTGGTCAATCGTTTCCTTTTCCTGATTCTATTTTCTCTGCTGCTGAGTGTCGACTGCACAACTACCTACTCTAATTTAACAGCTACAGAGATATCAACAATTTATACTGCCTTTGATACCACTTATGCGATTTATGTGAATCAAACCATTACAAACAGTACTATGGTTGCACTGATGATTCAATACATCCAGTATGCAGTGAGAGCCGCACTTGTGGCTATCGATGGGAATGAATGGGACGTGTTTACTGTTACTGGATCTCCTGCTACTGGAGACATCGCCTGTGCCGGATAAATTTTAAACAACAAATGGCTCACGGAGTTCAACTACAACAACACGGGAATAAGCTTTGTTGTTTGGCAAGATATCTATTTGCCTTCTATGTCAGCCTTAATTGGTGGTCCCAATTACTATGGTCCTTGGAATTTATTAAGTAACACAACTTTTAATGCATTACAATCATTTTTTGCTGGTTTAAAGACTCAGGGACTTGCAAGACTATTGACTTAAGACCATCAAATCACCCCACTAAAAAGTGCTCCTCAAAAAGACAATTAATCTTCAAGCCCTGCTCCAAGCAAGAGCTCAAACCTTCAGAGTGAGCCATAAGATTCTAAAAGTTAGTCTTCTTCTTCCAACAGCTCTAAAACAAACAGCACCTCAAACTCAACCAAGACTAACTCTACAGGCACTAACAGCACCTCAAACTCAACCAAGACTAACTCTACAGGCACTAATAGCACCTCAAACTCAACTAAGACTAACTCTACAGGCACGAACAGCAGTTCTAACTCAACGAAGTCCAACAGCAGTTCCAACTCGACAGCCACAAACAGCAGCTCAAACTCCACTAAATCTAATAGCAGCTCTAATTCAACAGGCACTAACAGCAGCTCCAATTCAACAGGCACTAATAGCAGTTCTAACTCAACGGGAACAAGCAACAGTTCTAACTCTACAGGTTCAAACGCAACTAAGCCAAGCAACACTTCTAACTCGACAGGCACTAACAGCAGCTCCAACTCGACGACTAACGCAAACAGCACTGTGACTCCTTATACTCCTCCAACAACTCCTTTAACAAACTCTCAACAGTTGATTCAGGCAGCGATAGACTTTTTAAATTCTTTAAATAGTACTGCCACCTACTCTGGCTTTATGACAACAGTAGCACCAGTCTATACAAGTGGCTTATGGTTCCATGCCGTCTTCAATACGCCAGCAGCAGTTATTTTAGATATGGATACTTTTGTGGCAAGCTCAGGGCAGAAATATTTTTATATATTCTTCTAGCGAACATGATCGATCAGCATATTGTTATTTATTAACCATTTTATTGTATCATAAATTATTGCTCAATGAATTGATGATGTAAATATATTTAAAGTATTATTCATCAACAGATCAAACTGCCCTTTCCTCGATGATGATTTCTGTGGTTTCTTCTCCCATAATGATCCAAGATTCCTAAGCGGGTTCGTATTTTTCCAGTCTCCGCTTGAGCTTATTCATAGACTCCGCCGCTTGATGAATGTTCGACTCAAGTTCTTGCATCTTTACTTCTTGAACTGATTTTTCATTGCTGATGCCATGAATCAAATTAGCTTTCTAGTGAAGCTCGTTTTACAAATGGTGAGCATGCTCAAGTAGCTTGGACTTAGCTTCGGTCAAATTGGATATTTTATCGTAGAGATAGGCTTCGTTTTAATTGCATTCTCTCGTCAAATTTTCATACTCTTTGGTTAGGCTGTTGATCTGTTCCGTAAAGTTTTTGATGGACAAATTGTGGTTCTCCTTCATAGTGGAGTATTGGCTGCTTAGTGCCCAGTAATCTTCTTTAAGATTCAAAAGCTCCTTGTTTTCTTAGCTAACTTTTTATATCATTCTTTTGTTTTACTCATTGAGCGCATGCATATCGGCCTGATATCTGTGATATGTCTATTCAGTTTTTTAAAGCTGCGATCGAGTATACGCCAGTTGCTAGTGCATGAGGGCGTGCTCCTTTTGAAGCTAGCTGGTATTCAGATACGATTGTTCGAGTTCGGAGGTCTTCTTCGTGATTTATGCCTTTAGTTCCTAGACCATAGACTTATAATGCCTATTTTTAGATTATAACGAGGATTCAATGTCCATTAGGGCCATGTACTCCGATTTTTGAATTTGGAACAGCTTTTTCATCATCTGCAGGTTGCCACTCACCTCTCTGTTTTCAATGGATAACTTCTCATTTTACTTTATTTTCTTCTCATATAATTGTTTGCTTTCCTCATAGGAAGCAGCCATTTTTTGGATATTGCATTGGAGTTGATTGTTTAACTCTTCCAAGAGTATTTTTTAGCTTATCAGTCCTTCTTTCTATTCACTCAGCTTTTGATTTAACTTTTAAACACGATCAGCATTCTCTTGTTCTTAAGTTAATTTGGCTACCAATTTTTGAAGGCAAGTAATTTCTTCCTTTTCTTGAGTTAGTTTCCTATTCAACTCTTTGAGACTATTAATTTCAGCTCCCAACTCATTGTTGTTCACAAAGAACTTGTCAATCTCTTAATTTTGTCTTTTGGTTGTTGCCATCAAACTATCCATTTCTTTTCTGATCTCTTAATTTTTAGCCAAGAGCTAGTCTTTCTCTGCTGTTTTTTCAATAACAAAGTTGTCAATATTTTCAATAATGCCAGCCATATGTCTTTTCTGTTCTTAAAGGGTCTCATTCAAATTAGCGATTATTTTAAGTTGTTAACATTTTTACTCATATTAAATTTTGAGCATAGCCATATCCTTCTTCATATTGTCTATTTATTGGCAGACTACGTCTTTCTCTTTGGCTTGGGCGACAACAAGGGCTTGGAATCTCTCATTTTTCTCACTTAGCTCTTCGTTTTTATCATAGATGTTTCCACACTACTTCGACATTGCCAAAACATTTTCTGATAACATGACTATCTTTTCTTAATGCTTCTTACTCTAGGCTTCTAACGCAGTTTTGATGGTCCGAATTGAGTCATATTATTCATTTATTTATTTCAGTTTCTGATTTAGTCTATTTATTGCTTGATTCATCATCTAATTTTCATAGGAAATCTTGTCATTTTCCTTGACCAAATCTGAGTTGAGACTCCAGGATTGTTTTATAGAAGTAATTTGCTGCTAACTGTCCTTGTGCATTTCTTGGATCTGATGCTCCAAATTAGTATTGAGCGTAGCCAGGGCGGAAAATGATTAATTTTCCTTCTTGTTGACATCTCTCAGTCTTTCTATTTCTGCATTGAGCACTTCATTTTCAGTAAAGATATCATCATATTCTTTCATTTTATCATTCACTAAACCCGACATCTTTTCAATAATTGCCTTGAACTACAGAATCTATTTCTCCTTCTGGTGTAAAAGAGCATTAGCTGTGGATAAGTCTTTAGTTAATGCGCCAACTTTAGTAACAACATCACTGGTCCCTTCTCCTGAACTGACAAGAGTTTCAATGGCCTTTAAAGTCTATCTGTTGGCAAAATATATTTTATAAAACTTGAAGAGGTATTGTTCAATAGGTCCCAATTAGCTTGTCCCCTTAATGATTTCCTCAATTTATGCGTAACTCTTAGCTTCCTAGGAAAACTTCATCAATTATAAAAAAAGAAATTAATTTTTCTGAGCTTCCAAAATGGTTTAATTGGCGGATTCCACCTTTTGAAAGAGTTTGTCCAACTGGTCCATGATTTGGTCATACTTCCTGTACATCTCCTTGGTGTAGGAGCTATACTCAGGATACTCCAATTTATTAACCTTCTTCTTAAATCTCTCAAGAATGCTGCAAAACAATTCTTCAGAAAGTTAGATTGCCCGTCGTCGATAATCAAACATCATCTTAGCTTTGAATGGCAATGATAAAGAATTCAATAATCAATTATATTACTAAAATACTATGCTCTGTATTTACGAAGCATATTTCCTATAAAATTAAGCTTTGCAAAAATTAAGATTAGAAACACCATCAACGTCCTAAATATTAAATAGATACAGGCTTGCGTAGTCAAATAACTGGATTCTAAAAATTATAAATCTCAATAGTTTTTGGTAAGAAAATCAATCTGCCATTATTGGTCAATGCGAAAATGATAGAGAAGGAGCATTTGCTTCGGCAATTTGATTCTATTAATTTTTAAAGTAATTTTCGATATTGATTTTATATAACTTCACCGCCTCATGAATAGTAGAATGATGCTACCAATAGAGCTCACAAAGATTCTCTATGACAAATGGGAAGGACAAATATCTACCTCTTCGCAGGATAGTTAAATCTATGGCAAATGCCTTAATGGCCCTGGAAAAGTAACCTTTAAAAACGGAAACAAATATTAAGGTAATTTTTTCAATGGTCTGCTCAATGGGCAGGGTAAATTTATCTGGTCGAACGGTATTGTCTATGAGGGCTAATTTACAGATAATCGTATAACAGGTAAGGGTATTTACAAATGGCCTGATGGAAGCAGTTACGAGGGCGAAGTTAAGGATGGCCTAAGACACGGATATGGAAAATATACCATTGATGATGCAACCTATGATGGAGAGTGGATTGAGGGTAAAAAATAAGGGAAGGGAAAAATCATATTCAAGAGCGGTAGCATATTTTAGGGTAATTTTAAAAATGACATGAAGGAAGGATATGGGAAAATGTATTATTATCCATCAGGCAACTATTTTGAAGGATAGTGGAAGTTTGACGTAAAAAATGGAATGGGAACCATGAATTGGACTGATATTCGATAGAAATATGTGGGTCAATGGAAGGATAATCAGCAAGAGGGTTGGGGCATTCATCTATGGCTTTAATCTAAAGGGGAAGGGAAGTACATGAGAAATAGATACGAAGGAAACTGGAAAATAGGGGTTCGTGAAGGTTTTGGTATTTTTTACTACGCTAATGGATCAAAGTATGAGGGTTATTGGAAGAATAACATGAAAGAAGGGTATTCTTTCTATACTGATTAAAATGGCAAGAATTCACTAATTCTTTTCAATAAAGATAGGATGATAAAAGGGGAAAAGCCCACTCAACTATAAGCCTAAAACCTCAAGAAACTGCCAAATAAAAAGTAAGTAGAACCCAATTACTATTCTTTGTGCCTCTCTATTGATTATTTTTATCGGCCCTTCACTCCTAACTTGTAAAATCTCTACAATTACCTCCTGAGAAATAACACTCAACTGAAATCATGGTATAAGGGTGCATCAACTTTTTATGATCAACAATCTGAATTCAGCTTTTGCCTCACTTTATAGGGAGCATGGAAAATGATTCGAAGTTTGAACGTACTGGGAAATTTCAGTCTCGCAGAATTCAATCGAGGGCTGTCTCACTTAAATCCTGATATTTAGGCATTATTGAAGTTAATTCCTCAATCTGGTGAATAGAAAGTCAACTATGAAGACATCTACTATCGCTTCTTGAGCCAACAGATCGATCGAAAATAATTTAACCTTGAAAGTCTCAAAGAAAAGAGGATGAACTTATAAACCCCATTTAAGGATTATTCCGTCCATAATCGTGAAGAAAATATATTGTTCAGAGAGTTCGTTCATTTACTCGTGTGGATGGCTCATAATTTATAGGCTAATTTTGATAAGCCACAAAAATCAATTTAAAAGTTAATCAACAAGATCACTCCCTTCCTTTAGTCAATTAGCAAAGTCACCAAAGCCTCGGGAAGTGAAAATTTCAGTGAAAACAAATCGTCTATAAGCAAAGCTGAAAAGAATTTAACCCCTTTCTTTAGAAACGCCAATTCTTAAGTTTTTAAAGAGTTTGTCAAAGATAATATTAGCACTGTAATTGGAAGGAAGGACTAAACTTTGCGTATTCGATAACTATTGGGACTGGGTAGACTCAATAACTGCATTAGTGAATCCGAATGGATCCTTTTATAAAAGATTTTATAGAAATACTTTGATAGCTAAATTTTAATCGGGGAGAAGCACCCGAACTGGTCAAACAGTCAGCTGTCTCCAAAAATACTCAATGTCCTCAACTATTAGCTGATCGAATACTAGTTCACTGAGTTAATCTACATTCTATTTATTAAAAAGCTGCCCAATACCAAATAGACGGATGAAAATAAAAAGAAATATCAATAAAGTCTTCAAGACCTCTTCGCAGCTAAGAAAATGTATAATAAACAAAAGGAGGAAGCTGAATAATTTAAAAAAGAGACTCGATACATCCATTCCAAGAAATCTTAGCAAAGAAAATAACTAAGAGAGAAAAGAAGACTCATGGAGAAGAAAAAGGCTTAAGCCTAAGCCGTGACGAGGCAGATCCAACGTGAACAGAAATAACTATAGCTAATGAAACTATAAGATGTGGATATTAAGGACGCATAGTTTGATGACGAGCCGAGTGAATTTGATATCTGAGCATCAAGATGATGATTTATTGAGAATAATTGATGACATCAATATTAGTTGATTCTGTTGTAATTGATAAATATAAACGAACTATCAGATCAAATATATGTATTAAATACGTGAATTAAGAAAATGATCCAAGTGGATTTCAGTTCCCAGGAAATAGAGTTCACCTATAAAGAAAAAACGCATCTTTCGACTCAACTCACCATTAAAAACAGTAGCGAGACCGTTATCTATTACAAGGTACACGCGTCAATAATTGCAGTTCAAGCTAACGAGGCCAAAATTTTATCTATTGAAGCCAGACAGAGGGTTTATTGAAGCCCGTCAATCAGTTACCGTCGATGTTACTATTCATCAAGATGTAATTGAGCATCGAATTAGGGCGTTAGTGAAGGAGAAAATGATAAGCTGAAGTGTTTTTACAGATCGGTTGGACATTTCAAAGATTAGCCTGCGAAAGATTGGTAAAAGGATGAGATTTAAACTTATAACATTCGTCTTCCAATCATAATTAATGGACTTCCAGAAGAATTTAAAAAACAGGACGAGGGATTTAAGAAATCAGAAGTGAAGAGTTTAACCGGTTCCAAATTTGATGCAAGCAAGGCATCCAATTCCTCGACTTTGTAGAGCAGCATTCGATAAAAATAGACAAAATTAGTAAATATATGTTTAGCATAGACCACCTTGAAGAATCAGATATTTACTCTCAGAAAAGTCAATAGTAGATCAGTAAAACCAAGTACTTCGTACTGGCCATTAATCACTCTGGGTGGAATAAGTCTTATAATGGGTCTGGTGAGTTCAATATGGATCTGATCCTTTGTATTTTATAACAAACAATGATAAGTTTAGCAGATAGTCACTGTAATAAGTAAGCCAATGAAACTTACAAAATTAAAAATCACTGCTCACATTTGTTTTTCTTTGACTTGCGCGAGGAAGGGGTGTCTGAGAATGTCTTGCCCTGTCATTCTTTCCTCGGGATTCTTTTTTAACAGACTCTCGATGAAAGATATGGCGTTCTTTGAAAGATGAGAAGGGAAATCAATGACTGTTGATTCAACCTGAATTAAGGGAAATGTACATTTAAAATCTTTTTCATTGTTTATTTGCGACTTATGTGATAGAAAGGTGCTTTTCCAACTAGGAGCTCGTAGGCTAGTATACCCAAGCACCAAAGATCCACGGACATATTATACTAAGTTCCTTCCAAAATTTAAGGAGAGATATAGTCAAAGGTTCCACAGTATGTCTTTCTTCTTTCAGTACAAATGGCAGCCCATCCGAAATCACAGAGTTTGCTGACTCCATTCGTCATCACAATATTTTCTGGTTTAATATCTCGATGAACAATTCCTTGTTAATGCAAATACTTAATGCCTTCTGCAAGTTGTTTCATCTTGGTGGCAGTATCAAGTTAGCTTAAAGTTTGAGTCTTACTCTTTTTAAGTTGAAAGAAGAGAGTGCCCTCTTCCATAAATTCAAGAATCAGGTAGATATTCTACTTGTCATCGAAGAAACCATACAATTTCAAAATGTTTTCGTGCTAGCAATAGTTTTGAATTTTAATCTCTTGAATGAATTGATCAATCAGATAGTTTTACTTTATTATCTTCTTGCTTATCTTTTTTAGAGCAAACATGGCCTTGGTCTGCTTATGAATGGCTTGGTAGACGATGCCAAATTTACCCTATCCTAGTGATTTTTTCATTTAAAAATCATTAAGAGTTGGTTTTCTCATGCCTTTATATTAGTAATTACTGCTGTCTTTAGTTTTGGAGTGTGAAGAGGTGCCATAACTGTCATTTGTATATTTTAGTGAAGTATAACTGCTGTTGTACAGATGATCATTTTTGGAACTCGTTTTGTATTCATCAATATTGCGGGGAGATTTTGATAGAGTTGATTTTAGATTCCATTTTTTATCATCCAGCTTCAAATCAACCATTTATTTTTAGACTGGTTTTTACAACTTAGAAGTGTAGTAAGTGGAGCTATTTTTCTTAAACATATCTTATTCCGGATTTTTGTTTTTAACAGCTTCTTATATTTAGCTCACTCCTCTTTTTTTGACCATTCTATCCTTGACATTATTGAAGGACGAGTTGGTTTTGTTCTTATAGTTATCAGACGTGGTGTGGCTGGACTTGCTGAGCATCTCCCTATAGTCATCCTTAACATATAAATTATTCGAATTGGTAGAATACTCTTCATACTTCTTGAAACCTTCACCATCCTTTTTTGCCATCCTATTGGTGTCATAAGATGAAGGAGATGGTTCAGTCACCATAACTTCATGCAGCTTTTTGAGTTCAGATATTAATTTATCTTTTTTGTCCATCTTCTGCATCAACTTATTATAACTATCCTTTTCACTTTCATTGTATTTAGATTCTTTCTGACCTTCAGCAGCATACTTATCTTGATAAGTTTTTTTATAATCCGAACTAGGCTAGTGCATTGATATGTTTTTATAGAGTTTTAATCCCTAAAGGTCTTCTCTGGGAGAGTGCACCGTAAATTTGGTATTCATTGTGCTTCTCAAAAAACTGTCCGCTTTTTCGTTTTTCTAAGATTAATCAATTATTACAGGTGCTCTCATGGTAAGCCGCAAGGTAGAGTCTGGTTTAAGGCGAGATTCCTTGTTATTCACTTCTGACTTGTAATAATTGAAATCAGATGATCCCTCTTTTTCACCGTTAATCTTTCGTTGTTCTCTGGTGGGAGTTTTAGGTTCCTTGTTGCTGTAGACTGCTGAAAGGGAAAGAGCGCTGCTATAAGGTATTGATAGGGTTGGGCTTTTCATGGTTGGTGTTAGAGATAATAAATAAAAATTGTAATTTTTGGCGTAGATCAAGTCGATTTATAATGACAATATCAATTCTAATGCCAAAGCAATAAAAACATAGATGAAACAACCGCCATGGATCTTTATTTTTTAAAAAAACACAACAACCGCCTTGCCATCAAATTATGTCGGTAAACTAAAACCAACCCTTGATTAGTCCATATCTCAGGAAACGTTTAAGAGGCAGTTCTGCCAATGGTCTTTGTGCAAATTCCTTTAAAAACCACCCCGATGAATTGATATTTGCTAAAATCAAGTATTTAGCGTTTTGCCTATGTATTTTTTAATTTTGGCGGCAGCTGCTACAAATTAGAATCGAGGCAATGTGAAATTACATTTGGAATAGTTTTGATTTGGAAAGGATAAGTTTATTTATAATGTTGATCTTCAAAATTGATATATAAATCATATGGGCAGTAAGGATAGAGAAGGTTATCGTGGATGTGAGATCCTACACGATTGATAAGATTTAAACACCATAGAACGGATACTGAAATTATTGATAAAAAGCCAAAATTTAATTGGCATTGAATTACGATTATTTGAGCATTTATATAGCGAATACAAACGAGTTAAGCGCTAGATGATAATCCTCAAAATAGCAAATCAATTGCGAAGGCTATCACATTAAATCATCTATAAACAAGCAATCTTAGTTAAATCATTCGCTTTATTTCATATCATTTATCTTTTACTTCATAAAATTTGATTAATCATTGGCGGTTTTACCAAAATAGACCTTCTCCCACCTTATCTATAAATCGATTCAATTACTCCAGATGATCCCAATTGTCAGAATACAGCTTGAAAGAGTAAAGTTATATCTCAAGAAAGAGATAGGAAGCGCCTATGTGCAAATAAATTTTATTGATTGATTTTCAGTGAGTATATAATTATTGTATTAACCTATCGAACATGACTTCTCAATCTCAAATCTTAGGAAGTATAGCTATCATTCTGGGAGCATTCATTATTTTCAGCTTCCTGAGATAGCTATGGAGTGGAGCCTATCAAGATGTCTAGTATAACATCGGCTGCTATGCAGAAGGAGGTTCTTTAAATCATACTCAATAACTGGTAAGCCGCGTAAATTTTATCAAGCAGTCATAGTAGCTAGCTAACAGCTATGCGTATCAGTATCGCTCATTGATAGAAAATGAGACTCAATTTCACCATCAATCCGTTCAGCTAGCCCTCTCCTTCGAAAGGTATATCCAGATAATGACGTAAAACCAAGACCAGCAGAGGCAAAACATGAACATTCTGTTTGCAATTAAACAGGCAGAAAAATAGTTCCTGGAGTGTAAGGCTGACATTGACTAGCATTATGTTGAAGAGGATTGCAAACAAAATTGGTGGGAATACTAAAGCTGTTTTTCAAAAGTGTAAAAAGTGAGACAAAAGCTAAATGACAACCTGGCGATTGAAAATTCAATCAAATAGGAAATTGATCTGTACATTCGACTGCCAAATACGAAGGAATCTGCTATTAAAATTGCGGAGAGACGTTATAATGAGAGCATTCGAATTAATGATAAGAATCGACAGGAGATATTGAGCAAATCAGAGTATTATTAGAAGGAGAAGAAGACTAAGATATTTTTGAAGGAGGAGAGCATGTCCAAACTGATAGAAATAGAAAAACCTTATCGAGAGTGTCTATAAAGTAATAGTCATTTAATTTAGATCGGAAGTAATACCGGAACTGCGAGGAAATCACCAAATCAATCAACACACTAGACTATGGTTCAATTGATCTGTTAAAGGAGAGAATGGAATACAAAAAGCACATGTTGGCTAAACTATTGCTCGTGTTAGGAAAGCCATAAGACCGCAAGAGTATGGAAGTATTGACAGAATAGTACAGGAAACATGTGGAAGAGTACAAAAGAATGTTGAAGACATTGATTGAGGCTTCTCAGGAAATCAAGAAAGCTTGTGGATGCACAGAGTAGTATTAAATCAGCTTAGCCAAGGAGGTTAGAAAAACAGAAGAGGAGGTTTACTCTTTGAGGAGGGAGATCACTCGCTTGGAAGAGCTAATAATGAAAAGCGACCACGATATCAATCAGAATGAAAGATAGAGAGAAGCTATCATCGCTGAATACAGGAAAGTGGTAAATGAAACCTAAATTACTGGGAAAGAGCACATTGAAAGCTAACTGATAAAACTGAAGCGAGGGTTGTAGGTAAACAACCGATAGACTTTACGATTTCAGAATAACTACAACTTAATTGACAAATAATGTCAATAAGTGAAGGAGAGGATGATGGTGCGAATCAAAGATGCGGATAAGATTTAATCCTGTCTTCGCAAAAAAGAATATTTTGTCAAGTTGAGAGGCAGGGCACTGGGGTACCTGCATCCTGATAGTTAATCAAATCAAGTACGATAGACCAAACACCAGCTGGCCAAATTTCTACACGCTTTTGGATAGCTTTGATTTTCGCTAAGATTATGTTGATATTTGGGTGGTCTGTAGTGGATCTATAATTTTGTATTTGATGAATAATTGAAATAATATTAGCGAGGAGTAGGAGACTTCATGGAACATAATTAACATGATTTTCATTAGTTCACCTCCCCACGAGAACAGGTTGAACTCATGCAAGAACTGGAAAGCCTCGAGGGAGGGGAGGCGCAACTCAACTTGCAGTTTGAGGATGGAGAAAATCCTTTCAGTTACTATCGACAGGAGAATCACCGAGATATGAGTTCTTCTGAAGATTAGCGCTCGTCACAGTCGAGTAAATCTCATTAAAATTTACCCGATCCGCCATAAATTCAATCTGATTTACCTCATGCTATCAGTCCTCCATCGACGGAATATCCCAAATTGGAGGTAGGTGAAAATCTTTCGAGTCGACTCCCTATAAACTTTTCACATTTAGCAGTGGCTAGCTTGAAAGAACCTGAAGCTAGAGATATTCGTACGAATGACAACAATCCTGTAAGTATACGGCTCTTGAAATAAGTCTAGGTTGATTTAGCGAGTATGGAGATAAATCAAAAAGCCAAGAAGAGTAAAGATGAGGCAATTTATCGAAAAGAATTGGAGGATGATATCGAAGACTTGAAAGATAACTTTAAAGGCAGTAATAAAAATAAAAATCTGGTTGCAATTAAACAAGAAAAACTCTCTCCCAAAGCTAATCTCAACAAAACTTGCTCTCCGGTTGTTAACAGCAAAGTTGGGAGAGATAATTCTTTGGAAGCTTAGGAGATTCGCATGTTGATAAAGATGGGCTTTGAGAAGAAGAAAGCTAATTACGGAATGCTCATAGATTGGGACCGCAAACGGGCTGCAAGCTTAGCATTACATGGTCGGATGGTATAACTTCTTCAAAACGAAGTGGACCTCCGCATAAAATCATCCCTATAAAATTTTGAGTACTACCAAACCTTTTTCCGTGAAAAAGCGAAGCAATAGTAAAAATATGTAACATCTCCAGTAATAAATACTTGTTATGCCTTACAAAATAATTCCATCAGCAAAAATGTATACATCAACTGCAGTATAATATTAAACTCCCTCTGCGATGAGAACGTCACCCGCTGCAAGAATATCAGTAATTTTATCCAGTTAATCCGCATCAACATCTTGAAAGAATTAACAGAGAATCACTTCAATAGCAGTCAGAAGGAACTGCTTACTATTCGAGAAAAAATATCTTCCTTAAAAACTTCGTTGAAAAAGTACAATGCGGAAACTGAGGAGAAGGCCAATGAACTTGCCAATTTGTTTGTGTAGCAATCAGCGAACATCACTAACAAATTGGATAAGGATTTCTATCGTACTCAAATATCTTTCCTTCGGAAAGCGCAGCATCAGATTGAGGTTCAAACTAAATTGGGAGAATACTGCTTGGAATACTACCACACTGCGATTCGTGAATAGTTAAAGAGGAGTCAGGTGATCCGCGAAGCGATGGTGACCTACTCGCAAGGTCTCAAACAGGCCTACAACCTCTAACTGTAATGCGAATAAATGTAGCAAATGAGTAAGCACGAGTAGATAAAACTAATCCAATAATTTTACTCACTAGATGATATGTTTGATGAACGAACTATTGAGCTGTTTAAACAGAGAAATAGTATCAAGGCAGAGGGAGATATCACTTTGGAAATGTTTACCACCTATATAAATGGGTATATTTCTGTTAAATCAGATTTAACTATGACTACTTCGACTCTAGAGTTATTTTGTTAAAATAGTTCTTCGTGAGATACGTGACAGTGGTCAAGAGTAAGGAGACGAGTGAGTAAAATTGTTACCTAGTGATAACTGTTGACAATTTCCTGCATTTGTTTTTTAACAACAGCAAAACCGTTTACAGTAAACCCGACATCACAATAAAGATAAGCCGTAAGCATCTGTAGGTCAAAGTAAAGAAGGACTAGATGATCGACATAATAAAGAAATAGGAGAAACGCAATTCGATGATGAGCTATTTCTGGGACAACAAGGTCGAAAAGATATATCGGATTAAATTTGGTAAGAAAGATAGTCAGGAGGAATTCATGGACTATATCACCAAACTTATGATTGATAACTGTTGATTATGTTTGCATATAGCAGATGATATCAGAGAGGAAGATTGTTAGGAAGTCATTCATTATCAATCAGATATATACGGAGAATTTTATGTATTATTCGAGAAGATCATGCTCAATTCTCCTTCAGCATTTACTCGCCTTCCGAAGATCCTCTTTTGCCACCACCAATGTTTTAGCGGAATTTGGCAAGCTGACGGGTTAGAATTTGGTAGGCGTTGTCCATATCCTTGCAGGTGAAGGAGGGAGTGATGCTGCTTTCAGTGTAAACGGCAATGAATTTGTCGTAATCCCATCGGTTCATGTCTCCAGGCATCCAATATCCCCATTCCGTTGCTGACATGCCCCACATCTTCCCTTTCCAAGCAAAATTCCTCATTTCCACCCTCTGAACCTTATCGTAGGTAATTTTCTTGCTGGTGCCAATGGGAAAGAAATAGCATTTGATAATAACGCAATCTTCTCGAATAGTAACATCTTTATCGTCATAAAGAACCTCCTTGCTCATCCAATCTAATCCTATAAACTAATATTATAATTCTAATGATTTACTAATAGAATTGTTAAGCTTTCTAACCTAAAAATGAAGTCATGATGTTAGACATCAATTTAATTGTGAGCAAAAGTCTGCAGGAAGCATCAAAGTGGAGTTATAACGTTATAACACACGCAAATAATAATTAAATAATAAATTTGATAAACTCTTCGATGGGTCACAAACAGTCTTCCCCTAAAATTAATCGCATCCACTTTAAGGAAAATACCAACCCTTAGATACTCATCGATAAAGAACAGAAACTTATTCTAAAAACTTTGCTTCAAAATGACAAGTGGATCCTAGGTACATTATTATTGACTTAGATAATGGAAAATGCAAACAGTTTCGCTTTTAATCAATCCTTTCTCAGGTCAAACAGGTCAACATCACCGTTCTTAATTTAAGTAACCTCTTCATTAAAGCAGACGCCAATAATATAGAAACACTACCATCCATACTACCGCAAATATACTTTCCCTCACTCCAATCGCTTAAACTCTGTGGCAATAACATCAGCTCAATCGAAAGCTTTGCCTTTCTCAAAGCAGAAAAACTTATTTAATTGTGGATCAGTTGGAACAATCTCACTGAAAGCCGGTCTCTGAGGAAATGCAATTTTCCGAAACTAAGATATTTGAGTTTAGGTAATTATCACGTCATTCAGAAAGGAACTATCTGCCCAATTTGGGGAAAGATCTAGCAGCATGTAACTTCCCCTAATTACGTTAAATTTCAATCGAAGAGGAGAAGTAAATTTGTTTTTAAGCAGAAAGACAATTTCAACCTGCGACAACATATAAAGCAGCTGTCTCAAGTGGCAAAGCTCAAAACTCTATCAAATCGTTTGCATTAGCAGTTCGAGAATCACCTGCAGTTCACGTGTATGGCAAATGAGAGAGAAATATCTTAGCCTGAAGTGGTACCGAGAGTAAAAAAAGGATAATAAGGAAGTACACAATGTTTTATGAGTATTTCAATATTAATTTTAATAGTTAAAGAGGCGTTTGAAATTTCATCCCCCACCGCTGAATCAACAATATCAAAGAATTATATTACTTGTTATATCATGAAACAAATTTCAAGCGAAAACAAGCCCAATACGGAAATATGCTTTAATGTCTATAATAAACCTCAGTGCCTCTGCTTCTATCCTGTCGACGTCGTAGAGGGAGAGAAACATTCGTTTCGGTGTTTGCATTGCAAAGCAGTGTATCATACAACTTGTATGAAAAAGAAATCATCTGACGAGTACTGCTGCTATTGCCATTTGGAGAAAATGATACCCATTAAAAAAGTAGTTCAAACTGTATATGTTGGACATTTAAAGAAGAGCGCCTTTAAACATCAAGCAAAATTTTTTATGCCCAATATCGCACCTAACCAGTATTATCAGTTCCGCTGTCTGAGACTCAAGTAAGGAGCTCAGGCCTCTTGTCTTTTCCCGGACATCGCCGAATTTCTGTTCAACAACCACAGTTGCAAAATATTTAACCCTATAAATAAACAGTCCAGTTTAAAGTATCGAAAGGATGAACCTTTTCGTCTATTAAAGAACGACTATCTCTCAGGAAAATAAAATCATTTGCTTATCTCTTAATTGATAGGAAATCGGCCAAAAGAGATCAGATATGAAGCATAGAATCATCTGATAGGTCTCTTTGTGGTGTAGGATATCAAAGCATAGACATTAATCGATGACATTACAGACAACAATGTCACCAATTACTATCATTCCAAAACTCTATTAGATAGCTGCTTCTAGTTCGGAAAAAATGACGAAGATATTACGTGCTAACTCGTCAAAATTCCTCTGTTATGCCCGCTTTCAGCATAAAAAATTGCTGTACCCGTTAGGGGTATTTTTTGTAATCATTTCCAGTGTTTTGATCTCAAAACATATACTATCATGATATCCTAATCTATGAATCCTCGTTGGAAATGTCCATTGTGCAACAGTTTAGCCTATTAACTCGAAATAGATTGTATCTTGCAGGCCATTCTGGCCGAAACAAAATAAAAACTCAATTTAAAGGAGATTATTTTTTACAAAAACGGAGAATATTCATATTCGATTACTGGTCAGCATAATCTGCAAAGGAAAAATATTGAATCACTGAGTATTTGTGATAAAAAAAGGTAGGGTGTCTCGCTGGAGGAATAAAAATAGGGGCAACCTCGAAAGAAGCCTGTCTTTGTGATGCCGTCTAACGCTAAGATAGTAGAGTTGGATGACTGAGTAATTGTAGTTTATATTATTAAATTAACGTATATTTTAAACAGAATAAGCTTATTTGGCTTCAATCATCTTAGAATTTAGGGAGGTCACTACTCTCTATTATCTTCTCCTCAGCCATTTTGTTTTTACGCTATGCTTACTTTTTCAAAGCAATTGCGCCTTTCTGCTGGGCAGCTAAAGCCTCAGTCGCGGCAGCAGCGGCATTGGTTATGGCCAGCAGATCTTTTTTATGATCGAAATCTGTGATGAAATTAGCACCACCTTTTGGCTTTGTAGTATTCAGATCCTCCTTGAACTGAGAATACTGCGATTCCAATAGCATGGCAATCTGCTAAGTTTGCTGTTTCTTGAGGTAAGCCTGCTTCTCAGGACAATCAGAGGTGGGATGACTGTTCTCTCCACAAATAGAACACTTAATGACCACACTATTCTTGGGCTGGAAAGGGCAAGCCCAAGTCCTGTGTCCCTCAATCTGGCAATTATCGCAAAAGTTATCGTAAACTCCTTGTATTTGATAATTATAGCTATCCAATAGGTCCTTCAACTCCTGATCCTCCTCTCCATTCAATATCTTCTATACTTCCTCAACTCCCTTTTATAGCTGGTCGTCATTATCAGCCACAATGATGATATGTAGAGGCTAGAAATTTTAAAAAATGTCCTTTTGAGTTTTATTTGCACCTCTCCCTCGCACAGCTATTTTGCAACCTGACCGATGCTCAATAAGTTTTTGAGTTTGCCCGCGAGGACCAATAATCTTGCCAATGTAGTTGGCCTTTGAATCTTGGATAGCATTTTCAGATAAGTATATCTTTTTAAATTTCTTGAGCGGCTTGTAATCTTCAGGAGGAACGAACCTAAATAATACGTGAAGTACGTCTTTCTCATTTTCATACAGTCTTCAATGAGGGCGATCCTTTCTCTAATGAAAGTGTCTCGTTTTCTAACTTCTCTCGTGTTAATTCTTTTGCCTTCGTTATCATAGATGGGTTCTGGACTCTGCGATCGGAGATCTGGGTCATCGGGGGTATAGTTGGTCATTTGAGAGGCAAGTTCATCAAGTCTGTAGAGTCCTAAGAAATAATATCATATAATTTACTCAAAATATATTCAAGTTAGTCCACGCTGATGTTCGGAGAGATGTAGTTTAGGAGGGGAGGGCTGAAGGTTTTCTCTATCTCATGCGCCCACCTGCATAGAAGCAAAATTACTTAGATTTTCTGCGCTTTCCGTCGGAATAGAGCGCTAGTTTGATTTATAGGTCTGCCTGGCCGTACTGCGTGATGGGGAGTAAGGTTTTGCCATGATAGAGCGACTCGAGGGGGTTGAAGACAGCATCCTATTGTATCTTACTGCGTTTAATTTGTCGCTCTCCCCATCTGGTCTTGCGCTATCTATAGACTAAGTTATGCTATTGTTATTGCATTTCCGGGGGAAGTGTGAATAGTGTTTCATCTCCTATCCTGACTTCTTCCACAAATCCATCCTGTCTTTTTTCTTCCTCCATCTCCTTCTTGACCTGCGGTTCCTCTTTGACTTATATCTTAACAGTATCTTCATTAACGATACGTGACTCTGCATGGTTGTGTTGTTTCTCGATGTCTTCCTCTTCGATAATAGGTTGATTCATCCTTCTCTATGAAGTAACAAATTAATCTCAACTCTATTATAAAATTGATACATTTATCAAAGATAACCCCAATAAAAAATTAAATGACTGTACTCAATGGAGATTTAAAATGAAATTATATGGAGAAAAAGGCTAGTTTTTTTAAGTAGCAAATTTTGTCACTCCATCTCTCTTTGATTTTGATTTGTTCCGTCTTGATATTGACGGAGATTCTTCAAACTGTTTGATAACTCAATGGTCAAGAGTCAGGTTCTCTGCTCTGAGAATAATATTTGATTTTGCCTATATATATTTTAAAATTCTTTTAAATCCTTGATTTAGGATACAAGTCCACCAACATACTATCTTCTGATCAATAAAACTTGTTTTGTATGTCAAAACGACTTAAGTATAGCATAAAATTGGAACTAATTAAAGTTAATATTAGCAAATGGGAAAGAAGTTCATTACTCTCGTCATTAAGACTAAAAAACATCGCCTCTACACCGAAGATATTCAGAGCGTTCACCAAAAATCGACTAGGAAAGTTCCTTCGATACCAAGATTTGCCCCTGAGCTTAAACTATACGAGGAGGAGACAGAAGAATCGTATGTCAGTTATGAAGATATCCTCCAGGGATATAGACTCAATTGATGTTTATACTGTTACTTTTACTTCTTTTTCTGATGGATAAAAAGGTATCCTCGATATCTCTACTTTTAACCATTTCTGTAGACTTCTCCAAGCCAGTTAATCTTCTAAAATAAATTGGCTTAGAGAGCCATTTTATTAGGATATTTCATATTTCATTAAAGAAATCAGATGAATTTAGGAGAAGAATTTTCTGGATTAAGTTTGAAAGAAACGCTTTACTTTATCCATGCTACGAAATATAAAATTCTGATCATTTCTTATGTATTAAAAAAGCACTCATCACTGACAATTGAAAATAATCCCTCCTTCAGCGCCTATTTTACTATGATCATGATTATTGGAAGATAAATTGGTTAATTTATGTGGCCTTAAACATCTAAAAAATATTATCTTTTTCTATGAAAAGATGGATGAGTTAGTAGAACTCAAATACTTATAAATACCTTAAATATGAAGAGTGAGACGACTGCATACTAAATTGAGCCTAATAACTCCGCAAAATAATCACCTTTTGATAATTTATCCACGTTTCAATTTGATAATACTTCTAATTGTCTTTCATAACGATGGTAAGGCTAAATACAATAATTATAAACATCAGCGATAGCGGCGGTACATTACTTTGCAAATCTGTTCTGAGGTTTCCAAATCCTCGTATTTTTTAATAAAAGGATGTTCCAAGATGATATCAGCATCAGGGCGTTTGATCGGATTCTTTTTAAGGATAAAATTGACAAAACTTCGGATTTCAGGTGACCCCACGATCATCTAAAAGTCCATTGTGATAATTTTGCCTAATTCCTCCTTATTTGAAATGTTAAAAGGATTTCTATTTGTAAATATTTCATAAGCGATCGTGCCTAGAGCCCAACTATCAATTTTTTCATTATATCTCCTGCCTTGAAGGATTTATGGAGACAGATAGAGGGGAGTTCCGCACAAAGTTTTTCTAAATTATCGTGGCTCGAAAACTGAACATCCAAAGTCACATATTTTGGTCATACCCTAAATATTTTAAAGGATACATGAGTAAACACTATATTTTCGAGTTTAATGTCTCGATGAATAACTGATTTGGAGTGCATATACTTAATCCCTTCGGCAAGTTATCGAGCTATGATGGAGGTTGTTTCTTCTGAGAATGTTCCTTATTCCTGTAGCAGATCATATAATTGCCCATCAGAGGCCAACTCAAGAAAGAGATAAATGTTGAACTCATCGGAAAAGAAATCATAGAGTTTTATTAAATTCGGATGGTCTAAATACAGCTGTATCTTAATCTCACTGATTAGTTGACTTAAAGTTTTTTAGGTATTTTGCGCAAATTAACTGAACACTTTTGATTTTTTTATTATCTTTAAAGCACCCAAAAAACCTGTCTTCTCGTGTCTAAATCAAACATTCGGTACCTTGCGAGGTAAACTTATGCAAATCTTCCCTTGCCTAAAAGTTTGATCATTCGATACTTCATCACATTCGGATTTCTAAGATTTTTGCTGGCTTTGGGAGACTGGCACTGAGTAGAGTTAGTTTCTCTTAGTTTTCTCTCATAGGTTGTGACTTCATATTTTTGAGTCGGTCTCTCTTTTTTAACAGGCGACTGCTATTATTTTTTCGAGCCATACCAACTTGTTTAAGCCTTATTGACGATAATTGATTTTCCCGAATTAAGACGATGCAAACCAAATATTGAATTTTTGACAGCCGAGTGATTTTTTTTATTTTTTTCAAGTTGATGGGGTAAAAGCGGATCGGACTGAATTCTGCTGTTACTGGGCTGGATTGACGTGGTGATTTCATACTATTTAGCGAGAACCTTGGCGGAGCTGAACATTTATTTGATCATTGATTTGCTGGTGTAATTTCCAGTGGCCCATTTTGTGTTTTGCAGAGAGGATTTCATTCTTGGATATTAAATTATAATCTAACCGGCGTCAATTCGCAATAAAATGCAATAAATCCGCATGATGAACGGTTCTTTTAATTATGGAAATCCAATCAGTCAAATATTGTTGGAAAAACGCTTCAACAAATTAGTTGAGTGGGTTTTGCAATTATAATAAATAAATAATTACCATCAAGCATAATCGAAAAAGAGTGATTAGACAGCAAGGAAAGTGCGAGACAGAGAAAGCTAGATAGGAACGGAAGGATGTTGATATTAGAGATGGAAGTGAAACGTATCCGCCCCTTATTATATCAGATTTTATTCTAATTTTAAAATATCAGATATTTGCCTATATTAATAAAAATAAAAGTTTACTAAATTCATAAATATAAATCTTAAAGATAACTGTTAGATAATTCTTGGAATTTGTCTGAGCAAGGATATTTATTTAATTGAATTAATCATTGCAAGATGCTCATCCTCGGCCATATCTCGTCGAAGTTGTTACAGAGCTTCGGCTCTCGGAGGAAATATACTTCTGCAGGGACAGCCTTCTCTTGGCTTATAAAAGCTCCAATCTTTTATTTGGGTCTCTGGTCATCATTTCAAAGAGGGTGTTCTTTAAGATGGGATTCATCTTCTCTCCCCTAACTCTAAATTCAACTAAATCAATTAATCAGTTACTTTGAGTATTCTGAAGTTCGTCTGTCGATTTGAAGAAGTTATTACCATGAATAAGTTCATCCAAGATCACACCGAGAGAAAAGACAATTGATTTCTTTGAAGGAACCCCACCCGCCAATACTTCAGGAGATAGATACAGTCCTTCAGTCTTATGATTCTTATTGGTAATAGGATATCCTAATTTGATGGTTATCTCGTCAAGATTTTTAACATTAAAGTTGCTAATCATAATATTGCTTGGAGAGTAGCTGTTGAATCGACCTGTCTAAACCTATTGCTCAATCTTTTCAATGACTTTAATCATTATAAAAGTAATGCAGATGTCTCTCTCTTTCTGATCAGGATTCTTTGTATCCATAAACTCACGAAGACTCATCTGAGGTTTATAGGGGGAAGACATTGGAGCCTATTCACTTGATTATTTGCTTACTCTAGATTCAGAACTCACGAATCCTTCAACTATCTATTCCCGGCTTTGACTTATTTCAGGACTCATATATCCCTTTTCTAAAATTGATTTATAACCTGAGGCACGAGGGCTACGAGTCGCAGATCCTGATGCTGAACCTGAACCTGAACCTTATGCAGGTTCAAGAATGCTAGTTATGGGTTTATTTCCGGATGATCCGAATGTGGTCGACTGCAGTCTTGATTTTTGTGCAATTTCTACCTCTCTCTTAGAAGTTTCCAACTCTATTTCTAATTTCTTAACCTTTTATCTTAAGGTCTTAAGCTCACCCAAAGATCCTTGATCTTTTCCCTTCAGCTGATTTAATTAAGATTCGAGAGTTTACATTTTTCTGGTAAGCTCAGCGTTCTTCCTTTGCGTTTACTGAGACATGCTGACGATTCCTTAATTTTTCCTTTTCTCCCATTATCTCTTATCGATGTTTAATTTTTAATTCTATTGTCTTAACCTTGATAATTCTCTATCGTTGATGGCGTTATTGTCAGAAGCGGCTTTCTTCAGTCTTTAGTATTCCTGTTCGAGAGATTCATTCTTTTGACGCAGGTCCATATTTTAACTGAGGAGTTGATTCTACTTTTCTGAAAATGTGCCCATCTGCTGTTCTCTAATAATTGTGATTTATTATGTTGCCTTACGTTTTGTTTCGATTAACTAAAGCTCAAATCTATCTTTTTCCTTTTTTAATCGGTCAAGTTCCACCTTGATCTTGCTTATTTATCTTTCACTTTACTTCCTGGTCCTCTCTGTCAAGTCTTTCATGTCTTTGTCCTTCCTCTCCAGTTTCCCCTCGTAATCTCTCTTGATGTTTTAAATATTTCTCTCGAGGTCCTTTTTGCTTCTATCAGCAGCTTGTTTTTCATTGCTCACCTCTCTTTCCAGCAGTCGATTTTTCTATTGCAATTTCTTAGTTTAATCAAATAACTCCTTGTTCAAATTAGGATTCTTGGCTAACTCCTCTCGAGTACGACTAAGTTTAGACTAGAATTCATTTTACAGCCTCTGTATAGCCGTGTTTTTAATGTTTAACTACTCTGTATATTTGTGCACTTAATTTTAAAGAACCTTGGTTCTCGATAGGAGCTATTGATTACGATTCTCATAATGATTCAATTTGCCCACCAATTCTCCGAAGGCATGTTCGCGATTTTATGATTAAAGGACTTGATCAACTGTTAGACCTTCAATAATGGATTCAGTTTCATGATAAGTCTTCCTAATAGATGACAGGAGCAGTGTGTGTTTATCTTAGGCCAACTGATCATAAAACTCTCGATGGCTTCGGATATTTTAATTAAATTGTTCATCCTGGATGGTGTTTTTATACTTTTATAAAGTTCTGATCAGATTCGAGTTATCATCGTACATCTTGCGATTGAAACACAGCAAATTTTAGTATTTATTAGTGGAGATGTCGAGTTGATGCCTCAAATTGTTCATTTAGTCGATTTGGCTCTATTGGATGCGATTTGCTTCTTCAATGAGTGTTTTAAAAGTGAAATGATCTTGCAGGAAGGCATTGACGAGGAAAGGATTCGATTAGGACCAATTTCCAAACGACCCAATCTTACCTTTCAAAGATTCGGAGATTTCAACAAGTTTGCTTTCCAGTCCTTGATCCACTTTCTTTTCTGTGAAGAATAAATTGAGGAGTTCATCATCAAGAGAAAGTTAAATTTTATGAGCGTCTTTAATTCTTCTCAACTAGTTTAACAACTTCTCCAGAATGTAGGAAAGAATAGCCTATTTTTATTTATCTTGGGTCGGCACGAGTACTACTTTCTATTTCTAGATTTAACGGATCACCTATTTCGGAATTTAAATCAATTTGGGGAAAGCTATCCAGTTATCGATGAATTTCAGATACTTCTCGATTATCACAATCAAGTTTTTTAGGTCAGGCTGGCGACTGACGTTGCTTCTAAAAGTGGAGAGCAGCTAGAGAAGTGATTTTCTTAATTACTGACTGACTCCGACGTATCTTTCCGTTTGGACGTTAATATCCACATCGACAGCAACTCCCAAACTGTTAACCTAACTGATATGATGGATGTTTTTGACCACCTCAACTATTTGAGGAAGCATCACTATCTTTTCAACAACTCTTTCAATAATCTTATCTTGAATTTCAATAGTCCTGCTCGTGTTATTAATCTATTGAACGATAGTCTTGCCGGCCACTTGAATCTATTGATATTCAACTGGTGATCGGACTTCAACTTCAGAATGTATTTCTTTAACGATTTACGAAGTGATATATTGTCTGATTTAATTGGTGATTTATTTGATTTTCTCTCTGCAAATTTCAATTTCGACTGGTACTTCTTTTATCACTTCAACTGTTCTAATTTGCTCGATTATATCTCTCTTCACTCTTTACTCTCGGACTGGCACATCAACAGCTATTTACTTATAATGAGTCAGGTGGATTAGTTTTGGAATTTAGATTAGTTGAGGGGTCATCACGATTGAGTTGACAGGCACTTGCACCATCCTTTCTTGAATTTAGTGCACTATTTTCTCCTATAATAAATAGATTTCCTTTGGAACTTCGACTCTGTCATGAAGTTCTACTATCTTCTCCTGTATTACTTCGACAATTCTAGGCTCGATAATGTATTTAATTGTTTATGGCCCTGGCACCTACCTTACTACTTCAGTGATAACTGGTTTCTCGACCACCACTTCTCTAATCACCAGCTTCTCGACTTCATTGATAATTGGCTTTTCTTTTTCGACGTATAATTTTTCATAGACTGGCTGCTCGATTATATGCTCAGTAATGATGGGCTTTTCAACGTAGAAAGGCACCAATTCCTGGAAAAGGAAGGGGACTTGCACTTCAATGGTCTCCACTTTAGTCTCATGGATTTCCATTTTTTGGTATTATATTCTATCCCGATAAGTCGGCACTGCCACCTATCTGACTACCTCATACGGAATCCTCCTTTCCACTTCGACTTCCACTGGCCTATCTCTTTCTATAATCTTCTCCACTATTCTTTCCACTTCAACAACTTGGATCTATTTCTCGTATTGCACCACAATTTTCTAAACGATGACCTCGACTATTTTTTATACTTATTGAATCACAATGTAGGGCACTTGAATCTATACGATTTGGAGAACAGGCTGCTCAACTATAACTATCTTCTCTATTATCTTTGGCACTTCAACTATCCTCTCGACGATTCGGGGAACAACCACAATTTTCTCAACTATTTTCTAGATTTCAACCACCCGCGGTACCTCCACAATCTTCTCGACAATACGCTCGATAATCTGCTTTTAAATCCTTACAACTTATTTCTCAACCACCACAGGCACTGGTTTTTCAATGTGAATAGGCTTAATTATCTCCTCTCTCACTGGAACAATCTTGACGATCTCCACCTCGAGCTCTTTAATTTTCTACTCGACGTAAGGCACTGAAATTTAATGAATAATTGGGATTTGTTCGGTAATGTACAGAGGAACAATCTTCTCAATCTCAACGTTTTTGGTTGTCAATATTTCATGAATTATTGGCTTGTCAACAAAAACCTCTACTTCCCGAATCACCTCGACCTGATCGCTCTTAATGAAATGAGACCTCTCAATAAACACTTACTTCGCAGTTTCTCTGAGCAGCTATTTCTACTTCGTTATAGGTATCTACTTGACGACTTCCTTATATTATTTGACTACGATTGGCTTGTCTCTATACTCGATCACTTCCACAATATCGATCTCGGGTACTCGAATTTAAATGGGAATTTCTCTCTCAATGTTAACGATTTATTTATGTTCGATAATGTACGGCACTCGAAGTTCTACTTCTTTATATTAAGTTTGTTTGATGATTTGGGGGACTTTAATTTACACTTCCTTCACGTGCTGACGAGTTTCATACAAGTAGATTGGCTTTTAGATAATCTTTTAGATTTAAATGTACTGCTTCCCTTCAATCGAAACGATCTTTTAGACTTACTGGAACTCGACTCGATCCACTATCCTTTCTACCTCAATCTATCGAATTAACTACTCCCTATCGTAGACGGGAACAGATTTCTATCTGATTGTTGGCACTTCAACAGCTGACTCGACTATCCTCTCGACTGTTATTTCCCGATTAACTTCCACAGGTACTGCTCTTTGCGTTTAAATAGTGACGGGAATGTTCGTATTGATAACATGATCAATAGGCTTTTCAATATAGACTGGAACTTCTCTGTTGATAGCGACAACACTCATCTTCTCCTCTCGCAATAAGATCTATCTCTCTGTAATGATGGGAATTCCTTTTTCAAATGTCTTTGTCTCATAAATTGGTGTTTCAATCATGATTGGAACCTCCACTATTTTGGGAATTGGCCGAAATAGAGATATATAGTCTTCAGTATTAAATCCATCAATAATATTCTCCCTCAATAGAGCGAGAATACCCTCGTCTAAAGCAAAATCTATCCCATGCTTCTTTTTTATATTTTATAACTCTTCCAACAGTCTCTTGATTAGTACTCGTAAGTGGAAAACAGTCTTTTGATCGATAGAGCTTTCATATTGATAGACATTATCCACTCTTATGGTATCCACATCGTGAATGATAATTTTTGATAATTTGTCGATCGAAGCTCCTTCAATCAGCTCGACTAACACCTATGACTCGAAGATATCAATGAGTTTCGAAGACACATGCTTTTTAAGTTATGGAAATTTGAGGTAGACGTTTTTGAATTCCCCAGCCAAAACGCCAATCAATTACCTCAGTTTTGTATCTTAAGTATTGACTTAAATGACCCTAATCTAAGGAGAGACCAAATTAATCCAACCCTTACACTCAAATAACTCTATCCCTGGCCCTTCCAGTCTCCTCAGAAGCGAGTCGAATCTTTCCACCCCCTTTCCTTCATTTTTCAAAATTTAAATTTAGTGTTTAAATAAAGCCAGGATATTTTTGTAATTATCCTCGGATACTTGAGTCTTTAGGGATAACTCGAACTGATTCTTCAGATAGTCTACTCCTTTTATAGCTTTGAAGTTGCTGATTAAACCTATCACTGTATCATTCAGTTTTTATTCACTAAATTGCTGCTACTTTAATAATCGGTCAAATTCCTTTGCAAGATTCGTAACTACCGATCGCATTGATTGGTGAATATCCTTATTGATGTTCCTGGTCAGGGCTGCTAGATTGAATGAAAATTCAGTAGTAATAGGTACGACTTGTTCTTCTATTATTTGTTCCAACTATATACCTTTGTTCTTGCCATTAGTTACCGCCTGATTTACCCTTTCATAAAAAGAAGCGTAGAGTTTGTTTTACTCCACCGCCTTTTGAGAACTAACGAGAGCTGACCTCAGCTGGGATACTTATCTATCAAGTGCTTCGATTTGGGTCCGCAATCTTTGGATTTTTACATCGGTATGGATTTTTTCATTCTAAGACCGAATTATAGTCTTCTATTTCTAGTTCAGAGTTAAGTAGTAACTGTTCCAAGTCTACTAGCCTTAGGCTACTCCATTTATGAGCATATCTCTCTTCAATAAGCCATCAATTTGCTTTTATAATAATTCCAATCTTTTCCCATAAGCATTATCAGAGGGTTGAGCAGTTCTGAGTTCCTAAAGAGTCCTCGAGAATTATCTGAGCAGTTGTTGATCGGTAAAAGGTCTGAGGAGTCCGCTCGTATTATAAACCCTCGAGAGTCTAATATCTGAATGTGCTGCATGTAGTGCCTACTGTTGATGTTGCTGTTCAATCAAATTTGTCTCTAGAAGTCTGCAATAATGCAATGATTACCTGACGTCGGTTTGCACTTCCATCTCTGATTTGGATATGACAGGGATGTTGCGTTGCCTGTAAGCCATAAAGTTAAATATAAATTTAAATTTAAATCGGGTGCAAATGTATCGAATACGATGGTATTATTTAATTTGATTTTTTAGAAGATTTCATCTGATATAGGCTTAACATCCATTATAGTAACTGTTATAAGATTGATTCTTTATTATATATCTACATGAAAACTATCATAATTGTGCTGGTCGTTCTTGCCTTTACCACTATCGGGGCTGCAAGGGAGAACAAGGTTTTCTTGGATTTTAAGAACATCATTGATCATGTTAACTCAGTTCAGAACAACTGGAAGGCAGGACATAACCATTACTTTGATGGTATGGATCTTGAACAAATCAAGAATCTTATGGGAACTCTTGAAACCCCAGATCATCTCAAACTTCCACTTCTTGATATCGAACCTATGGTGAACATTCCTGATGAGTTTTCTTCGGCTGAACACTGGCCTAACTGCGAATCCATCAAAGAGGTTAGAGATCAGAGCACTTGTGGATCATGCTGGGCTTTCGGAGCTGTAGAAGCTATCAGTGACAGAATCTGCATCGTCAGCGGGCAAAAACTTCAAGTTAGAATCTCTGCTGAAGACTTGTTAACTTGCTGCACTTCTTGTGGAAGTGGATGCAACGGAGGATACACTGCTTCTGCATTTTCATACTGGAAGAACACAGGCATTGTTACTGGATGGCTTTATAACACTTCTAATTGGTGCATGCCCTACACATTCAAAGAGTGTGACCATCACGTTGTTGGGAAACATGAACCCTGTGGAAATACTCAACCAACCCCTAAGTGTAAAACCACTTGCGCTACTGGATATTCAGGATAATATAAGAGTGATCGGTGGTTTGGTGAATTAGTTTACAGCGTTCCTTCGCAAGCTGAAAAGATTCAAACTGAAATCATGACCAATGGACCAGTTGAAGCAGCTTTTAGCGTTTATTCAGATTTCCTTGAATACAAGTCCGGAGTTTATCACCACACAACTGGGTCATTTTTGGGAGGTCATGCCGTCAAGATTGTAGGATGGGGTGTTGAGAACGGAACTCCTTATTGGTAAGTTGCTAACTCCTGGAACGAAGACTGGGGAAACAAAGGTTTCTTCCGAATTCGAAGAGGCACAAATGAGTGTGGTTTTGAAGGACAAATTGTTGCAGGTCTTCCCCACTTAAAAGCATGATTACGAACCAATCTAACCTGAAAATATTAAAATATAGTTAATAACTTCTATAGATATTCAATTGCATAAATCATAGAGTCTTTTTCAGTGCGTAAATTTGGTGCATGAGCTTGAGATAATAATAATTGATTTCGTTTCGATTATCAGTGACACAGCGCATCCATTAAAAATCTGCCTCGACGACGGCTATTACTTCATCTTATTTACGACTGGGATTGGATCTGTCCATCCTCATCAGGAGAGGCATCATTAACAGCATGAGCAGGTTATCATTCTATAATTATATATGAATTACATACCATCCGCTTTTTATCAGGTGCATTTTGGACTACGGACAGAGAAATATCCATTCTTGCGATTTCATTTTTGAACAGATAGTCGTCACGTATTTTGATATTTTACTGATTTGATGGCATGGTTGATTGGATGAGGATTATGAATATCTTTGGATGGTTTCATAGAGGTAGATAAGGTAGGCATATTTCAATGATAATATATCTTCGATTTACTTGATTAGAGTCTTACGCTCCAACATATTGGTCAATAGAATCACAAATTATAAAGTTTGGGCGATTTGCTGAAGAAAAAACGATTCCAAGCTTTCTCCGGAAAGACACTGCGAGAAGTATCGAAAAAGGTTTATAATGTGGTATCCAATTTCGATTCGATGAATATTTGGCGTTTAGAGTAAAATCTTCCATGAGTTATAGACAACATCCTTGTCAAATTTGCCATTGCTTATAATATACATGTGAATGTGATAGCTGTTGGCTAGGCCTTAAAGAATTTAATTGCCATTTATCAGTTAGATGATCTCTTATTGCACTAATAACCATTATTCATTTAATCCAGGCAGAGAGATCGTCTTGTTAATCAGAGTTAGAAAGAGGTTAAAGATGAAAAAGTTAGGCCTTTCTCGCAGGATATCCATCAATAAGGATATAATCTCGCGAATTTCAGGAATGCTGTCCTCAGAAATGGTTTTGGGAATTGAGAAGTTGATTAGAGCTGTAAAGCTGTCAAAAATGGGCAAAGGTAAATGTTATCCCAGACAGTTTTGATGCATTATTATGACTAATTCATAAAATAATGAAGTTCCTTTCAGTTACAGGAGCGCAACACTCTTATGAATGCTAGATATTATTTTCTTTAAAAGTTTGAACATTTATTGGGATATAATACGCTCCTTCATGTGCTCCTTCAACTATTAGAAAATTGTGCCAAAACTTATTTGTTAAATTTGTGTTTTCTATAGTTCTCCAAATTTATTGATGATCAGCTCAATGATCTATGCGCATTCTTCGGGAAAGACATTCAATATTACAAATTTTAAGAGGTTCTTGAGCAAACCATAAATTTTATTCCCCTAAATAACTCCATTGATATTGATAAGAATCGTGTTTCTGATTGCAATTAAATTCCATAAAAAGTCATTTTATTATGGATTAGGATTGTTTATAAACTCCTAAAAATTAATTGACTTCGAGCTATAGAAATTAAGCAGGTTCTCATAAACAGAAAACTGGCCTTTTTCATTAAAAAATGTATCAATGGGCGTCGAGATGGCGTTCGATACTTCAGACATCATTTTCTGTTGATACAAAAAGACTAGAGAGACCAATACGATGTTGTGGTTGGGATTAGTTGTTTTGCTGAATAATATGGAAATGTTTTTGCTGAAATCAAATTTGCCGAAAAGAGAGATCTTGATGATGATATCGGTCATCGCTTTTTTCAACTTGTAAACTGTTTTTAAATCGAGGTTCATCTTGTCGAAAAGAGATTCATAGAGACGTTTTAATATGGTTAACATAAAATCTTTTGTTAGCTTCGTTCCTTTTCCCAGTTTACTCAGGAAAGTCTTCATTAAGAGCAGAAAATATAGATTATTTGAGTATTTCAGGTGCTCACTAATAAATTTGCAGAGTTTTTAGCAGTTAAAGAGACCAAACATGCTAAGAGCCTCAGTAAGGAGCTAAAAAAGATGTGAACGAGTCTATTAATTGAGCACGCATGCCGTCATACAGTTTTAAGCAAATTATACCAGTCTCTTTTCGTAGATGGATCTATTAATATCATCTTTTAAATATTGAAGCACCTTGATCATCAGCCTAATTTTGCAGGATAGAATAAGTTCATTTTTCATATTGATTTTCTCACATATGAAGTCGATCAGATCTGAAGCTAACTTAGTCATGTCGTTTCCTGATTTAATAAGGGTTAGTTCCTTCTTTTCTGTTTACCAGTTCATTTTTGCCTCCATTATCCTCACTAGTAATTCGATATTATGACTGTTTGGTTCGAAGGATTTGTTTATTTGCTGTTTGAGGGTGTTTAGAATTTGATCTCCCTATCTATCTAATAGTTTTGAAGCGAGATTCATTGCCAGTTATGATTAACTACTTCCTTACAGAGCCTGCGCTACATATATCTTTCTTTCATCCTCGAAAATTTATGCAAAGTCAGACTCGAAAGCAATGAGGTAAGATAAATACTCACCTAACAATAAAAAGGACGAAGCATTATGAGAGTTAGAGATTGTTTTTAAGTTAGTCTTAATGGTTTGGACATAGTTGGATCGATGCTTGTTAAATTGGTGGTAGTGCTGGAAAACACTAATCTCACCCTGCTCATGAGTATGCTGTTTCGCAATGAAACGAAACTCCTTCATAAGATCGTGATTTTCTCTCATTATACTAATGTTTATAAAGTGGAGGCGTCTCTTCAAAATTTGTACTTGAGCTAACTCACTTCAAATGGTATGTACTTAATGCAGTAATAAATATTACTATTGTTGCATGATATGTACTAACATTGAGGGATTTAAATATGAATACATTCATTGATGAAATAGCCAAAATAAAGTCTTTTTCTGAAAATTAATAGAAAATTATTTTAACCTTCTATCCAAACTCTGCATTACGAAAAACTTCATTCCGAAAAAGTATGGACAATTGCAGTTTGCAGTTAAAAACTGGATCGTTAACATGTTTTCCAGTAAATTCCTACACTCCTTCATAATAGTTAATTTTATCATACGAAATATATGGTCCAATTCTAGAATTATTTAATACGATAAGATTGAAAATCCAACTGTGTGATCGCTCTGATTAATAAATAATTGGATTTTGCATGGCCACTAGAGGAAAACCAGCACCTAAAGGTCCAACCAAAAAGAAAATTTAACGCCCAGGACTCACTGAGGACGAAATTGAGGAGTTGAGGGAAGCCTTTAATCTCTTTGATACGGAAGCTACAGGTAAGATCGATCCTCGCTAATTGAAGTCTGCCATGCAGAGCCTTGGTTTTTAGTCTAAAAATCCTACAATCTTCAATGTGATAGCTGATCTTGAATCTCTAGGGCGTGAGGTCGACTTTGAGGAGTTTCTTGATGGGATAACATCTCGATTGGGAGATAAAGAAACAAGAGTACCAATGATGAGATACAGGTTGGCATTAACAAGATTTTTGATCTATTTGACGATGATCACACCGGATCCATTAACTCAAACAACATACGCAGGGTAGCCAAAGAGCTCGGAGAAACTATGAACGTTCAGGAATTATAATAAATGCTCCAACGGGCATCCAGCAACGGCCGTGAGATCTCTCGATAGGACTTCTACAACATAATGACAAAAAAGTCATTCTGATTCCTCCTAATTATTCCATTCCATCATTACCCTACCAATTTCTAGCAGTAATTTTTCGTTTTGATGGAGATACCCATTTGTTTCTGAAGTAAATGCCGATATATTGAATAGAAGCGTGCCAATAGTATGCTTATCATCTATAATTGATAATTTATTATATTCGTTAAAGAGATTTTAGAGAAGATGATGCACAGCAAAAAGGAAATGGCGGAAAAAGACAAAAAGACAGTTTTTGCACGGGATATTGTTACCAAAAATCCTATCTTTAGTCAGACACATTGCGAAGATTTTTTCGAGATGTTTAATCTCTACTGTGATAATCGGAGGCAGTGTGATGTGTCGGATATTCTCAACACCGCGAGAACTCTAGGCTTTGATAAGAAATACAAGATCATTTACAGAGCCCTTGAAGAAGTGACGAGAGATCAGAATGGGGAGTGGGTTGACTTTTAGACCTTTCTTAAACTGGTCACAGAAAAGGTGGGAAATCCCTTCAGCGAATCAGGGCGTCGAGCAATGTTTGTGCTAGTAGATGACGATCAAAAGTAATCCTTGGCTTTCCCTGATGTAAAGAGAATATCCGACCACTTAAAATACAATCTTTCCGACTAATAGATCCAAGAGGTGATAAACAACGTGGCTGGTTTCGGCAAGAAGTAGATATCATGGTAGCAGTTCAACAAATACATTGCAAAAAAGGTGGATAAAAAGTAAAGATGATGATTGGTGGTTAATTATGATCAGTTAAGTGGGCTTAATATAATTTATTTGGTTTATTTATCTGCCAATAAGATGGAGGAGAATGCGGAGTCTTCGTCGAATGAGAATCAACTAGAAAAAGCCATGAATTCGGAAGGCGAGACAAGAAACCCAACAACTAGTAAAAAGACAGGGCTGTCACCAATATAATTTAGGAGGACCGAGCCATTTCCATTTGGCCGTCAAAATAAAAAAGTTAGCGGCTCCTGCTATAAACCATACAGATCATTATGCGAACATCAGTATTCGATAATTAAGCTAGATCACCCCTGTAAATTAAAAGATAGCGATACATAGAGGCAGAAGAATATTCTAATGCCGAAAAGATCGACCAGCAAATTCAAAGAGCGAAGCAGCAAATGCAGAGAAAGAAAACAAAATACATCTAAAGGACGCAGATGAGCATGCGACTATCCATGAACAATAGATTTGAGAGATAGATGAAACATTTTGAAAGGGTCTGGTTGGAGCACTTTGAACAATTTAACTATCAGTAATTAAGGAAAATGATTTAATTCAAAGAGAAACAGTAGCAGCTCTTGAAGGAGACGCGCGGAAGATTGAATAAGCGATGCCATTCTTTGCGTACTATTAATAAATAACTCATTGATCTCGAGCAAAGAAAAAAGTACTTCGAGTAAAAGGGAAATTTTCAGGAGCTGAGGCTTATCAAGTAGGAGAGGAAAAAAGTGGTATGCCATTTAGTATTCAGGTTACGAAAGTTGCAAAGTAAAGATAACATCGGATTGATGTCTGGACGAATGCGTAGGAACGAAAATTCAGTCGACATCAACTCAACAAATATCAATGTTTTGTTAAAAAATTAGAATAAGCCCGTTCTGACCTGACAAAGCTTTACCTGCATGAGAAGGCCCGACTGCATCAAAAGCACCAAAACGTGCTCTCCTCCCTCGAGCACGAGCAAAGAATGTCTATTCAACGTCCCAAGCATAGCCGATATTTAAACCAATCACAATGATATTACTTAATAATGATACTTATAACTATCCAACATCAGTTGTTAAGCTTTCTCATCTCCATCACCAAACTTTAGTAATCGTTGGCGCTGTTGCGATAGGAGGTAGCTCGTTTATGATTCTGGGCTATTGGAGAAAACTCGTTTCCAACTTCATATGAAGGCTTACCTCCTCGGCCACCTCTCTACAAAGAATCAATTTTCTCCTGTAATCTTTCGATCTCCTCTCTGAGTTGTCTTTTCTCCTCATCGTTGTTTCCACCAACTGAATATAATATATAGTTACGCCTGGCTTATTTAAGTTTGAGGAGTCTGACAGTGTCTAGTCTGATGGCCTACCCTTGAGCATAGAGAGCATTCAAATCTGGAACAGCGTAGCCCTGCTGTGCTTGTTGCTGCTGTATTAATCCTTCGAGATAAGCCACTTTAGATCTCAGTTATTGTTCTGTCCCACTTCCACCAACATTTCCTTGCCCAGTATTTCCTTGTCCACTTCGATAAAAGGCCAACTCTTTTTCAAGTTATAAAGTTCTTCTCTTCTAGGCGTTTCCTTTACGAATTTCCTAATTTAAACTGTTAGTTAAAATCAGTTTTTCCTCCCTCAGTTTATCAATCTCAGCTAAGGCTGCCTTTTAGATTTGACTGATCACTTGCAGGACTTCTTCACTCAACGGAGTCCTAGAATTTTGGACAATTTCTCGAATAGATTGTTGTAAATTCTTTCCTGCCTGTGTCGGATCACGGTATTCCTCAGTTCCTGGACCTCTGATGGGAGTGTATTGGGATTGGATGGGACCATTCTGAGTATTTCCAGCTTTCGCAAATTGTTACTGATCAGCTTGACTCAGTAACTGAAAAACGTCGCGCTAAGCCTAAATAACCCCGCCCATTTCCCTAGTAACAGCTCCATTCTAATTCTGGACGAGGTCAATGATTTCCTTAATCCTATTTTTGATTGCATTTTTTTTGGCTGGCTCCACTTGGAATCCTCCTTTCTTCTGAGTGATATCTGGCTGCCAGTTAGAGCTTGTTGGTTCCATATATCTGCTGGGGGGGAAGTTGTTGGCGGAGGAGCCATAAGGGTTGATGTTGCTTCTGTCTTGACCGAGAACATTCTCGTATGGAGAATTGACTGAGTAGGGATCGTTTTGTCTTAGGCCATACTGACTACTTGCCATGCTAACGATATAATAATGATAATAATGATTACAACGAACAATAAGCCAACATAAATATCAACACAAATCTTTGATTTACGAATTTAATCAAGTTTGAGTTAACCTGAATATTTAGAGTGATTTTTACCTGTTTTGAAGGAGGAATCGAAAAAATAAATTTATAGTAAGTTTAATGGAAAAATAATCACAAAAACCAATATCAAATGGAGCAAGGGTTTTAATCATTATTTTAGGTCTTTCATAGTAAGAACAAAGATAAATAAATGTATTTATGTATGTATATTCATTTTCTTTAAGCCAATTGCAAATAAATTCCGAAGCAGATAATCTCAAACCTGTTTTTTTATGCTTTGGATAAATTTAAATTGACTATGCTTGCTCATAGATAAATAGATGAATAATCCGATATGTTTGTTGGAATGGTGATTTGTATTTATTTGAATAGTGTCTATATTTGATAATAAATAGCTGTTTAAATTGGATGATGACAATATTCCCAATTTTGTTCGAGTATTCATGAGTATTCATCTGTTGCCCACCAGACAGGCATCAAATGCATGTGTATTTTTTAACTAAATCAAATAAACATTGCAATGACTCGACTAAACATAAAAGTGCATAATCACACCTACACATATTATCAAAATATCAATTATGGCTGAACATTTTTTTAAATAACATCAATTAAAATAGAACAATTAAAGAGTACTTTATAAATACTTTACGAGAAGAAATCCATAAATGAAACCAGCATGCAGGTATGGAGTCAACTGCAGAAAATTTGCCAATGGACAATGCAATTTCTATCATCCGAAGTATCAGCAGAGCAATGGAAGTTTTGGCAATCAACAGATGCAGAGACTCAATCATCAGGATAACTATTAAGAATATTTTAAGAGCAGAAACCAAAATTATATGTCTCCTCACGAACGTAAATCAGTCTATGGCAACTAAAATGGCAAAGCCACTTCTAGATAGCACGAGGATGTCCTCCGTCAACTATGTCGAGATTACCACTATGGTTTGGATTGTCGCTTCGGAGGTGTTTAAACTTGTAAAAAGAAGCATAACTTCATCATAACCGAAGAATAAAAGTTAAAGCGTATCTACTTTAAACGAATCATAAACGATTCACCTGCTAAACTAACAAAATTTTCATCCAGTAATCAAAGCTACCAAGTTCTGCGGATAGGCAATGAAATTAAAATATATCGGTACAATCATTAAGACAATTAATTTAAGGAAATCTATCACTATACCTTCCCAGTCATCAAGAATAAATACCTATTTTATGATCATAAGAATTAGTATATTTACTTCTCTTGCGAAAATGAGCAGACAGGGTGCACTGATATAGGTTACTACAATCTTGAGGAGAAAAAGCATTACTATATTGCCAATAGTCATCTAGGAAAGGTTACGGGAATGGCTCATTACAATGAGAATGTTATGCTGTCGACTTGTACCAATGGATAACTCAAAATTTGGACGCGGAAGGACGAGGAGTTTATAATCAATACTGAAATGACCAATAAACTACAGAACAGTTATAACCCTAATAATATCAAATTAGAACTACTCTTTCTGGATTTACATCTCGTAAACTAGATTCAAATCTTCACTGTGGGAACCAATGACGGGCGTCTCTTCTTTTTCTTTGGCGAGGACTTATCCTTCAATGAAATCGCATTTGATGCCAATTTGTATGTAAATTATAGATTAAATTGAGACGAACGTATATAAAATCAAGTACACCACCCAAAACTAAATACCATACGCAGTGGTATTGACTTGGAATGTCACGAAGACATTTTCGGCACTTCTATCGATCAACCTTACCAACTCGTAAGTTAAACTACTGGTGCAAGCGGAAAATGCTTCTGAGTAGATCAGTGAAATTATAACAGTATATTAATTCGCGGAGGAGTATCTTCTGGTCGGGAATTATGCAGGAAAAATCAGTATTTATCGATTTTCGGATACAAAACGTAAAATAGGGGGGATTTTACACCAAAATCCTTTGGGAGATATCGTGTATACATGCGATGAGATTACAACAACAGGTCTAAGGTTAAAGACTATTTTTATCCTATAAAAAAAATGCTAAGAGAGATAGGGTTCGCTAGGCATTTACCGGCTCAAATGATCAATATATCCAACCTACTATTATTAATGAACTTCCAAATGCTGGGAATGAATATGAATTTATTGTAGATTAAAAAGACATGATTGTACAACCGATACAGAAATGATGATATAAACTACTTTATTTTATGTAAGAAAACTAAATTAATTATAAATATTTAAATTTACTCCATTAAAGTTTAATGATGCCGACCGGTAAATTAAATTCCTGTATAAATAATAAATTTAGCATGCCTTTCTAATACTATTAATTTCATGAAAACTCTACCTAAAAGAATTCTTAGAAACGCCTACTCCTGCCCCACAGTTGAGAATGTCATGCATCCACTGAATATAAATACATAAGTGGCAATAATAGTGCCTGTTGAAATAGAATAATTGATAAATTCCTCTAACAAATTAACATGTAGACAAGTAAATTAACTATCAGTATTAAATGCATTGAACTTTTCCGATGAGATAATCAGACAGATGAAAAAAGCAATGCAATGGCAATCGGAGCGTATCGAAGTTCAAACACAGAGAATGAACCTCTCAACGATTTCAGACCATAACCAGTTGGCTGAACAGCCGGTTAAATCATAGGCTTAAAGGTGCATTGACATTATCATGATTGAGAAGTAGATGGAATAATACATCATGATTCCGTTTCGATCAGCCTCCAATGGAGCCTATCTCTACGATGACCCTCACTTGTGATAAACTATATATTGCATATATGGATACAACTAAAATACTGCTTTGCCAATATCAGTTTCAATAATAATAAACAGGAATCATAGCCATACAGATGAACCAATGATTAAAAACTCTAATATCATCCTTACTTTTACTGCTTGCTATCGTGCCCTTTAAAAATATTCGGTGCCTACTTTATATCTTAAGGCCAAGCCTCAATCTATTTCTTTGGTTCTAGAAAACTGTGATCCTCGTCAAAACTTAGATCGAACTCGTTGTTTATGGAAGAACAACTTCTCGCCTTGCTCTCAGGGGAAGCAGACATATAGTTCGAAGAATTGCCCTCTTATGCTTCTGAAGTCCCTCTTCTTGGACTTTGAATAGAACTTCTATACTCCCTCAATTAGTTTCTCTTTTTTATTCTCTCATCTAAATCTTTTTCAGACTGATCAAAATGGTCCTTAATCTTCCTCATCATCTTCTTTTCCTTTTCCTCTTGAGCAAGCATAGCTTGTTAAAATACTGTTTTATGATTTTGCCTCTCAGTTTCCTTCTCGATTCTCTGCTCGAGTTCCTTTCTTCGACTCTAAAGATTACTACTTTTATGATCGTAGCTGTTGTTAAAACATCGTATGATGTAGGGTTCAGACATCAATTTTTGCATTTTAAGCGTAAAGTACGGCTACCTTGGATCCTGTATGGAGTTGAGTTTTTCGATAATTTTCTATGTGATTAAAAGTGATACCATATAGAGTGTTGTGAGATACGTTATCTTTTACATGTTGACTTCCATCTCCGAATAAATCTTACTTTCGGTATCGAGGACCTCCCACCCTAAATACTGTTGTTCGTGAAATATCTCCTGTCTGCATAAGGGAATAGCTACAGACTTAAATGCTTTTTGGAACGCTGTTTATTATAACTTTCTTCTTGGGACGAGACGGGTTTTGTTTTTTTCATCGGTCGGGTCTTAAATAATCTATCAATCAATAATAATAAGCATTTTGATGAGAAGTAGGCCAGCAATGCATTCAACACTCGAATAAATGTCTTTCATTTTGAGATAGATTATTTTAATGAAGTCATCTACATGATCAGGCATTGTTTAAAATTGGTAATAGAATGTTATAAATATCTAATAGAAGTGCGTATGTAAGTTTAAATCAATCATAAATTTCTTCCTGTCGAAGTGGCAGCTAAATATTATAGCAAATGGGAATGTGATACGGCCTGTATCTTATAAAACAACATCTACTACAAATGTTTGAATGGAAATGGTAGTGTCGAATACCTTAATGGGAATACTTACGCCGGACTATTTAAAAATGGATTGATGAATGGTAAAGGTATTTACAAGTGGAAGTCTGGATTGGTGTATGAGGGGGAATTCAATGATAATTCAGTCACGGGATAAGGAAAACTGATCTGGCCTGATGGAAGTTACTACATTGGACGAGTTTAAGATGGAAAGAGAGATGGAAATGGATAGCACTTCTGTGCATCTGACAAATCAAATTACAAAGGGGAGTGGAAGAAGGGATTGAAGCAAGGGAAAGGGATTTTAACTTTTTCAAATTCATCAGTCTACTAAGGATAGTTTATGAGTGGATTACGTGAAGGAGTTGGCAAGATGAAATACCCTTCTGGTAACGAGTATGAAGGTGAATGGAAGTCCGATAAAAAGTAAGGAAAAGGAGTGATGAATTGGTACACGACATATTAAAAATACGATGGCGCGTGGAAAGGTGATCAGCCCAACGGAATCGGAAGTTATTTTTGGTTTTAGGGCAAGAATTAGAGTAAGAACATCAAGACTATCTTCAAAGGACATTGGAAGGCAGGAAAGAGAGATGGGTTCGGAGCATTCTTTTATAATAACGGGTGCAGACTGGAGGGGTATTTTGTCAATAATCTGAAAGAAGGACTGTGTTTTCTACTCGATTAGTTCGGCGATGGTCATATCTAATTTTTTAAAGGAGACAAGTCGATGTCTAAAAAATAAGAAATCGCTCTCAAATAATAAAAGAAGTCACTCCGATTGCCGTAAATAAACCAGCCGACTCTAAAATAGAATACCCTTCAAAACAACGAACCCACTTAAAATAACTATTCGAAATTCATTGATATTGAGTCGCATCTCATTGATGAATCCATCTTCAATCTTCTGCTGCGATAAAACTCTCAGTTGAGACAGTGGTACAAAACAATCATTACTAACGTTAACAAATAGATATTCAACGGTTTGAACATAGAATAACTTTGGAGATTAGTCAAGGATCTTAAACTAACAGATGACTACATCACTATCGCCAAACTAAACCGATAATTCTATAAAGGCTTCAAGTCTCATTATGAAATCTAACTGCCAAACAAGCAAAAACTAGAACTAGCAAAGCAGCATCCCGATCTCCTAACTGAGCATAACTATGAAACCCTTGAATGGCAAGTATACTTCTCACAAATCAAAGAACTATAACTTGATTGGAAGAGTTGGAAATCGAATAATACCAAGACCAGCATCGATTCTATCAGTTTAAGCAAAGTGACCAATATCCACAACCATAATCATATTATTTTGTTTAGGCACTTCATTATGTATTTGCTGCATCTAACGTTGCTTCAGTATCAGCAGCATAACCATCATGAACATCATTCCAAAACTATTACTTTTAGGAGATGCTTAGAGGAACTGTTGGGATCGATTAAAACTGTTGTCAATCCTGTCCCTTCGCTTAAAACTGAGAAAGTCTGCAGCTAAATTATGACCAATGTGAGTAATCATCAAAAATTGCATATCTCTGAAGAATGCTCAGTCCTTAATCATTCGCTCTTCGATATGCTGAACGAATAAAGATAGCAACTTCTGAATGTGGTCGATCAAACCATCACAGTGAAGCAGCTGTACTGTTTATTGAGCATCTGCCAGCTCCTGCGATAGCCTGCATAAAAAATGTTGTTTCTCGAGAAGATAGAGAGGAACATGAGCGTAAAGACCAGTCTCTTAAAAAAATAAAACAAAAATAGTTACCAAACTCTTGAAAAGATGGCGTTGATATCTCCTCACTTATCTCATATAATGAACTACGAGATGATCGAGGCAGAATTTGATTAGATCATCTATATTCTGCTCAACCGCAAGATCGGAAATACTCAATCGAAGGAGTAGTTCTTAAAGCGATATCGAGAAATCATTAAATCCATCAAAAGTTAGGTGGTGAGGATCAGAGAATAAACGAGAATGAATAGAAAGACAGTCAAGTTCAATAGAAAGATAATCAGTCAAAAGGATAGACAAAAGGAAGAGCTGACGAAGAAGATAGAGCTTTATAAAAAAAAGAAGATCGAAGAAGAGATGAAAATGGAGTAACTAATGAAGGAATAAAAAGAAAGGCTTTGGATGAAAAGGGAAGATGTTGACATAAAAGACGAAGAGGAGTCCATGCAGACCGAATAGTACTATGATTGATTTTGCATTATTGAGTTTGACATTTATAGTATATATTTTATAATGATGATATTAATCAATCAAGCAGTGGTGCCTCATATTTCTGGATCTATTCTTAGAGAAGACGCACTTTTTCAACCAAGGCGAGCCTGCTGTCAAAGGTATTCACATACTCCTTTAGGAGAGATTCAATGTGTTACTTCTGCTCTAACTCCTTGGTCCTTCCCACCAAATGTTCTTTTAAAAACTCATCTTTCTTATTTATCTCCTTTATGGCAGTCGCATATCTTTCCTCGATGAGTTTTAGTCTATTGTTCAAACTACTAATCTAATTTTGTTTTTAGATCAGTCGATTTTAGTTTTACTGAGCCGCATTTTTTATTTCCGTGCTATGTTTCAGCGACAAGATATGCATTTATTATTTTATCGATTAAATTTCCTTTTTAGACTCGATAATCTCCTCACTTAACTTACGGTTGTCGTCTGTCTTGTTCTCGATTACGACCTTGAGCTATTCGATGCCATTTTGATAATGCTTGATCGCCTCTTCAAATGATCTAGTGATCATTTTGTTGGCCATATCATTTGTACTCACATTCCTTGGTGGAGAACTCGTCCTGTCTCCATTAGACTCTCCCGAATTCTTTTCAAGATTCATCAAAGCTAGTTTTTCATTTTTTATCCTCAATTCGTCAGTTAGTCTGTTCTTCTATCGACAGAGGTCGTTTGATTTATTCTGAATTTTTATGATTTCTTCGTTGAGGGATTTGATTCTCTCCTCATAAATTTCATTGTTAAAATATTGGTTAAAGTTCATGATTTTTGAGTTGAGGTCCGATATAATCACATTCTGCGATCTACTATAAGCTTACAGTTTGGAGATACGAAGGTCTTTTTAGCCAATGAGGTCGCCTAGGTGAACTATCCTTTTGTCTTTGTTCGTCATCTCCTCTGTCATATTTTTGATTTAGTCAATATGACGATTGTTCTCAGCTTAAAAGTGATCGCCACGTTCGGCTAGTTTGGAGTTTTACTCTTTTAGTTTGGCTATTTCTACCTTATATCCTTCACTGGTTTTAAAGAGGTCATCTGAATATTAGGTGATTTTTTTGATTTAATCGATATGGAGGTTGTTTTAAGATTAGAAGTTATCTCCACGCTCAGTCAGTTTAGCGTTCTAATCTTTTAGTTTAGCGATTTATGCCTTGTATTTCTAGCCTTCTTTATAGAGGTCGTTTGAGTATTTCTCTTCAAATTTTAGTTGACTTTCTATGCCTTTTATCTTCTTTTCATACTCTTCAGTAGATAATACTGGCTTGATAATGTTTGAATTTTGCTTTACTGATCCAAGTTTGGACGAGGAATTATCAATTTTAAGACTAAATTTGTTGATATAGTTATCATTAAAACCAAGAAAAAGTTCAGGATTTTTGTTTGGTTGAGGGGAAGAAAGTTGCTCCCTTGAAGTAATTGCTGGTTTTTTAAAAAGGAAGTCATTAGACTGTTATGGTGTTTGTCTAGATGTATAAGTGATGCCATTCTGCTTATTTCCAGAAAGATTTTAATCCAAGTTTAAAGAAAATGTTGTCTTGAGGACTGGGTGCTCAAAGGAGGAATTTAAATTCGGCTTCATGTACGATTTTGGAGTTTGTGGACCAGTTTGATTTAGAACACCTGAGAATCTGTTGGCAGTGAGTTGTTTACTGGATTGGCTGGTCCCTATTAGAGGAGGATTGTAATGATTGGGCACAAAATAAGGCTGGTTATTGCTGTTCAGAGTATTGTGATGGATCTTTGGACTATTCATAAATTTATTATCAGTAAGATAGTTTCATAATTTTTAATTTCCAATAAAAGGATATTCTGTGAAAATGAGATGAATACAAAGGTTTAAGATAAACAAGATAGCTGCAGCAATATAAAGAGTTAAACAAGTAAATAAAGGGACATTACATTAGATGTATAAATGGATTAAACTGCAGAGATTGTCTCATCAGTTACTTAAAATAACTAGCCTTCGCAACTACACCCTCCTCTTAGCTACCTATTGCATCAATTTTCGCATCCAGCTAATTTGACAAAATTAGATGATTAGCTATGGTGATTATATGAGATATATTGAATTAATTGATTGTTGATTATAATATTAATCAGATGATGAAGAACACGTCGCTATTATGAGCAATGATAAGATCATAACAATTCTTCTGATAAAACTACTTTGATTAAATTGCTTTGTGTATACATCTTAATAAAGTATAACCAACGTAGATGTTCTAAGATGAAGTTAATAGTCAACCATCTCTATTACGAATTCATAAGATGTGTCCAACAAACAAATATAAAATAGAGTAATGAAAGAGCACCAGTCGATAAATGCAACATTGTTATCACTAGTTTTCGATGTAGACACAAAGAGACGGATGTTGCTTAAGGTTTTAACTTTGCTTACCCACAAGACTAAACATCCTTTTTATAATTAATTGTTTTTATTAATGAATCAAAAACCCACCGCCATAAGAAAATGATCATATGCTTTATCATATGAAAATTGTTATTTTATAATAAAATCTTATTTAATACTACAATATATCATCATTAAATTTGTAATTTGAAACCATCGGTGATTGATGTTTAATATGTATTGCATTTTGATTATGATAATTGTGATGTTTGCAAAACCAATATGGAATTTAATATTTTAATTTATTTCCACCAACACTAAATGAATATTGATAATTATAAGGCAAATCAATTATAGAGATAATAGTTGCAGACCTCGCATCTCTACATGTCTATGTAGTTTAAGAAGGTGCAGTCAGGACAAGCTATCTTCGGAGGATCCGAATATATGGGAGGATTTGGGTCTGTTCCTCCTGGCGGTAGTATGACAATTGGTTCCTCTCTCTTCCCAAAGATTGTTTCCTACATTTATTGACTTATGCCAATCTCTTTTGGATTTATTCTCTATATTTCGAGAAGATCTTATATTTTCCCTTACATATAGGGGAAATTGAGCTAAATAAATCCTTATTGAAGGATAATTGTGTAGTTAAAGTTCTATCCTTTAAATTTCAGCTTTAATTTGCAATCTGTCTTACCAGAAAGTTCATAGACTGTTGGCTTAACAAGCAGATTTTTACCATCACTTTGACATTAACTCTTCGAACGGTATGAAATAAAACAGTGAGCAATTCCTTTTGGGTCTTGCCCGCTAAAATATTTTTTCTACATAGAGGCATTTTGATGAAGATCGGGCAAATTATCGAGAACGTAGGTCATATGAAGTTTAAGATTGAGGAGGTATGAGTTGTTTTATTAATATTTGCCTTAATTCTTAACTTAATAATCTTTCCCAATGATATACTTTTGAATGGGAAAAGTTGATGCAATCGGTGTCATCTTTTCAATTAACTGGAGATAGAACGTATTCAGTTGACTAACAAATACTTCCTTGTTTTATAAAATGAAATCGTGATCGTTGGCTAGAAAGGTCAGATGCTACGGTATCCAATTAAGATAATTTTTCATTATATAGTCTATCTTATTATAAATATACTTGGAGGGGGTATTTTTGTGATGAAATTGAAAAAGAGCTAAGAAGTTAGGGCTTGATGAAGGAGAACACCCAAAGTCATGATGCTTCTATTACTTAATTTCCGACAGTTTTGAAAGAGCCATTCGAAAATAGGAAGTCTTTTCTGTTGCTGATCGGGTTTATTTAAATACAGTCCACTAATATAAGTAATATACTCTGATCGATCAGAATAGTTTAAGCAGTATCCATAACCCTTATTTGCTTTGAATTGAGGCACTCCGAATAACCATTCAAGTCTGTGTCGTTTAAAATCATCCTCAATGTCTATAAAGGCTTTTAAGTGCTGAATGATAAATGAGGTACCTTAAAGAAAAACAAATTGTTATCGATTTTATCTGCTTCGTTCAAGTAAGACAAGAAGAAATCAGCGATTAGCATCGAATAATGGAAATCATGAATGCTGTAATGAGTGATTATACTGCCCACCAGTTCGTGATCGTATTTTAATCTTTGAATTCTTTTGTACAGAGTTATATCCATAAGAATTTTTGCTTCCATTGGTGTGGTTTCGTAGAGGCACAACTAAGTTTGGCTATGGCCAATCATATTCTTTTTTAGTTCTACTAATTTGGCGATGATTTATATAATAATGGGAACAATAGCATTGGGCAAATCTTGAGCCTTCGGATGATATATCATATACAAACTTTATCTTCCCATGAGCAGGTCAAGCATTTTAAACAATACATTTTGTTAGATAAAAAAGTGTTTTAGTTATTCATCTTTGATGATAAGATCTTTCCAAAGAGTGAAATACTGGGATGATTTGCTAATGTTGGAGTATAATCTTTCATGATTGAGGAATTGGAGTAATTCTGATAATATCTGTTTAATGTTGGCACTCTATTACGACTCGAATTTTAGATTGACCCCGTAGTACCGCATGTACACCAAAAGATTTCTCATAAATAAGTTGGTGATAATAGTTCGATAATGAACGTCTGAATTTATCAAGGCGTTTTCTATAAAATTTTGAACACTAAATTCAGCAAACAGCGATAGGGTTTATTCGGGGAGATAGTAAAAGAGTTCATTAATATTTTATCCAATCCTTAGTTTCAACTCAAACTTAATTGATGAAAACACATTTAAGAAAGTCAATGCTTTTTTTGTCACTCTTAAAAGGTTGGTTCTTCGAATAAGAGTTTACTTTTCATATGGACCATCATAGAACATCTCCTGATTCATTTTTTCAACAACATCAGCCATTCTGTTTTTGGTATAGAGGTTATCTATCGCCTTAAAGAAGCATTATTGATGAACCTGTAGCTATTTAATCATCTAAAAGTTCTATTTGTCAATTTAAAATCGAAAAGTATTTTCCGGGTCAATTATTTAGAGCTTCTATATTTCTGTTCTCTCATAGAAGAGGATGTAGGCGTTTGTTGAGTAGTCAACTGTCGCCCATCCATCTTTGCTTTCAAATCCACCGAAAGTTTATCTAGGAAGATCGTTCACATCAAAAGGAGTGGCATTTTGATCATTGAATTTGTACCATTTCCCTTATGTTTTGATTATTGAGAAGTAATGTCCACCTTACGAAGTTCCAGTATGAACTACAACCCCCTTGAGTCGATAATTAGTATTCATTTGTTCTAAGGCACTATGTTTCATAAACTATTGCATATTGAGCTCTTGTGGAAACGTCATACTGGAGTGAACTTTAATCCTTTCGCCTCTGTGAGGGTCATATATAATCCTTTGAAGATTGAAAATAACTATTTCCGGAAGTTAATGCAGATAGGTCTTTTTGTTGATGGTCTTAACTTTCCTATTACATTTCTCACAGAAATAATCTGATATCTATTATTTTTGGATAAACTTTCGAAGACTTTATTAGAGGCTGTTATGATCTTTGACCTACAACATCAAACTGTAGGCAGTTTAGACTTTCTATATTTTATTCAAACAGTGTGCGCACTAAAGCTCAGTCAATGTCTTGGCACATAAAATCCTCTGTAAATCTGCTAGTTTTTCATCTTTTGTAAATGTATTTTCTGCGTTCTATACTAGCTTATTTAAAAACTAATGAGAATCCTCCTGAATGGCTGTATTGATGGGCTTTCCTTCCATATCTTTGCAGGTCAGACAGAACTCGGTAGGGATGTAATATTTTTTTTTGCTGTACTGAAGATGATAATACATTCGCTGGAGTTGATACATAAAATCATCGATGCTCTCCTTCCCATTTACTTCAATTTTTTTATATTATTTTTAAATTTATCGATTTAAGACTAACTGTTTGAACTTTTAAATCATAAAGAATTGCTGGAGAATGGAGTTCATGTAGCAAGTTGAACCCAAGTTACGGATACCTAAATATTGTTATCTGATTTGACACTACTGGGAAGGTAGAACATCTGTCAACATCTTATCAAAATATTCCAATAAGTTGTCTTCGTTAATATCCATGTAGATATCATAAATGATGGATCGATTGATAGGTGAAATTGTTGAATTGAGCAGCTTTACTATTAGTTTTTAAATACTCTCATAATTGGTGATTTATCTCTTAAGGACAATGCCATAAAGAATGTTCAAATATCCATTCATGAGTTTATCATACCGATTATCAAAATCTTACCTCCTTTCCGATAGAATTCTGATAGTATTGGCAAGAATGTTTTCGTAGTGAATGTTTTTGCAATTTTTAATAATTCCTTGTAATAAACTGAACCATTCCTAGCAGTACGTCTATTCGATGTTAACACTGAAGAGATCATACTTCCAGTTTGTTTTTATTTGCCATATGTATATGAAATTACATGATATTCTACGGATCTAAACCTCGGGATGGAAACATCCCGATAAAATTTATTCGAAGTTAACCTCCTACTGGGTCAGTTGAAGTACAAGTACAGTTTCAAAATTAATGATGTTGTTGCTCTATCTTGACTTTTTCGTTTCAGCTGCGAAAAAAGGTGTCTTTGGCAATTTAGGAAACGCAGCAGTATCGAACTGCTCTTCGAGAATGTTTCTATCAGCCAAATTGCCAATAATGATTAGATTTCTTAATATTTTCAAGCATATGATAAACGATTTCTTTTCCATCTCAGTTTTATCTGTCTTTTTCTCGTACATCTCAATGATGTTGAAGATACTTTCTTCTTTTTTATTCTTAATAAAATTTTGGATCTTCTAATGCTTGCTTTTTATCAGTGCCTACTCTTGAATATTGCAATTGTTTATATTTAACTCGCTTTCAATAATGATCAGCTGATAGTGTCTCATAAACTAAGATTATTATATTGAGATCTCTATCCTCTCCATATCATTTCTCATCTGCTTATCAGTAGGAAGGTATAGCAACAACTATTGACTTTTTTTAGCAATTGCCTAGTCATTTAATGAAGATAGTCTAAATAATGCATTGTGATATTGAGCTGATTCCATTCTATAGCGCAACATTAAATAAGATCGAGGGGTGATGTCCAAAGGTTAGCTGTAAAGCGTTAAATTTTTGCGGTAGCGTAAATTGTGTAAGCGCTTTAGAGTATTTTATCGCTCGTAAACACTGACGTCTAAATTTTTGTAGAAATAGTTCATCAGATCTGGCAAGAGTAAAATATCATCGTGATCGGCGTCAAAATCTTAAAAGACCTTTATAACTCGCCGATCAGTGGAGAGAAAATCTACGCCGAAAGTTTGGCGAATGAAATTTGTAACTTAAATCAAACCCATTTTTCCATCATAAGCGAAACGATTGAATATTTAAACAACTGCTTTTCTTGCAATTTCTGTCATTTCGTGGTCTTTTATTGTTAAAGGAGTATCCAACCGATTTGAAGG
>Ga0302185_10000106_pt1 | contig 65225 bp, 73 predicted proteins | sample II_Bog_E1_1_FD_200231 | JGI IMG/M metagenome (GOLD analysis project Ga0302185, IMG submission 200231) | Peat permafrost microbial communities from Stordalen Mire near Abisko, Sweden - II_Bog_E1_2 | ecosystem: Environmental > Terrestrial > Soil > Wetlands > Peat | place: Sweden: Abisko... | reverse complement strand
TGAAACACTCCCTATGTGGACGAGGCTATTGATGGATGCTCGAACCTATTTTGAGCAATCCCAAGTGGTTTAATTGGCTTATACCTCTCTTTTGTCTTGACACAAAAGGGAGACAAAAAGTCAAGACTGCTAATAAATTTTGGACGCTTGCTGCATCGTTTTTAGCACGCAGCCCAAACTCATTTTGGATACAAAATTCAAACAAGGGCTGCTTACTTTTTGCCCTCGCGTAAAAGCCGATTGGCAACGTTAGCCTAAATTTCTTAGAGGTCGTATATCATATATCCTTTTCTGTCGGTAAAGACCAATAACCTTTAGAGCAATTAATATTGATGTTCTCACATTTGATTATGTCAGGTTGTCCGGCAGGTGTATATAAATATCCGTTGCAATAGGGGCAGTTTTTATCATTCACTTCTAGTCTTATACCTTCTGTTTGTTTTGTGATAGTGTTTTTGTTACCAGACTTTTTTAAGGTGTACCAATGGGCTGCCCTGCATGCAGTGGAACAATATTTTTGACCGAACAGACCTAAGAACAACTTCTTGCATCTCAGGCATTTTCCTTTATGTTTAGCCATCTTTCAACGTAAAAATGCGTAAAAAATTAACAGTATCTGCAAACGTAAAAACTCGTAAAAAAATATCCGCTTTTACTTTAGAGAATCAATCAGTTAAGTGAAAGACGGCATAGCCGACTTTACAAAGCTCTTAAAACCATTGTTTTAAGACTTTGTTTCTTGATAGGACAAAAAAAGCGTCAAAAAAAATGTCCCGTGTTTTAACAGTTCGTTTTTAGCTGTATAAACTAAGATGTTAAGAACCCTGAACGGATACATAAATTGAAATCTCTTTTTTTATTTCTCTTGTGGATAATTTTTATTCCTGTACGGCTTGTTTTTATTAGCATTTATGAAAACTTATTTTGTATGTCTTTATTATTTTACAAAGTTCTGAATTATTTTATGAATTAAATAAAAGTAGTTGTTTAATTTCAAACGCTAAATCCTCGTCCCAATCCGGGTATTCTTTTCTTGTTTGGCTTTTTTATAATATCATATCCTTTTGTTTCTTGTTTATTTCCTTCTATTTCTAACATACTGAGAATACCGACAGCAGCACTTTGATAAGAGCTTGTGTTATCTTTATAAACATAGCTGTTTTCTATTTTACTCGTTAGTGCTTTGGCTTCAGGTATAGTTTCATTATAGTATTTACGCCCCTTTTCAAGATATACCTCAGGATTTAAAATGATTTGTTTGTTATAACGTGTTTCATTCAGCATATTGGTAAGGTTGATACTGAATTGGGTTGACCACTCCATTTTATCACCTGATTTTTTTATATCATTTATATCGTATGTTTTATAATGTGTCTTATTAAGCTGTTCTATTCTTTGGGCTATGTATTTCAGTTGTACATCTGCATAAATATTTACCCCATTTTGATAGTAGAACATTGCTATACATAAACGATTAAAGAGTCCTTACAATTACACAACGGATAAAGAACACTTAGCTTCTTCTCATCGCTTTGTAAGCGATTGGACTCCTGAACGCTTCTTGGCTTGGGCAGACAATATACATGAAGATGTAAGACTATACATTATAAAAGTGCTTGACCGTAAACAACACCCTGAACAGGCTTATAAATCCTGTGTAGGTATACTCAGCTTTGGAAAGAAGGGGCTGGTAATGAGCGTTTAATCAAAGCGTGCTAAAGGGCATTAGGCTATGGACTATATAACTATAAAACCATACAAAACATATTAGAGAAGGGTTTGGATAAGAACGACATAGAGGAAGGTGAACAATTAGAAATGCCTATGCACGACAATATACGTGGCGAAGATTACTATCAATAATTAATAACCAATAAAAAATAAAACAAATGAATCCAACAACCTTAGACAGGATGCAAAAGATGAAGTTCTTTGGCATGCACAGAGCCTTTAAAACGAATCTGGAATCGGGTAAACAAGAATCCTATACACCCGATGAAATCGTTGCACATTTAATAGATGCAGAATGGGACGACCGACAAAATCGTTCTATTGAAAGAGGGGTCAAGAATGCACGCTTCAGGTATAAAGCAGCTATTGAAGACATCCTTTATCATGCCGATAGAAACATAGATAAGAATCAGATTATGCGTTTTATGGAATGTACGTTTATTACTAAGCATGAGAACATACTTATCACAGGAAGTACAGGCATCGGTAAAAGCTACATTGCTTCTGCACTTGGTTATCATGCGTGCAGTATGGGGCATAAGGTGCTTTACCATAGTGTACCTAAACTCTTTGCTAAACTAAAGATGTCTAAAGCAGATGGCTCTTATATTAAAGAAGTTGCCAGAATAGAAAGACAAAACTTACTTATACTTGATGACTTTGGTATACAACCTTTTGATGTGCAAAGTCGTGCAGCCCTTATGGAAATTATTGAAGACAGGCATGGTAAAAGCTCTTTAATTATTACATCACAAGTTCCCGTAAGTAAGTGGCACGATGTAATCGGAGAGAAGACCGTTGCCGATGCAATCTTAGACAGAATAGTGCATCAGGCTCATCGTTTAGACTTAAAAGGAGAATCTTTAAGGAAGAAAATCGCCAAAACAAATGAAGAAAATAATAACAACGAAAACTAAAATTTAATACTTTTGTTTAACTGCTCATTACAACAAGAATGTAAAATCTTCGCCAGCAAAATCAGTGGTCAATTTGCTTCGGTTTTAGGTGGTCAGTTTAATCGGTTTATGCAATCTATGCCTGTTCTATCAGGATTAGTTTCCCTTTTGGGTTTATCAAATCTATTCGCTCCTTTTTCCTTTTCAGTATTACCTGTTTTGGTTTTATCTGAATTAATATCCGTTCCGGTTTTATCTGCATCATTATCCGCATCTGTATGGTCATTTTTATTAACAGACTCTTTATCAGTTGCTGGCATTTTATTTTTATCTCCGTCTTGCATGTATTGAATGTTTAATTGCCTTGTTAATTACAAAGTACCTTTCTTATCGGTGGCAGATTCCAACTCCATCTTCAAATCAGTTTGAGCAATATTAGTTAACTCAACTTCACACGAAATAGTTACTTCATCACTAACCATCAAACCACCTGCTTCTGTGGCTGTGTTCCAAGTAAGTCCATAATCGCTTCTGTTAATTTTTCCTTCAACCGTAAATCCGGCCTTTTCATTTCCCCAAGGGTCATTTGCAATACCACCAAATTGCACATCTAATTTTAAGTTTTTGGTAATACCCTTTATAGTTAACTCTCCCCACAATTCATGGTTACCATTCATATCTGCTTTCCCAATAGTAGCTGAAGTAAATGTTATTTCTTTATGATTTTTTACATCAAAAAAATCTACACCCTTTAAATGCTCATCGCGTTTTACATCACCTGTAGTTATTGAAGCCGGGTCTATCCATAAATCAATAGTAGCGGTTGTAAAGTCTTTAGCTACCGTATAAATACTGGCATCAAATATTTTGAACGCACCTTTAACATGCGCAATCATTAAATGCCTTATTTTAAAAGCAATTTCACTATGGGCTTGGTCTATCGACCATTTTGTTTCGTTTTTCATTTCTTTTATATTAAGTGGTTATTTTTTTTTAAATTGTAATAATTATACCCATGTTGTTTTATCAATAAGCAACATGGGTTATATTATTGTTTAATACAATCTGAATCCAACTGTTGCCTGTAACCAAACGTTTTTATATCGTGGAGTATACGATGATCCGTCTCCAGCATTATTTTGCAAATCCCAACAAGCTTTTGCAGAAATAACAAAATGGTCAATCGTAAGGTCTGCCCCAAAAACGGCTCCGAAAATATTTTTTCTAGCATTATCGTTTTTAAACTCCTGATCCTGAGCTGTGCTGTTTGCTCCAAAAGCGTAGACATCGTTTTGATGTAGTAAATAGGAGTATTGAACACCGCCAAGTATGGTTAAAATTTCAAATGGCTTAAATTGCAGTTGAAGTGGTATATCTATATAATTAGTGGTTCTTGTATCAGAATAAGTAAAGCCCAATAATGTACCAGATGATTTATATCCTTTTTGAGAAAACAAAACTTCCGGTTGAACACCAAAGTATTTCCCGATTGGTATGCCAAGAAAAACACCTCCTGCAAAACCCATTATAGGATTTGCAATAAAGTTTTGACCTGAAGCGTCATATACATTAGATCTGTTTACACCCGCTTTAAGTCCGAAAGCAAATTTTGTACGCGCATCTATATCGGCGGCATCTTGTGCTTTTGCTATACTTCCAAAAGAAGTAACTATTGTTGCAATTATTATAATTGTTTTTTTCATTTGATTTATTTTAAATTGTTTTATTCAATTATTAGTTTTAGGTTCTTTCTTTTATTGATTCAGCTTGATTTAACTTGTTTAATGTTTAGTGGTCAAATCTTTTAATGATTGCCCGATATCATCCATGCCTTTATTAAAATCAGCTTTAAATAATTTCCAGTTCTCTTTACCGTCTGCTTTATAATCATCCATCCTTTTTTTCATATCGCTGTTTTTTTGTTCTAAATCAGCTATTTTGGTGTTATAATCTGCTTTAGCGTCTTTCTTCTCATTAGCTATTCGGGTTTTAAAATCAGCAATGCTTTGGTCATTCGCAGCAATTTTTTCATCCGTTGCTTTGCGGCAATTATCAATATCTGTAAGATATTCTTCCTGCGCTTTGTCCAAATTTTTATTTGCTTCTGCAACATTTGCTTCCGCTTTTTCAACTTTTTCGGTTGGTGTGCTACAGTTTGTTAATATCATACCCATTGCAAAGGTTATGGCAGCTACTGTATAAATTGTCTTTTTCATTTTGTAATTTTATTAATAGTTTAAAAATTGATTATTATTGTGTGGGGTCTAGGTTACAAATCAGAAATAATCTTTTGTATTTGTTCTTTTGTTTTACCCAGTTTGGTTTGAAGTCTGCCAAGCATTTCATCATGTTTGCCTTCTACCAACAACAAGTCATTGTCTGTTAGTATGGCAAATTTTTGTTTTAGCTTGCCTTTTGTTTCATTCCAGTTTCCTTTTAATTCAGTTACGTTTTTCATTTCCTTTTATTTTAAGTGTGAAGTAATTTTCACGATGCAAAGGTGAGCCGTTAAGGGGCTATATCTGTTACATAGTAATTGAAACAACTTACATCATTCACGCATTATGCTTTTTTCTCAGAAGATACTTTATCAGGATGTTCTAAGATATAGGTAGTCAGTACTGCATTAAGCGAATCATAATATGCTTTTAAGTTCTTCAATGTTATTTCAGGATTACTTTCATCAGGGATGGTTACCTTCATTTCCTCTATATATTTAGATAATTCAGGGTGTTTATCTTTTATAGTCATGGTGATTTTGAGAATTTTTGCATTCAAATCATTTTCTGTTTCCATAATTTTAATTTTAGATGTTAATGGTTATTAAAAACAAAAAGAAACCCACTACAAGTTGTAATGGGTTTCTTTCCTGATGAATTATTTACTGTTGAGCAATCAGTTTACCTGATTGTATTACTTTATTAGTATTGTCTATTATTTTATAGAAATAAACACCTGAAGAAAAACTGCTTGTTTCAAGCATAGTTAGTTGCTTAGTAACAGGGATGCTCATTACCTCTGCTCCTACAACATTGTATATCCTTACTTCGCAGTTATTAATTTGCGATACATCGGTTACACTAATGGTTGCCGATGTACTAAACGGATTCGGATAAATAGTAGCTGTTGTATTTGCTGCATCAATAGATGAGATACCTGTAGTTGAACACATGGTTACTGTGAATGTATGAGAAGCAATTCCGTTATTACAACTGTTGCTGCCTTGTACACTTATCGTACCACTTGCTGCACTCATACTAAAATTTACAGTAATGGTATTGGTATTAGCACCTGTTGCAATAGTTGCACCGGCAGGTAATGTCCAAATATAACCTGTGGCATTCGTTACTGCAGGTACAGAATAAATAACACCCATTTGCCCCTGACAAGGTGTAGCAGTTCCTGCTATGGTTGTTGCTGCTCCAATGGCATTAGGTATGGTTATAGTATCCGCCACCGTTTGTACCGCACCTGTGGTTGACATGGCTCTTCCATTAAGTATAACACCCTTAGTTATGTTTACAGCACCATTGTTTGCAATAATGGTTCCGTTAAAAATAGAATAGTTATTTATGCTTACCGCACCGTTAACTTCCCAATACACATTTTTTGCCTGTGTTCCGTTGGTTAAAATAACTTTTGAAAAGGTACTGGTAGCAAAAGCACCAAACACCTGAATAACAAATACAGCATTAGCATCACCCATTCCATTCAAATAAAGTGTATCGGTAAATGTTACAGCAGCATTCATAACATAGGTATGCGGCGTAAGTACTAAGTTATTTCCAAATTGTGCAGGATACATTAATTGAATATCCGGAGTAAGTGCGTTCAAATAATTAGAAACGTTTAGTAAATCAGCTGCACATTGTGCGGTAGAAACATCCGGAATTAAATGATCTTTACCCGTTACTTTTAATGTATCATAGTTTGTAGTTAATCCCATATTTGTCCCAATATCGCCTGTAACAACTGTTATGGTATCACCATTGGCAACTGAACCATTTGTAGAGAATATGGCATAACATGCCGTGGTAGCTAATGAAGGTGCCATTGGACCTATAAGAAGCGGGCTTCCGCAACCAACCGGTGTATATACCATAGAACCATCAACTGTAACGGCGCCTGATAAGGAAAGTGCTCTGCCTTCAAGTGTATCGTTTGCATTCATGTTAATCGCGCCATTAGCAACAAGCGTTCCCCTCATGGTAGTTCCTGCCGCCATGCCTATTGCGCCATTAACTTCCCAATACACATTACAGGCTAAGGCTCCGTTAATTAATTTAACTTTTGCATTAGGTCCTGTAGAAAAAGCAGCCTGCATTTGGAAAATAAATACTGCATTAGAGTTTCCCTTTGCATTTAAAATAAGGTTTAAATCAAGTGTTGACGCGGCTGCAACATAGTATACACCAGCCACCAACGTGTCTCCGTTACCAAGTCCAGGTGCAATAGAAAAAGTTGGCGTGGCACTATTTAACTGGTTGTAGGCTAACTGCAAATCGGTAGCACATTGACTGCTTGCACCATCCTGGTCGTGTATTGTTCCGTTTACGTTAACAAAAACAGTGGTAGAACCGCTGTTTGTTCCTATATCTCCGGTAAGCTGCGAAACGCCCGAGATGTTTATTGCCCCTACCGTAGAAAAAAGTGCAAAGTTAGATGTTGTCCCTAAGTTAGGCGCCTGCCCGAAATTCATTTTCGGGGATAACAGAATAACTGCTGTTATGCTAAGTAATATTTTCGTTTTCATTTTTTTAAGATTTAAGTGTGAATTAATTTTCACGCTACAAAGGTGTTCCGTTTTACATGCCCATGTGTTATAGAACTCCCTTAATAAGTTACATCATTCACACATTACCTGTTTTGGTGTAAAAAGTGTTTACTGCTGCGATACTAGTTTACCTGACTGAATTACCTGATTGGTATGGTTAAGCATGTTATAGAAGTAAATCCCTGAAGGAAGATTGCCTGTTTCAAATACAGTTAGTTGTTTATTAATAATGGTATTCATTACTTCCTCCCCAATGGCATTATATATACATAGAGTGCAAAAGGGAATTTGTAAAGTATCCTGCATCATCATAGTTATAGTTGAACTAAATGGGTTGGGATATATATTGACATGAATTGATTTTCCATAATCAACTTCTAATACATTTTCATCCACAAACTTCCCATTCATATCTGTTTGCTTAAGTCGGTAGTAGGATATTCCGGTATAAGGCTTATCATCTATAGCTGAGTAATAAAGTATGGTGTTACTATTCTTTGCACCTTTTACCTGCAATACTTTTTCAAAATAAATCCCATCCTTAGAGTGTTCAACCGTAAAATAATTATTGTTTGTTTCACCGGCGGTTGCCCAATTAAGTTGCACGTCTTCCCCCACCCCGCTAGCACTAAAGCTTAGCAGCTCAATAGGTAATACATTTTGGGCTTGTGCACCTATACTGATTATATTATTCTGCAAAGAAATAGCTCCTGCAATGGAAATGGTTCTACCTATTAACGATGCACCTTCTAATAAACTAATGGCCCCACTGGCCAGTATAGTACCTGCAAAAACAGAACTGTCTCCTAAACTAACCGCCCCGTTTATTTGCCAATATACATTGCTCCATACAGCAGAATCAATCAAGGTGATAGTTGATAAGGAAGTGGTAGAAAATGCCCCGTTTATCTTAAAAAAAAATAAGGCATTGGGGTTGCCTTGTCCGTCTAAAATTAAATTTCCATTTAGTGTAGCAAGAGCTCCCACACAATACACTTTTGGCGCAAGTACCTGATTATTGCCAAACGTAGTTCCTATAACCGTATCGCAAGTCATGTTATCCAAATAACTATAGGCAATAGCTGCATCTGTTGCGGCTTGCAGCGTAACAGAATCTACTACATGAATTTGCCCTGTTACAACACCCGGAGGAAACCCGGTAAGTGCACCGGCATTGGTACCAATGTTACCTGTAATGTTTGTTGCTCCCGTATTTCCAAATGCACCGGTAGCAGTAAATACGGCAAAGTCTGATGTTATTCCTAAATCAGGTGCTTGTCCAAAAGTTATATTCGAAAAACATAACAGAGCAAAAACTCTTAGACCAAACAATAATTTATTTTCCATCATAATTGAGTATAATCTGCTTTTATGTAGTATTAATTAAGATACAAGGTATCGGGTGTGTTTTTTTGTCTTCTGCTACCCGATTTTATCCAGGTTTCTGCCATGGCAAACAAAGGTTCAAACCCGTAGGGTTTCACTATATAATCATCAGCACCAAGCCCAAGGGCTATGGTTCTGTCTTTTTTTTCTGACATGGTGGTACTAAAAATAAAAGGTATTTTATTTGTGTTATCAGCACCTAAAAGCAAACGCAAAACTTCATAGCCATCCATTTCCTGCATCATTATCTCCGAAATAATTAAATCGGGGTTACATGTTTTAGCCAGTTCAACACCTCTTTTTCCGTTATCACTCATCAATATGTTGTAGCCTTCCATTTCTAATCCTTCAGCGAGGTTTTCTCTAATGGCGTGGTTATTTTCAATCAATAAAATTGTTTTCATGGTTGCTTAATTAAGTGTGCGTTTAAAAAAGCAAATATCCGCTGCTATATGCGCATAGTTGTTACACAAGCTTTTTATTAAGTTACATTGTTCACGTATTTTATTGGGGCGTTCCGGTCTCGCCTTTGGTGGGTGTAACATGTAGTAAGTAACAGATAATAATACCTGATAATTATTGCCTGATAACTGATTTAGCACCCTACACCATGCTCTTAAGTAGCTAAATCAGGCTCTAAGGTATATACTTTAAACTATAAAGTAGGTACTTTAAATCCTAAGGTATGTACTTTAAACTCTAAAGTAGGTACTTTAAATCCTAAGGTATGCACCTTAGGCGCTTATGTAGGGTGTTTTTTGTGGGAATATGTGAGCGCCGGAACGCCCAACTTATTTTTCAAGCATTATTTTTTTGCTTAGCATAATTGCATTATAGAAAAGACGAACAAAATAGATACCTTCTAAATTATCTGATAAATCGATGGTTGACTGAAACCCCGCAACCTGGTATATTTCTTCTCCTAATACATTATCAACTGCTATAGATTGTACCAGGTTTTTATCTCCGTTAAATTCTAAATTAAATATGCCGCTTGCAGGGTTTGGATAAATGTTTAGGGTAGGGCAGTTTGCTTCACAATCTTTGCTTGAAATTATACTTGAGTAGGTATAATTTCCATTAAAATCGGTTTGTTTTAATCTGAAATAGGAAAGATTACTCTTTTCCCATTGATAGGTAAATTGATAGCTAAGGGTAAGGGAAGAATTGCCCGCCCCGTTAACCTTACCAATGGCTTGCCAGTTAATGCCATCTGCACTGTTTTCTATGGTAAAATAGTCATTATTAATTTCGGTGGCTGTACGCCAGTTTAAAATTATATTTTGGTTGTTGCATTGATTCGTGAAACTGATAAGTTCTATAGGTAATGGATTTGCTGTTGTGGTTGATGCCAAAGTGAAAGGGCCAAACGAAGTAACAACGGCCGATGAAATGATGGTACCATCTACGGTTGTACCCGTTGTACCTCCATTACCAAGGTCATTCCACAGCGAGCCATTCCATCGTGCAACATGCAAGGTGCTTAAATTACTTAGCCCACAACTGCGCAAGGTATCCCAGCTTAATGTAACAAATACATTAGAAGTGCCAGTTGTTCTGTCTAATTCCCAATACTCGCAACGGGATAGATGGTCTAAGGTTGCATCTTTTAAGCTTGTGCTATAAAGCGGGTCGGGGTCAATTTCAAAATATTCGGCAGTAAATTGATTTGTGTTTACGGATGGTGCCGAAATAGCAATGGGTGCGTACACCGCATTCTTTCCAGTAGGAAATATAAATGCCTGATTGCCTGTTTTGCAAAGCGGCCCGGCAACAAAACTAGTGTTACTTGCCCCCGTTGCAGTAACTGCATTGTTAAGTAATAGAATATTTGTAGAAGAAGAAATGATATTACCCGAAATGAGATTCATGTTATTTGAAATAGTTACAGGTGCATTTAATGATAAACCTGTACTGGTATTATTTATTTGGAGGTTGTAAAAGGTCTCGTTGTTAGTAGCTATATCAAGGGCTAGTGTTTGGGCAGCTCCCCCATTAAAAATCACTGTTCCGTTTTGCTGATTAAATGAACTTGCCGTTACAGAATTATTGTTAGCCCAGTTACCTGCTACGTTCAATTGGTAATTGTTTGTTGATGTTACATCCAATCTGTTATTTACTCCACTTCTAATAGTAAAGTTTCCTTTCACATTCATGTTGCCACCCAATGCAATAAATCCCGAAAAAATAGTATTAAAGAAAGACATTGTAGCTGATGCACCTTGCCCGTCAATAATCGAAGTTTTATAAAAATCTACTGTAGAAGCGTTTGTACTTGCATCTACATTGCCTGCTATATAGGTCCAGTTATTATCGGTAGAAATAATGCTTGCTAAAGTTAAGGTGCCTCCGGTTTTATTTATCTGAACCTGCGGTAATCTTCCTCCGCCTGAAATACCCGAACCGGTAAGTAATTGATTAGCGTTACCATCAAATAGTAAGATAGCATTACCTCCCACATTATTTGATGTGTTTGTATTAGTTACCAAAACATTTCCTTTGGCATCAAGTGTACCCGTATTTATCTGATACCAACTGCTTCCGCCTGCAAGGGTTAGTAAATCTGTAGATGTCCACATAGTTCCACTGCTAATAGTAATGGTTGAGAAATTTCCGGTAACAACAATATCGTATAAACTTAAATTTTGACCTGACAGAGTTGATGATTTTAAAATATTTACGGTTGAAGTACCTGCATTTATTAAAGAAGCTCCGGCGGTTGTATTCCACAAACTGCCATTAAAATTTATAATGCCGATTAAATTTAAAGCTCCTGATGTTTTATTTATTTGCACACTGGGTAATGCGCATACATAATTCAAACTTGCGACAGATGAGTTTATATTTTGTGTTCCGCTACCATCAAACAACATCGTGCCTGTTCCTCCATTAATAGCAGAAGTATTTGTGCTTATAAGAGTAAGATCGCCCAAAATCTCTAAAACACCTGTGCTTAATGAATAATAACCGCCACCGTTAATAGTTACATTATTAGTGGAGGTTAGCGTATATGTAACTGGACTTAATGTAATGATTTGAGAGTTTGACCAGATATGTATATTATATAAAGACAAGTTTTGCCCTGAAAAAGTTATGCTTGATATTATATTTATAGTTGATGTACCCGCATTTACCAATGCAGCACCGGCAATGGTATTCCAGGAAGTACCGTTGATGTTTATCAATCCGTTAAAATTCAAGCTGCCTGTTGTTTTATTTATTTGAATATTTGGTAAAGCACACATCCGTTCATTGGCCCCCACATTAATAGCACCCAGCGCCGAATTTATATTTTGCACACCGCTACCATCAAACAAAAAAGTGGCTGTGCCACCATTTACTGTATTATTGGAGGAAGAAGTTAAAGTAAGATTCCCTTGTATCTCTACAGTACCTGTATTAATAGTACATGAGGCTCCGCCACTAATGGTTACATTATTTATAGAAGTTAGCATAGTGCCGGAAACTATTGTAAAAACCCCTCCGCTTGCTACAAATAAAATATTATAAAATGATGTATTTCCAGTAATGGTTTGTGCAACTGAAAATGAAACAGTACCATTATTGTGATTAAATATTCCGCCTGAAAAAATATAACCGCTGCTAATTTGAAGTGTCCCTGTGGTTGAAGTAAACACCCCACCCGTAAGATTGAAGGAACCATTTATGGTAATGCTTCCGTTATTTCCAATAAATGTACCTCCCGATTGTGAGAACCCAGAAGCAGCAGTTGTAATCACTATTCCTGAATTTACACTAATTATACCTGTATAAAGTGCAGTTATACTAAACCCACTCACATTTACATTTGCATCAATTATGCAATTACTGATATTTCCGCCATCAAAAACAGCTATATCAGAAGCAGCAGGTATAGAAACACCTGATGAGCCACCTGATGAGACAGACCAATTAGCGGTATTATTCCAATTCCCGGCACCTGTACCCACCCAATAGCGATTGACAGAAAAGGATAGGTTTGTAACAAAGGAAAAAATAATCAATAAATAGTAGGATAGGAAAATGGACTTTATTTTAGTGTTTTTCATTCTTCTATAAATTATAGACGCACACCAATTACCAGTATATCATCTACCTGTTCTTCGCCATTCTTCCAGGTTTCTATGAAGCCTTCCAAATATTCTTCCTGTTTGAGCATAGGCATATGTTGTATGCTTAGCAATATTTCTTTAAATCGTTTCGTCATTAATTTCTTTCCTGCGCTACCCCCAAAATTATCGGCATAGCCATCGGAAAAAATATAGAAACTGTCGCCCTTGGCTAATTGTACTTGGTGCGTATCAAAATGTTGTTCATCTAAAGTATAACCCCCAATGGCTCTTTTGGTTGCTTTAATTTCTTCAACTACTGCTTGCCCGTTTCTTATAATCCATAGGGGGCGGTTTGCTCCGGCATACTTTACGGTATAGTTTGTTGTGTTTACGACGCAAAGGGCAATATCCATCCCATCATGGGTAGAGTCATAACTTTCTGATTGGCGAAGCGATGCTTTAATGCCCTTGTTGAGGCGCTTTAAAATATCTGAAGTATCGGTACTTGCAGAAACTGCTTCCTCCAATTTTTCGGAACCTATCATACTTAAAAAGGCACCCGGCACGCCATGTCCTGTACAATCTGCTGCGGCAATAAAAATACGTTGTCCGGTTTTGTGAAAGAAATAAAAATCACCGCTAACAATGGCTTTAGGTTTATATAGTACAAAACTATCGGGTAATGCCGCATAAATATCTTCTTTCTTAGGCAGTTTAGCCTGTTGTATGCGTTTGGCGTAAATGATACTATCGGTAATATCCTTATTCTTTTCTTCTATAATTAGTTTATATTTTTCTACTTCTGCCCTTTCAAGGGTAATAGTATGTAGCTCGGCAACCCGTTTTTCTTTTTCGTCTTGAAACTCTAGTTCCTTATCGGCAATGATTAACTCCAAGACCTCCTTTTCCTTCTTTTCTTTTTGAAAGGCAAGTTCTTTCTTAGCAAATATTTGAGCTATAGAATCATTGATTTTTTTAAACTGATTGCCTGTTTTAACCACATAATCGGATGCCCCATGATTAAAAGATTTCAGAGCGATATCTATTTGGTCGTTGCTGGTAAGCATAATAACGCTGGTTTCCTTATAGTTACTTTTTATTCTATCAAGCACCTCAAGTCCGTTTGCCGCATCGGGTGAATTACTGTTCAGGTGATAATCAAGAATAACCAATTCGGGCAATACCTGCGTAAAGCATTTCATGCAACATTCACCTGTTTCAAAAGCATGTATTTTAATCTCTCTATCTGCAAAAGCAACTTCTATAGCCCCTTTAAGAGCTATTCCAAATACTTTATTGTCATCAACAATAAAAATATCTATTTGCTTTTTATCTTTATAGTTGTCCATTAAAATAGCTTCTATATATGTATTATTTAGGTATAACTATACTTCTCTTTTTTTATTTCGGTAAGGGCTTGGGCACATATAGTATCTAACTCTATACTCAATTCTTTTATTCTTTCTATACCTGTTGCTACTTTCCCTAAGTCTTCCATCTCTTTTAAAATTGGTGTAAGAATAGTAATACCCATGATGGAAACAGATGATTTCATGGTATGTGCAAAGCTTCTTATAGTTGCATAATCTGTTTTTGTTATAGCAGCGTTAATAGATTCTAATTCTTCAGGAATTTGGAGAAGAAAAGTATCCATTATTCCACCCATTAAAGTTTTCTTGTTATCCATCATCTCTGAGAGATAAGTAAGGTCGCATACATTTTCCATTTTTATATTGTATTAAGATTTAATTGTTAAGTCGTACATTTTTTCAAAGAGCAGATTAGCATTTATAGGTTTCGAGATATAATCGTTCATACCTAGATGCAGACATCTTTCTCTTTCGCCCGACATGGCATGTGCCGTCATGGCTATAATCGGAATATCATTTTTCAGTTCAGTACGTATAATAGTTGCTGCTTCATAGCCATTCATTATCGGCATTTCCATATCCATCAGTACGATATCAAAACTTTTGGTAAATGGTGTTAAACCGGTATTTTCCTTTAATTTATCAATACCTACGCTACCGTTTTCTGCTACTTGCAATTTTAAATTGTATTCAGAAAATAAACTTTTAATCAGTTTCACGTTCAACTGATTATCCTCAACCAATAATATTTTCAATTTGGCAAGTTCATCCATATTATATTTCTTCTCTACTTTTTCTAATTTCTGTATCTCAACGCGTGTTGTTTTTTTGTAAGGAATACAAAAAGTAAATTCCGAGCCAACATTTAATTCACTTTCTACAGATAACGTGCCACCCTGTAATTCTACCAGCTGTTTTGCTATGCTCAACCCAAGCCCTGTACCACCATATTTTCTGGTGGTATGAGATTCCGCCTGTCTAAACCGTTCAAAAACATGCTCTAATTTATCGGATGCTATTCCTATGCCGGTATCTTTTACCGAGAACTCTACTAAAATAGTTCCATTCCTTTTTAGAACACCGGCGTGTACATGTACATTTCCTCTTTGTGTAAACTTAATGGCATTACCTGCCAAGTTGATAATAATTTGTGTAAGACGCGTGTGGTCGCCAAGTAAAACATCGGGCACTTCATCATCACAACTAAATACCAAGTCAAGACCCTTCTCTTTTGCTTTACCCATCAGCATGACACTAAGGGATTTAAAAATTTCTTTTATGCTGAAAGCTTTTTCTTCCATCACCATCATCCCTGCTTCAATCTTCGAAATATCAAGAATATCATTAATGATAGCCAACAAATTTTCGCCAGCTATTTTTATAGTTCTCACATACTCCTTCTCTTTATCTTCCAAATGCCCTCTGTATAATATATCCGAAAAACCAATAATCGCATTCATGGGTGTCCGTATTTCATGACTCATATTAGCCAGAAATGCTTCCTTTAATTTATTGGCCTCTTCTGCCTTTTGTGTGGCTTGTTCGGCAGTATGTTTGGCATCAATTAATTCCTTTTCAAATCTTTTTTGCTCTGTTATATCTCTTGCCACTACAACTGCACCTAATACATTCCCACGATCATCCTTATAAACCGATCCATTAAATAATACCTCCGTAAGTTTGCCATCTTCCACAGTTAAAGGATAATTTTTAACAAAGCCTTTCGAAAAGACTTCTTGATAACCTTTACGTGCCTTATCAGGAGAAGTAAAATAAGCATAGAAGTCGGTGCCAATTAATTGTTCGCGTGTTTTTTCTGTTATGTTTACACTTGCTTCATTCACATCGGTTATTTTTCCATCTGTACTAATGGTAAATAAGGGGTCTCTGCTTGCTTCAATCAAACTAAGAGAATAGTTAGATAGTAACTTTCGCGCAGTTATGTCTGTCCTGATAGAAACATATTGGTAAATCTTCCCTTGTTCATTCAAAAAGGGAACAATAGTAGAATCAACCCAATAAGTGGTTCCGTCTTTCGCTTTATTTTTTAATTCTCCTTTCCAAATATTTCCATTTGCAATGGTTACCCATAGGTCTTTAATAAACTCCTTCGTGTGAAAACCGGAATTAATGATGCGATGATCTTGCCCAACCAATTCTTCACGTTTGTATTTTGATATTTTGCAGAAGTTATCATTAACATATTTAATAATTCCTTTCTGATCAGTAGTAGCTACTATAGCAGATGCATCTAATGCCAATTTATAACCGGAAATTTCTTTTAAGCTTTTTTCTAAGTTTGCTTCAATTTGTTTTTGAACAGTAACATCACGGGCTGCGGCAAAAACACCAATCACATCTCCTTTATCATCTTTGTAAACAGAAGCGTTATATAACACATCGGTTAACTTTCCGTTTTGATGTTTTATCGTTAACGGATAATCGGCAACAAAGCCTTTTTCAAAAACCTGTCGGTAACCTTCCTGTGCTTTTTCAGGCTCCGTAAAATAATCTGAAAAGTCGGTGCCTATAAGTTTCTCTCTTGAGATGCCGGTAACTTTTGTAGATGCCTCGTTCACATCAGTTATCTTCCCATCTACATTAATCGTAACAAGAGGGTCTAAGTTGGCTTCTATTAAACTGCGGGCATACTGTGAAGATTGCTTTAGTTCTTCTGCAATTTTGTTTTTTGTACTTTGGTTTTTAATAATAAAAACAACAAATACAAAAATGACAACTATTAATACCAATAGCGATAGAAATATCAATTCAGAATTTCTATTGCCTTTATCGCTTTCTATTTTTCTTTGCTTAAGTAAGGTAAACTCTTCCAAATCAATAAGTGAAATGATTCCCCGTATCCTATCATTCAAAATTTTTCCTTCCGCCAACCATGCAATCATTTCTGCCTCACTTAACTTATTTTGTTTTCTGGCTTCAATGGTGTTTTCCATAAAGGCCATTCTTTTATCAGATACTTTTTTTAGCGTATCCATTCTCGATTGCTGACTTACATTATCTTTGGTAAGTTTTCTTAATTCACTAATGGTAGCATTCATGGTACTTAAACCATTATAGTATGGGGCTAAAAAAACTTCATCTTTAGCTAATAAATATCCTCTGATACCTGCTTCCATATTTAAAACATCTACCAGCACATTATCGCTTTTATGAAGAACTTCCTCGGTGTGCTCTACCCAGTAGCTTGAGGTTTTTACCTTTTGCGTACTGTTATGAAAAACAAACAATACGGTTATTACTACCGCAATGGCAAGAAAATAAAATACAATTACTCTTTTTTCTAAAAATGATTTCATAAGACTGTCTTATTCTAAATTATTTGATTAAACTCTTTGTGAATCTTCAATTTTAGTGACGTGACTCCATTGTTGCAAAGGTGCGCTGTTATGGATACTCTTTTGTTATAGAACCCCTTTAATAAGTTACATCATTCACATATTGGGCAATGTATTTTACTCAAAACAAAAGCGCCATTCTTAAAGGAATGACGCTTTAAATAAATCATATTCACTTATTTTTTTACAATGATAAATTCAGTGCGTCTGTTTTTTTGGTGTTCTTCTTCAGAACAGGTAGAAACAACATCTCCTTCGCAGGCACATCCATTAACCAAATTTGTTTCACCATATCCTTTGCCATAAACTCTTTCAGGTTTCGTAATTCTTGATTTAATATACCAAGCCGAAACTCTAGCCCTTTTATCAGATAGTATCTGATTATATTCATAGGTGTCTCTGCAATCAGTGTAAGCACGCAACTCAACAACCATAGCAGGATATTCATTCATTACCTGAACGATTTTATTTAGTTCAGTTACCGCATCAGGGCGAAGATTGTATTTATCTAAATCAAAATAAATAGGTTGATTTAATACCGCCTGATTTAGCTTTACTATTTTCGCCAAATCAGCGCCTACTTCTACTTTTTTCTCAATGTACTCTTCTCTTGTAAGCAATATAACATCTGCCCTTACAATAAATTCTTTACCAAAGGTATTGGCAATAGTATCTCCTTCAATATACTTTTCTTTTGTACCGCTTAGTTTAAAATTTTTATTTGATTCAACTAAAAAAGTATAAGCACCATTGTTTTTCGTAGTCAAGGTATCCATCACACTATCTTTATCACTACGTAATGTAATAAACGTTTTAGCAAGTTGGTTTCCTTCTTTATCCTTTGCAATACCTTTTAGTTGTTTACCAATATTTAATCCTTTCAATATGTCAATCCCATAAATATCATCATCTCCACTGCCCCCGGCTCTGTTAGAAGAGAAATACCCTTTGCTTAACTTATCATCTGTTATCATAGCAAAATCATCATACGCTGTATTTAAAGGAGCACCTGCATTATATACATGGCCAACTCTAGAACCTTGAACCATACAAATAAAAATATCCAAGCCACCTAAACCAAAACGTCCGTTGGATGCAAAAAACAATACGCCATTATTTTCTTCATAAAAGGGGAACATTTCGTCTCCTTCTGTATTTATTTTAGTGCCTAAGTTTTCAGGTTTAGACCATTCTCCTTTTTCATTTTTTGTAGTCCTGTAAATATCTGCTCCGCCATAACCACCCGGCATATCACTGGTAAAATACATAGTGTTTCCGTTAGCTGACAAACAAGGATGCCCAACTGAATAGTCTTTATTATTAAGATAAAAAGCTTCCGGTTTAGACCACTTGCCCTCTTTATATGTACGGAAATAAATTTCAACGTTAACTATAAGGTCTTTTCTTTTAAGTTCACCGTTGTTTCTGGTAAATGCCATGTAAGCCGCATCTTTACTAAAACTGGCAGGCCCGTCGTTCATTTTATAATCCAGGCTTTTATCAAATATTGACGGGGTTTTCATCTGACCTTGTTCAACTTCAGATACATACATTTTCAAATAAGGTTTCCCGTTCCAATTAGATTTTTTCTGAATCATTTTACCTCCCCCTCGGCTTGCCGTAAAAACAATTTCATTTTTGTAATAAGAGGTGCCAAAATCTTCGGCATCCGTATTAAAATTCAAATTTTCTATTTTGTATTTGCCATCGTCTTTTTGTAAAGCAGGTAATGTGGCTTTATTAGCTATATAATCTTTAGCACGTAAATCAGTTGGCTTCAGCGCTATAAACTTATCCATGTACCTGGCTGATTCTGCATACTTGCTGTTGTCTTTTAAAATCATAGCATAATTGTAATAATCCTCAGGTGAGATTCCTCCTGAAGTATTTACCAGTTTTGCATAAGCTATCTCAGATAGCGAATCCTTATTCTCGCTTTGGTAACTTTTAGCCAGCTTGCGTTGCCCATCTACACTCAAATGTTTTGCATCTGTATAACAATCAATGGCTTTAATAAAAGAGTATGTAAAATAGTACTTATCTCCTCTTTTTTCTTTGTTCGATTTTTCCTGTGCAATACCGTTAACGGATAAGCCGATAAATACAATAGCCGGAATAATTAATGTTTTCATTTTTTAGTTTTTATGTGTGGTTAAAAATATCTTGGAGTGTGGACTTGTTTTTTATCAAAGCGCAGGAAATCATATCGTAATATTATTTCATGACTTCCCATATTATACAAGGGTGTTTTCAATCCATAAGAAAAATCGTATGAGTAACCCAAGTAAAATTGTGGGGTAGCATAAAATCCTACTAAAGCACCAACAGCATCACCTGTACGGTACATAGCACCAAGCAATAATCGTTTCATGATGATAAAGGAAGCTGTAACATCAATTTCTATAGGAGCTGCAGCAGTTACCTTAACTAATGTTGTAGGTTTAAAAGCTACATTATCACCTAAATTAAATACTGCTCCGGCAATTAAATAGTAACTTCTCTGTTGTTGTCCTATTAAAGCATTTCCGTTAGCCTGAGTTATGGAGGAGTAATTGTTTTGTAATAAATTAGAACTTGAAACACCCGCATAAAAATGTTCTCTGTAATAATATGCACCAAAACCAACATTAGGAGTAATATGATTACTAATGTTATTTTGAAAGGTTGGATCGCTTTGTTGGTTTAACTGAAGCGCACTCAGGTTTGCCTGAAATATATTGATGCCTGCACTTAAACCAAGAGCCAAGGTTGATTTTTTAGACAGGTTCATTCTGTATGCAAAGTCACCAACTATAGATGAATTATTTATAGGCCCAATCTTATCATTGGAAATGGCCAAGCCTAAACCAATGTGTTGATTTTGCAAAGGCGCATGCATCGTTATCGTTTGATTGACAGGAGCACCTTTAAAGTCAACCCATTGCGAGCGGTAGAGTGCGGTTACTGTTAGGGCATCTCTGCTACCGGCATAGGCCGGGTTAACTATTAATGTATTATCCATATAGTGGGTGTACATGGGGTCTTGCTGTGCCTGCAAGGTTAGCCCCCCTAAGCTTGAACCGATTATGAATGTTATGGTTTTAAGTGTTTTCATTTTTTTGTTTTATTTTTATGAGTGCTTTTTGTTTTACTGTTTTATCTGTTTAAATAAATAGTTCCTTTATAAATATCTGAACCATTGCCTAAATCAAGTATGTAGAAGTAGGTGCCCACGGGCAGGTCATCTCCACCAACTCTTACGCCTTTTGTGGACTTACCATCCCAGGTGCTTTGATATGGTTTTGCTGTAAACACTTCGTCTCCCCAACGATTAAAGATTGTAAATGTGTTTAGCGGATAGTATTCAATTCCTCTGATTACAAACAAATCGTTTATATTGTCACCGTTTGGAGAGAACCCCTGTGGGATAAAGAAATCTGTTGGATAGGTTATGATAGTTGAAATATTGTTAACCGCATTGGTATCTATTCCACTACCTTGTATAACTGCTGTGTTAGCATAGTTTCCTGCTGCAAGTACTTTTACGGTTACCGTTAGTACAGCAGAAGCTCCGTCGTTAAGATTACCTATTGTCCATATTCCTGTCGATGAGTTGTAAGAACCCATAGTTGCTGTAGATGAAACATAACTGTATCCATTTTGTAAGGTATCGCCAACTATTACCCCTGTTGCATTATTAGGACCAAGGTTGGTTGCTGTTATAGTAAACACTACTGTATTACCAATCAGCGGATACGCATTGTTTACTGTTTTAACAACGCTTAAATCGGAGTTGTTATTGCCACCACAATTGTTTACTGTAACAGAAATCGTTGAAGGAGCAGAACTACACACACCGATTGAAACAGTTAGTGAATACGTTCCGGCTTCGATTAATGTTGCAGGCGAAAGGCTTGGATTCTGACTGGTAGAAGTAAAGCTGTTTGGGCCCGTCCAGTTATATGTTGCACCGATTAAAGTTGGTGTGCTAAAATTAATTACCCCCCCTATACAAACCGGAGAATTACTACTTGGAACTGCAACTGGTAAGTTGTTTACCGTAACGGTTATGATTGCTGTATTAGAACAATTATTTGCATTGGTACCTGTAACGGTATAGGTATTGGTAGCTAAAGGAATAAAAACAATTCCGTCTGTTACCCCACCTGTCCATATATACGAAGTAGCTCCACTACCTGTAAGCGTAACCGAAGAACCTGCACACACAGTTATTGTACTTGCATTAGCTGTAACGGTTGGCAAGGGGTTTACAGTAACTGTTATAGTTGCCGTGTTAGAGCAATTATTTCCATTTGCACCTATAACCGTGTATGTGTTGGTAGTTAAAGGAACAAAACTAATTCCATCTATAACTCCTCCTGTCCACGTGTATGAAGTAGCTCCACCACCGGTTAATATAACCGAAGAACCAGCACACACAGTTGTTGTGCTCGCATTAGCTGTAACAGTTGGCAAGGGGTTTACAGTAACTGTTATAGTTGCCGTGTTAGAGCAATTATTTCCATTGGTGCCTATAACAGTATATGTATTTGTAGATAAAGGAATAAAAGAAATTCCGTTTGTTACTCCTCCTGTCCATGTATAAGAAGTAGCTCCACCACCGATTAATGTAACCGAAGAACCTGCACACACAGTTGTTGTACTTGCATTAGCTGTAACAGTTGGCAAGGGGTTTACAGTAACTGTTATAGTTGCCGTGTTAGAGCAATTATTTCCATTTGCACCTATAACCGTGTATGTGTTGGTAGTTAAAGGAACAAAACTAATTCCATCTATAACTCCTCCTGTCCACGTGTATGAAGTAGCTCCACCACCGGTTAATATAACCGAAGAACCTGCACACACAGTTGTTGTGCTCGTATTAGCTGTAACAGTTGGCAAGGGGTTTATATGTAAAGAAACTTTTATAGAAGAATCCTTTGGAGCACAAGTTCCGCTTATCATCACATTATAAAAAGAGGATGTGTCTGATAAATTTGCAGGATTGATGGTAAGTGTGGCTGTAGTTACACCTGAGAAATTTCCTCCATTAACTAAGTTTACCATTCCGTTCTTCCACTGGTAAATAATACCTGTACCCGTAGCTGCTACCGAAAAACTTACTGAGTTACCTGCACAAACTGTTTGACTGGCCGGTTGTATTGTAATGGTTGGCGTAGCAATAAGCATTAATGAAACTTTGATAGAAGTATCATTCGGCAAACAAGTTCCGCTTACAACCACCTTATAAAAAGAGGAAGTGTCTGATAAATTTGCAGGGTTGATGTTTAGTGTTGCTGTATTTACTCCTGAGTAAGCGCCTCCGTTAATTAAATTGGTCGTTCCATTCATCCATTGGTAAGTAATACCGACTCCTGTTGCCACTACTGAAAAACTTACTGAACTACCTGCGCATACTGTTTGACTGGCGGGTTGCATGGTAATAGTTGGCGTAGCAATAATCATTAATGAAACTTTAATAGAAGAATCTTTTGGAGCACAACCGCTGCTTATCATCACATTATAAAAAGAAGAGGTGTCAGATAAATTGGCTGGATTAATGGTAAGTGTTGCTGTATTTACTCCCATGAAATTTCCTGCGTTAACTAAGTTTACAAAACCATTTCTCCACTGATAGATAATACCTGTGACTGTTGTAGCTACCGAAAAACTTACCGAGCTACCCGCGCATACTGTTTGGCTGCTGGGTTGTGCCGTAATGGTTGGTGTTGCATTTAGCATTAAAGAAACTTTTATAGATGTATCGCCCGGAGGACAACCTCCAGTTACTACCACGTTATAAAAAGATGATGTATCCGTTAAATTAGCGGGATTAATAACAAGCGTTGCTGTATTTACTCCCGAAAAATTCCCTGCGTTAACTAAGTTCACAATTCCATTTCTCCATTGGTAGGTAATACCGCTGCCTGCTGCAACTACCGAAAAACTTGCGGGGTTACCCGGACATACCGTTTGGTTGCTTGGCTGCACACTAATAGTAGGAGCCGGAGTTAGTTTTAAAGAAACATTTATAGACGTATCATTAGGAGAGCCGCCAATTACCACATTATAAAAAGAAGAGGTATCAGCAGCATTTACCGGATTAATGGTTAGGGTGGCTGTAGTTACTCCCGAGAAACTTCCTCCGTTAACTAAATCTACACTTCCGTTTCTCCATTGGTACGTAAGAGCCGAGCCTGTTGCGGCTACCGAAAAGCTAGCCGAACTGCCTGCACATACAGTTTGATTACCTGGTTGCGTGGTAATACCTGTTGGCGGAACGCCACAACCCGGAGGCATGGTAACATTTACGGCCGAGGTACTTACAGCACCTGTGGTGGTAAGGGCTCTTCCATCAAGTACAACACCGGTGGCTAAATCTATTGCACCGTTGTTACAAATAATAGTTCCTACAAAAATAGAATTGGTAGCTATGCTTACAGCACCATTAATTTCCCAATACACATTTCTTGCCTGTGCACCGTTTATTAAAATAACTTTTGAATTCACACTGGTTCCGAATGCACCAAATACCTGAAAAACAAACACGGCATTAGGATCACCTTCTGCATTTAAATAAAGCGTATCGGTAAACGTTACTGCCGCATTCATTAAATAGGTATGTGGTGTAAGCACTAAATTGTTTCCAAACTGTGCCGGATACAATAACTCAATATCATAAGGCAATAGGTTTAAATAATTATAAACTACACCCAAATCGGTTGCACACTGCGATGTAGAACCATCGGGCCCTGCATGAATAGTGCCTACCATCAGTAAAGCATTATACCCTGTGGTAGAACCTAAATTTGTTCCGATATCACCCACCACATTGCTTACGCCAACATTTGTAACGGGCCCGTCAGTTGAAAATAAAGCATAACAAGCTGTTGTAAGAAGATTAGGAGCCACAGGCCCTGTAAGCACCGGACTTCCGCAACCAATGGGTGTATATGCCAATACGCCGGTTACGTTAACTGCACCCGATGTAGATAATGCCCTTCCTTCAAGCGTATCGCCTGCAGTCATGGTAATGGCAGCATTGTTGGCAATAATGGTTCCTCTCATGGTAGTTCCTGTACCCATACTTACCACACCTTCTATTTTCCAAAAAACATTACATGCCTTGGCACCGTTAATTAATTGTACTTTAGAATTTGGACCGGTAGAAAACGTTCCGTTTATCTGAATAATAAAAACTGCATTAGGGTTACCCAAGGCATTTAAAATAAGATTCGAGTTTAACGTTGTGTTGCCCGTAATAGAATAGGTGCCCGGAGTAAGAATTTGTCCGCTACCCAATGCAGGAGCCGGAAAAAAAGTTGGCACATCAGCGTTTAACTGATTATAAGCCGATAATAAATCTGCTGCGCAGGTTCCGCTTGCACCGTCACTTGTATGCATAACACCGTTTACGTTGCCAAAACCTGCTATGGCACCACTGTTTGTACCCACATTGCCCGTAAGTTGCGAGATGCCCGTGTTGCCAACTGCTCCCACAGACGTAAAAAGCACAAAGTTTGCAGCTGTGCCTAAGGTGGGTGCCTGCCCGAATATTGCTTTAGGAAAAAACAACAGTATAAAGATGGTTGTTGTTATAATAAATAGTTTACTTTTCATTTTAATTAAGTTTATTGATGAATACATTTTCATGCCGCAAAGGTGCAGGCAGGTGCAGGCGGATATGTTACACATCCCTGCAATTAAGTTACATCAATCACGTATTTGATTTTTAGTTTGGGCGTTCCGTTGATTACAACGTCGGGCTTTACACTTCAATCTTTGCTGATTACAGCAAAGGATTTCCGTTTCAATCCCTAACGCATAGAAGTAATATACTTTTTGCCAAATGGCAAATGCTCGAAAAATAACTATCACTACCTTGCGCCAATGAAAGAGTTCATAGATTACATTTTAAAGTTTGGCAATTTAAACCAAAAGCAAATAGACTTTATTTCAAAAAAGGGAAAGGTATTAGAACTTAATAAAGACGAATACTTTGCCGAAGCAGGAAAAGTTTTAACGCAGGTTGGCTTTCTTATAGATGGCATTATTCGGGTTTGTTATTACGACAATAAAGGCGAAGAAATTACACGTTACTTTGTTGAAGAAAACCATTTGATTTTAGGTTGGAAGGGATTTGACGAAAATCTTCCAATTTCTGAATACCTACAAGCCGCTACTGATTGTAAACTTATCGTATTTTCGATACAAGATTGGAAAGAAATTTCAAACACAATTGTTGGTTGGGATAACATAGTTCAAAAAATAACCACAAAAAACCACGTTGAAAAATTAGAAAGAAGAAGCCTGTTAGTTTCGCAAGATGCCTCTACACGCTATCTTGAGTTTATTGATAAATTCCCAACATTGACAAACCGTGTTCCTTTATCTTATATTGCTTCATATTTGGGCATTACTCAATCTTCATTGAGCAGAATAAGAAAAAACATTCGCTAAATCACTTTTTGCCAAATGGCAAATGCTTTCATTTTTTAATGAGCAATCTTTGCATCATTAATTTAAAAAACTAAAAAATGAAATCAGCATTAATTACAGGAGGGAACAAAGGCATTGGCTTAGAAGTCGCAAGGCAACTTGCACAAAAAGGGTATTACATTTACTTAGGTAGTCGTAATTTGAAGAATGGCTTAGAAGCCATTGAAAAACTGAAAGCTGAAGGACTTAAAAATGTAGAAGTAGTAGAGTTAGACGTAACCAATCAAGAATCAGTAAATACTGCCCGAATTGAAATAGGCAAAAAAACAGAAGTGTTGGATGTACTTATCAATAATGCAGGTATTAATGGAATAGTATTTAACGGAGATACGCCTATAATGCACACTGCAACAGGTACGAGTGTAGATGTGTTTAAACAAGTTTATGAAGTCAACGTGTTTGGCGTTATAAGAGTTACACAAGCATTTTTGGATTTGTTGCGAAAATCGCCAGAGCCTCGCATTGTAAATGTAAGTTCAAGTCAGGGTTCGCTTACTTTGCACAGCGACCCAACACATATTTATTACAAATTCAAAGGAGCTGTGTACCAATCTTCAAAATCAGCATTGAATATGTACACCATTGTTTTGGCATACGAATTACGGGATATGCCTTTTAAAGTAAACGCAGTTAGTCCTGGTTCTACCAAAACCGATTTCGCCCGTCAACTTGGAAAAGGTTCTGTTGAAGATGCGGGGAAACGAATTGTTAAATATGCTGTAATTGACAAAGACGGACCAACTGGTAAATTTTTCTCTGAGGATATGAATACTGAAACAGGCGAAATTCCTTGGTAGTTTTAGTATCTATAATATATGCAAAGCCCACTCCCAAAAGAGTGGGCTTTTTTATTTGTAGTCATGGTAAGTTACAACTAATTGGTTAAAATAATTTTTATTTGCAAAGTTCTTTCACACATACGACAAAAGAAATTGTTGGGCGAAAAGTAAAATTCTTCAGAAAGAAGAATAAACTTACCCAACAAGGGCTTGGCGATTTGATAGATGCCGACAGGCAGTATGTGTGGAAAGTTGAACACGCAAGAATAAGTATGAGTTTAGATAAGTTAGATAGAATAATTATAGCGCTTAAATGCACACAAGAAGATTTTTTAAACATAACCCCTAACCCTTAAAACAAAACCATGAGCACCATCACCGTACACCACCTGATAGCAGTACTAAAAATTGGCAATTCAATAGGCGGTAAAATACAACGCCTGCAAACCGTTAATAGCAGTTTGGGCAGCAGCACCTGGTTTCCGGCAACGGCATGGGCACTTAGCCCTGTAACATTAGCACAGTTTGGCACCAGCGTAACCAATTTGGTAACTGCACAAACCGCCGTAACAACCAGCCGCGGACAAAGCGGCAACCGCGATGCAAAATTAAGTATAGCCAAAATAAACGCCGAAACCATTATGCACAGCGTAGTGCAGGCAACCGCCGATGCTAACGCTACCAATGCAGAAACCATTATACTAAGCGGGGGCTATTTTGTGAAAAAAATCACCGTCCATTTACCCCGTATAAACGATGCCATAAACAGCCAGATAGCTGGCACGGTGTTGCTTACCGCCGAAACTGATGGACACACAGAGTGGTTTATGTCGAAAGATAAAATAGCTATTACGCAACTGCCCAGCACCAGTGGCAACCATACTTTGGTGCCGGGCTTTACTACAGGTGATGTGTGGTATTTTAGAAACCACAAAGTAAACACCACCAAAGTTACATACGGCTTTAGCCCATGGATAGAGCTAAAAATAGGTGCAGGTGGTAAAAACACCGGAACCATACGCCCAACAGGGCATGGCGGCGGATTGCCTACTGCATAGGTAAGATAAATCCAACCTTTTATCGAATGAGTGGCTAAAAGTGTTTGATGCTTCATTGGAAGTTTTCAAAACATCACTTAAAGTGTTTGATGCTTCCCTAGAAGTGTTCAATACTTCGCTTGAAGTTATGGATACTTTGCTCGAAGTGTTTGATACATTGTTTGAAGTATTTTATACTTTGCCTGAAGCATTCGATACTTCTCTTGAAGTTATAGATACATTGCTTGAAGTGTTTGTTACTTTGTTTGAAGTATTCAACACATTGCTTAAAGTGTTCGATACATCGTTTGAACTGTCCAATACATCAAGCGAATGGTTCCATAAATAAGTTGATTGATGAGACAAATGCAACCATTTATAACATTTTACTACTTGCTTAGTGTTTTAGTATCAATGCTTTACAAAACAGTGCTAATTACATCTAAAGCCATCATGATGGCTTTCAAAGGCATTATATCAGTTTTCGAAGATGTTAAGGTGGGTTCGGAAATGGGGTTTGTTTTTACTTAAAGTGAGAGAATGGAGTTTAAATTTTATACATCTTAATTTCAATAACTTATAAAACATTTTCAAAAATTATTTGCGTAACCAAATACTTACATATACTTTTGCGTAAGTAAATACTTACATAAAATGGCAATAGAAGCAAGAAGAGATGTGTTCCAAGCAATAGCCGACCCAACAAGAAGGCAAATTATCAATCTTATTGCTCATAAATCAATGAACCTTAACGCAATTGCCGATAACTTTGAAATCAGCAGGCCAGCCATATCTCAACACATAAAAATTTTGACGGAGTGTGGAATGGTTATTATCAAACAAGAGGGGCGTGAAAGGTTTTGTGAGGCAAAGCTTGACACTTTGAGTGAAGTATCTAATTGGGTGGAACAATATCGTCAGTTTTGGAATGAGAAGTTTAATTTTCTTGACAAGTATCTAAATAAAATTCAATCAAATAATAAACCAAAAAAAAAAGCAAAATGAAAAATCAAACAGAAAAAAAGGAAGGACTAAAAATAGTCCGTGATTTCAAAGCACCTAAAGAGTTGGTGTTTCAAGCATTTTCAAAAGCAGAAGCATTTGCTGAATGGTGGGGACCAGGTGGTATGCCAATTACAGTAAAACACTTTGACTTTAAGCAAGGTGGTAAACTTCACTATAAAATGGAAGGTCATGGGCAAATAATGTGGGGGCTTTTTAAATACAGCAACATTATTAAAGATAGTTTAATTGAGTTTATAAATTCCTTTTCTGATGAAGAAGGGAACATTTGTAAATCTCCATTTCCGATGGAATTTCCATTAGAAATCTTTAATCAATTAACATTGCAAGAAAATAACGGAATTACAACTTTGATACTTGAAGCTCATCCTATTAATGCAACGCCCGAACAAGAGGCAGCTTTTAATTCAATGATGGCTAATATGTCAGCAGGTTTTGATGGAACATTCAATCAGTTAGAAGCATACTTAGCAAAAAATCATAAGTAAAATACTGAATACTTTAAGGATTGGAGTGGAAAGCCTTGCAGAGATGCAGGGCTTTTTTGTTTTATATTTGCTTGTAATCTCATTAATTAAAACCTAATGGTTCTGAAAATGTTAAATACAAAAGAAGTTGATTCTTACATTACTAATTCAGTAAAGGAAGTACAAGATAAGTTGCGGAAGATTAGGGCTGCAATACGGTAAGTAGCTCCTGATGCCACTGAACGCACCGATTACTTTCAAATCCCTGGATATTCCTATGAGGGTTATGATTATGATGGAATGTTTGTCTGGTTCAGCGTTAAGAAACAATATGTGTGCCTGCACGTCCGGCCTCCGGTTATACAAGAGCATGAAAAGGAACTTGTAAATTATCGTACAACAAAAGCCATTGTTAGTTTCCCAATAGATAAAGAGATACCAATACCATTAGTGAAAAAACTAGTAAAAGCAAGTTTAAAAGTAATGAAGGGAAAGAAAATTCTAAAAATAAAAATTCGTGATACCAAAAAATATGGAGAAGGTTAAATATAAAAATGTTAACGAATACATTAAAGGCTTTCCGAAAAATGTAAAAGAGCTTTTAAAACAAATACGCACAACTATTAAAGAAATAGTACCTGAAGCAGAAGAATCAATAAGTTATGGAATGCCTGCATATAAATTAAAAGGGAAACCGGTGGTATATTTTGCAGCATTCAATAATCATATAGGCTTTTATGCTACACCAAAAGCTCAAGTAGCATTTTCAAAAGAACTCATAAAGTATAAACAAGGGAAGGGCTCTATTCAGTTTCCTATAGATGAGCCACTTCCATTAGAATTAATAAGCAAAATTGCAAAGTTTAAAGTTAAAGATTAAAGCAAGCTGTCATGCAGCTAACAGCAAGCAATACACAATGGCGGCGACTCGTTAAACTGAAACATTTTTTTATTATATTTACATTACGTATGCGGACACATTGTACTTTCAAAACGCCACTGGGTTTGCTTGCAAAACGTTAATCTCAAGCTGCCGTGCAGCGCGTAAAGCCTACTTCGGCAAGCTCAGTATAAACTGGAACGCCCTAAAATAAAAAAGCCATCAGTAATTGATGGCTTTCTTTAACCGTATCCCAACAGTATTACACTTAAAACACTGTTGTCAGTTTATGGTATCATTATTTCATATCATGTTCTTTCCACCACTCGGTGCTTAAGTTGTTGTAAAAAGAAACACTCTTTTCATTCATATCTTTAAACATCTTAAACTGGGCAATCATGGCATCGCTAAACGTTTGGTTGCAGCCAAGCGCCACATCCATGTGTTTGTTATAGGTTTCTATAACCGCTTTCATGCCTTCGGTTACTATGTGTTTTGATAAATCAAAATTATCTTTAATCAGTTTCAATACTTTATCCATATCCAAGGGGCTCATAGCACTTGCCATTTCTTTAACGGAGTCCATCAGTTTGGTGTTAAAGTTATCGTACAACTCCATACGCTTTTTGTAGCCATCAACCATCCCGGTAGCTGTTTCTTCGGTAAGTTTTATAGATTTATTTAAACTTGTATCGTATATATCCAAAAACAACTCAGTGTTTTGTTTTAGTGGCACAGCCTGTTTGGCTTCCTCTACAATCTTTTTGCCTGTAGCCGGGGTTTGTTCTAAAACTTGGTTGTTTAAATTGGCAACCTCTTTAACAGCTTCTTTTGGTTTAAGTGCCCCATCGCTAGCAAAGGGTTTTGGCTTTTCGCTTTTTAGTGTTTCTGTGTTCATTTTTTTAAGTTTTAGGATGTGTTGCAAAGGTGCAGGCATTTAAGGCAATGCTGTTACACAACATTATGATTAAGTTACATCAATCACTTAATTTAACAAAAGATAAACCCCATTTACCTCAATATATAGCATACCTTTGGTAGGTAATGATTTTATTAATCCTTCTCTTATAAGGCTTCGTTCAATTTTTAAAGGAGCGCTACTCATTCCTCCCTCTTAAAGAGATTTTTACACGCGTTTTATTTAACCTGCCTTTGGGCAATTATATTTTTATATAATGAAAGCAGTACCCATTAGTAAAACTAAAAAGACAGTGCCGGGCAAAAAAAGCAAGGAACAAAGTTTCCCTGTAGTTGCCATTGGGGCTTCTTTAGGTGGTTTGGAAGCCGTGAGTGCCTTATTAAAAAACCTGCCGGTTAATACAGGTATGGCTTTTATTTATGTACAGCACCTGGACCCTAACCACAAAAGTTTTCTCACTTCTATCTTATCGGGCATTACCAAAATGAAAGTGCAGGAAATAGAAGACATGGAACATATGGTTCCTGATAATGTGTATATTATTCCCTACAATAAAGGTATTGAGGTTACAGACGGGCATATTAAACTTATTCCACGCTCAAAAGGCGGTGCGGCTATTTCTATTGATGTGCTTTTCTCCTCGCTTGCGCAAACGCATAAAGAGAATGTAATTGGTATTGTTCTTTCGGGTAATGCCAGTGATGGTACGCGGGGATTAAAATCTATTAAAGATGCGGGGGGCTTAACCTTTGCACAGGACGATTCTGCACAGGCAAGCAGCATGCCCAAATCGGCCATTGCTGCCGGCGTGGTTGACTTTATCTTATCGCCAAAAGGAATTGCCCGCAAACTGATGCATTACAGTAAGGTTGGATTGCCCGCGCCTATTTTAAAAAGAAAACTGAAAGAGAGTGTGGTTGAAGATAACAACCCCGATTTGAAAAGTATATTTGAATTGCTGCTTAAAGAAACCGGGGTAGATTTTAGTCATTATAAATTGCCTACTATAAAGAGGCGTTTAACCTACCGTATGGAACAGTGTGGTGCAGAAACCATAAAAGAATATGCCAAACTGTTGCTTAAAAAAAGCGCCGAGGTAGATTTACTGTACGGAAGTTTATTGATTAATGTAACCGGCTTTTTTAGAGATACGGAAGCCTTTGCGTACTTAAAATCCACCTTCCTGCCAAAGATTATAAAAAGCAAACTGCCCGGAGAAACATTGCGGATATGGGTGCCGGCCTGCTCTTCGGGCGAAGAAGCGTATTCCATTGCCATACTGCTTACCGAGCTGCAGGATAAAAAAAACAAGAAAGTACCCGTGCAGATATTTGCTACCGACCTGAGCGAGCAAGCCATAAAAGATGCACGTGTTGGAGAATACAGTGCAGGCAGCATGAAGTCGGTTTCTAAAAAATATACCGACCGTTTCTTTACCAAAGCAGGAGACAACTACCGCGTTACAAAAGAAATCAGAGAAATGTGTGTATTTGCGCCTCATAATATTCTGCGCGACCCTCCTTTCTCCCGTATGGATTTTATCAGTTGCTGCAACATGCTTATTTATTTTGATACCGCTGCACAGAAGAAAATATTTGCCACCATGCATTTTGCCTTAAATGATAAAGGCTATTTAATGCTGGGTAAAGCAGAATCTATAGGCACATCCTCGCAGCTTTTTAGCCGTTTAAATAATAAATTCAAAATCTATTCGCGCAAAAAGAATACAGGCACACCAAAAATACTGGAACTCACGCCGCATTTTTCGCGTACTACGTCAAACAGTAAAAAGATAAGTTTCCCCGCCAAAAGCATCAGCATCAATCCTACGGGTGTAGAAAATGCTATTGATTCGGCTCTGCTTACCCATTATATGCCCGCCTGTGCCGTGGTTAATAAAGATATGGAGATACTGCAGTTTAGAGGCAAAGCATCTTTATACCTTACGCATTCTGCGGGTAAAGCCAGTTTAAATATTTTAAAAATGGCAAGACCTGAGTTTGCCTTTGAACTTCGCGATGCACTTAACAGAGCCATAGAAACAAAACAAGCCGTATATAAATCAGGCATTGAAATAGAAATTGAATCTGTTTTCAGAATGATGTCTATCGATGTGAGTCCGCTTAAAATTGATTGGGACGAGCAATTGCTGTTGATAGTTTTTACCTTACAGGAACAGGTAGAAAAGTTTGTTGAAAATGGTAAAGGCGGACAAAATAATGCTACCCAAAAAGACCGAAGAATAAAAAAACTTACGGAGGAATTGAACAATACCCGCGCGGAGATGAATACCATCATCGAATCGCAGGAAACTACCTACGAAGAGTTACAGGCGGCCAACGAAGAAATTGTTTCAACCAACGAAGAATTTCAAACCCTGAATGAAGAGCTGGAAACATCTAAAGAAGAGATTCAGGCAAGTAACGAAGAACTTCTATCCACCAACCACGAATTGCAAACCCGCAACGACCTGCTAACGGAATCGTATGAATACTCGGAAGCTATTATTGCTACCGTGCACGAACCTATGCTAGTGTTGAATAAAGACTTGTATATAAAATCTGCCAACAAATCATTCTATAAAAAGTTTTTGGTTAAGAAAGAAGAAACCGAAGGCAAGTTTTTATTTGATTTAGGTAATAACCAATGGGACATTCCTAAACTGCGAGAATTACTGAATGAAGTTATTTCTAAAAACAACAGCTTTCAGAATTTTGAAGTTACCCATACCTTTCCGGGCATTGGCGAAAAAATAATGCTGCTGAATGCGCATCTCATCATTCAAAAAACACATTCAGAGCAATTAATTCTACTGGCTATTGAAGACATTACGGTTCGTACGCGTTATCATATTAAAGAGAAAGGACTTCTTACACGAGAAAAAGAATTAGCAGAAGGGGCTGTAAATTCTAAACAGCAGTTTCTATCTAACATGAGTCATGAGATAAGAACACCCATGAATGCCATTGTTGGTTTTACCAAAGTAGTTTTAAAAACAGATTTAAACGAAAAACAAAAAGAATACATCAATGCCATTAAAGTATCGGGTGATGCATTAATTGTTTTAATTAACGATATACTTGATTTAGCCAAGGTAGATGCCGGCAAGATGACCTTTGAGCAAACTCCGTTTAAATTAACTACGTCCATTTCTGCCATGCTTCATTTGTTTGAAACAAAAATTCAGGAAAAGAATTTGGAATTGGTTAAAGAATATGATACAACTATTCCAGAAGTTTTGGTTGGAGACCCGGTACGTTTACATCAAATTATTTTAAATCTGGTAAGTAACGCCGTAAAGTTTACCGCTAAAGGAAAGATAACGGTACATATCCATAAACTAAAAGAGAATGCAGATAGTGTAACCATAAAATTTACCATAACAGATACCGGCATTGGTATTGCCGAAAGCAGTATCAAACATATTTTTGATGATTTTCAACAAGCTACCAGTGAAACTTCCAGAATATATGGAGGAACAGGATTAGGGCTTGCTATTGTTAAGCAACTGGTGGAACAACAGGGCGGAAGCATAACCGTAAATAGCAAGGTAGATAAAGGGTCTAGTTTTGTTTTTACTTTAAGCTTTACTAAAACAAATGAGAAAATACCTGATGAAGCTGAAATAGTAGAAAGCCTGAAACCCGTACTGAATAATATACACATATTGGTAGTAGAAGATATTCCTTTGAACCAGCTTTTAATGAAAACCTTGTTAGAAGACTTTGGCTTTGCTATGGATATAGCCGGCAACGGAAAGATAGCCATTGAAAAACTTAAGAAAAGCACCTATGATATTATTTTGATGGATTTGCAAATGCCCGAAATGGATGGTTTTGAAACTACCGAATACATCAGAAATAAAATGAATTTGCACACGCCAATTATAGCCCTTACTGCCGATGTAACTACGGTAGATGTAGAAAAATGCAAAGCTTTAGGTATGAATGATTATATATCTAAACCCATAGATGAAAGAATATTATATAACAAAATCATTCTCTATCTGAAAAGATCGATGTACAAAAATCCTGTAAATGCAATAGAAAAAGAGCTTGTTCAACAAAAGACAACATGTGTAAACCTAGATTATTTAAAACGGGTTACCAAAAATAATGCTGCTGTAATTGCAGAAATGATTGAAGTATATCTGGAAGAAACACCCCGTTTACTGGATAATATGAAACAAGCTATAGATGCCGAAAATTGGGAAACTCTTAAACTGATTGCACATTCTATTATACCTTCCTTTTCAACCATGGGGATAGATAAGAAGTTTGAAAACAAGGCGAAGAAAATTCAGGAATATGCTATTAGTCTTACGGAAAACAACTCAGATACGGATACAAAAAAAGAAACCATAGCTGTAATACATGACTTGTTTTTAAAAATAAAAAGTATCTGCACTCAATCCTGTGAAGAATTAGAGAAAGAATTGCTTGTTGTAAAATAAACTTCAGGCTAAGAGTTTTCTTTCTTTTAACAAATAGCAACTGCCCTCGGCAATAATGCTAACCTTTAAATTCTCTACCACAATAGGCGTAGTGTTATCAACCTTATTAATATTGGTTTTACCAATCTTACTTCCATCAATAAGAATAACCATACCCGAGCCCATGCATGCAGCTTTGTTTCCTTCTGAAATAATAAGGGCTGTATTTTCTTCCAAGCCAATACCTAAGCAGGAAGGGTTTAAGGTAATGGCATGTGCCAATCGGGCAAAACGCCCACGCTTTATAAAGTGGGTATCTACAATAATGCCCTTTATTAAATTAAAGCCCTTGGCTATTTTAATACTTCCTTTATAAAGAGCAGACTCTATTAAACCGCCCGTAATGATGGTTTCGGCTAAAACCATAGCTCCTGCGCTGGTGCCTCCAACAATAAAATCTTTATCAGCATTATATTTGCTTTTAATAGCCTTTAATAATGCCGTTTTAGCAAGCAGCGAAATAAGTTTACTCTGCTCTCCACCTGTAAATAAAACAGCATGCGCACCCTGAATACGTTTTATAGAAAGTGGATTCTTTGCATCCTTCTTATCTTCCACCTTTATAATTCCAACATGGGTAAAACCAACTTGCTTGTATGAATTTATATAAAGCTTCTCCATTTCCAATGGTATGGAGGAAGCCGAGGCAATAATTTCTATAACATGGGTGGCTCTTGGAATCCTTGATATAAGTGTACCTAAGATTTCAAAGCGCGATTTTAATTTTTTCCTTTTTTTAATAATTAAATTTTCTCCAATTACTTCGCCTTTGTCTTCATGCCCGCCAATGATGAGTAATTTTCCTTTAGGTATTATTTTACTCATGGAGTTTGTGTTTTCTATATCGCTTATGTATTTCATAACTAAGTATTACTAGCATATAGAAGGTAATGTCTCCTACAATTTTACCCACTAAAATACCAAGCGTAAAGTTTTGCAGGAGGATTGGAAACAGGTATAAAAAAAACGGACGCAACAATAGCCCGTCAATTAATCCTGCCGGACCAAATTCTAATACAATATGGGCGGTTATTTTACTGAGGTCTGAAAAGGAAACTGTTTTATTTTCATTCCTGCGCCCTTTAGCAATAAGTATACTATGTTGAATAAAAACAGTTGAATAGAACCCGATGCCTTCGCCTAAAGAACCTGCGTATGCAATAAATAGTAAATTATCAGAAAAAAGATGCGTTATACTTGCAGCAGCAACAGCGGTTACTGTGCCTATAATTTCTGCGGGTAAATATCTTTTTAGCCACTCTTTAATTTTCTTTTTTGGCATTATTCATTCAGAATAATTTATATAACGGGATATGCCTGACCAATTTTGGTTCCCATTTTATAATGTACCATGGGTTGCGCAATTAAACTAACATTGCTGGCCGACTCGAATACCAAAATAATATCAGAGCCCCCAAATTGAAAATAAGACAACTCTTCTCCTTTGCGAAGGGTAACACCCACTTCGGCAGTAATGATAACAGAAGATACCTGACTCATACCGATAGGTAAAACAGCTACTAATCCAATTGGAGTATCTAATACGATCAACCCTCTTGTTTGCGCAAACTGGTACCCTGCCAAATCAGATGAATCATAAACCCGTTTAAGTTTTAAAGAATGTGTTTCCGAATTTTCTTTTACAGCTTCTACTTCCTGATATACTTGTCCTTGAATAACACGGGCTTCTAAAACCTTTCCCCCAACCGGTGTATGCTGACGATGATAATCTGTAGGGCTTAGGTAAGAATGCATAAACATTCCGTTTTCAAAACGGTCTTTATATGGGCTTCCTTCAAGCAATTCACTTATTTTCCAATTCAGATTTTTAACCGTTACGTTAGAATCTTTTCTTATTTCCCATTGCCCTTTAAAAGTAGAATCTGCGGGCATTACAAGTATTGAATTATCTGATACGGCTGCTATTGGGCGATACCCTGGTTTAAAGTGCCTGGCAAAAATCTGATTAAATGTTTTCCACCCACCATGCGGGCGGGTATATTCCTTCATGTTATAATACGGAGAGTCATAAAACGATTGTTCAGATTCTTTAGTTAAGGATTCGGGTGTATCGTGAAATTCTCCCAGAGCATTCGCATAATCTACCAGCCATTTAGAAAAGGGAGTAAGCGGAAGTGCTTTATTATTTGGTATTACTTTGTTCTGTAAAGATAAAACAGGTTCCTGATCAGCAATAAAATAAAAGGCGCAGAGATGGTCATTCACACTCATACCTGTACGTGTTTCTGAAGGAACCCAATACAAGAATTCATTAATCCAATTCAGGTAACTGTCAAGGTATTTAATCTCTTTCAAAAGAGGAGCATTTGAGCTGTTTGCTTTTTTAATAGCTTTTTCAAAACTGTCTTGCCAGTTATTTGCTTTTATCATCCTGATTAACTCTTCGATAACAGGATGGTATTTTGTTTTAGTTAACATGTTTATATTTATTTATAAGATTCTTGTGTCAATACTTCATTTAAAAGCTTTATACGTTCCTGAAGCATTTTAATTGTTTCTTCTAAAGCAATTTGCTCATCTGATGGTTTTATTTCCACTTCGGTTTTAAGTATATCTTCCATGTATATAAAGTGTATTGCAAAAATGGCAACTCTTTAAAAAATTGGTGTTACATAATTAAAGTGGATTATTACATAATTCACACCCCATAGTTTGCAACCTGTTTTTATCTTAACTTTATCTAAAATATAATACTTATGAATTTTAACCCTTGGCATCAAGTTAGTATTGGAAAGAATCAGCCTCATATTGTTCAGGCTATCATTGAAATACCAAAAGGAAGCAGAGCAAAATATGAACTGGATAAAGAAACCGGAATGCTTCGTCTTGACAGGGTATTATATTCATCTGTATTTTATCCCGCCAATTATGGCTTTATTCCTCAAACATTAGGCGAAGACCATGACCCATTGGATATTTTGGTTTTATCACAAATAGAAATTCAACCCCTTTGTATAGTTAATGCAAAAGTAATTGGTGTAATGAGAATGATTGATAATAACGAAGGTGATGATAAAATAATTGCTGTATGTGCGGATGATGTTAGTGTAAATTATATTAATAACATGGATGAATTACCTGCTTACTTTCATTCTGAATTAAAGAATTTCTTTGAAGAATATAAAAAGCTGGAAAATAAAAAAGTATTAGTTGAAGGGTTTCAGGATACTGAAACGGCAAAAAGCATTATTCAGAAATCAATAACTGATTACCAAAAGGAGTTTAATAAATGATTTTATTTAAGCACATTAGAACAATGTAATCTCAAAATAAATTTATTACCCTTTATCTTCCTCAAGATTATCATGACCATCTCCACCTAAACTATAATAGTTATTCTCTTCGTCTTCGTTGCCAGCTTTTTTATAATCGTCATCAGCTTCAGAACCGGGAACATCTAAATCACTACCGGACATATCTTCCAAAAAGTTCTTTTCATTTTGTCCCCCTAATTTACTATTTTCATTGGGTACTTTCATCTTGGAAGAATCCTCCGGATCTAAATCCTTTTCCGCTGTCGCTTTACTGTAAATATCTTCGTTACCCGGATATAGAGGATAGCCCTTTATATCATTTCTGTATCCTTGTTGATTAGGTTTCTTTTTTATGTCTTCTTTCTTTTTCATTTGTTCTGTTTTAAGCTTAAAGTCATTATACTAAATATGCTGTGCTCCAAATTGATGCCAGTCTGTTTCCTTCATAGTAATATTGAAGTGTTTTGCAGCTTTTTGAATATTAGAAAAGGCAAGGTCACGCTCGGAGTTAGTAACATCCTTTACCTGATCAAATCTTGACATGGCATTGCGCACATGCGATGCATCTATCATTGGCTCTTTGCGTGTATTAGGGAACGCAAAGGCACTAATGGGCAGTGCATTTTTCTCACTTGTTGAAAGCCTGCCATGTGTAGCAAGATTATAAGGTTTCCAAGTCGTTTCTTGAGTGGCTTTATTTTTCATTACTGAACTCTTGAGGTTTTATTAAAGTGGTAATGCATAATTATAATCAATCTCTAATTCATTGGTTACTGCCCAAACACCTAATGCGTTAAAAGCTATTTTTTCAGCTTCATCCTTTTGATACAATGAGTTAACTGTTCCGGTAAGTATTACCCGATGGCTTGAAACTTCCACATGAATTTCCTGACTACTTAAAGACCAATTGCGAGCCAGTGCAGCTTCTACATCTTTTCTTTCGATATCATTACTTGATAGAGACTGGAATGTAATGTTGTTGGTTATACCGGTTACTCCAAAAAGATTGCCTACTAAAATTTTTGCCGCTTCCTTTTGATAATTCCAATCTTGCTCACCGCTTAAGGTTATCCATCCGTTTTCAACACTTACTTTAATTTTATCACTGATTACTTGCCAATTTCCTTTTAAAACATTTAATGCATCGGCAGCAATGTCATTATCACTTTTATTCCAGCTTGTGCCAAACTTAATGGTAATATCTTCCACTAATGCTTTTACACCTGCCACGTTCTTCGCTGCATTTTCGGCTTCTAATTTTTTAGCATAGGTATCAACATTTCCTAATAAAGTAACCACACCATCTTTAACCGTAACACCTATTTCTGCTGCATGCAACAAAGGTTGCCATTTAAGGGCGTCCTGAACATCTTTTTGTAATTCTTCGTTTGTTTTCATTTTTATTATTTTTTAGTGGTGAATAAATTTTCAATACAGTATAAGGGTAAGTAACATGATGTTTAAAAAAAACGAGGGGTGCTTCCCCTCGTATTCTTAACTAATCTTCTAGTTCGTATTCATATTCGTATTCAACAACCAATTCGTTATCTACCGACCAAACGCCAACAGTATTCCAAGCAATTCTTGCAGCTTCTTCCTTTTGATACAACGAATTAACCGTACCAGTTAAAGTTACCTTAGTCCCTGAAACATTTACAGTAATATCTTGATCATCTAAAGACCAGTTGCGTTCCATAGCTTTTTCAATATCTTTTTTCTCAATCTCATCATGATTAGATGTTTTAATGGTAATGTTATTATTTACACCTGTTACACCATTAAGATATTTCACGGCATTTTTTGCAGCTTCTTTCTGATAATTCCAATTAACATCACCTGATAAAGCAACCCATCCGTTTTCAACTTTTACCTTTATTTTGTCAGTTGGAAATTCCCAGCTGTTCTTTAAAGCATTTAATACTTCTGTTGCAATTTCGCTATCAGTCTTGCTCCATGATGTACCCACTTTAACGGTAATCTTTTCTACTACCGCTTTAACACCTGCCACATTTTTAGTAGCATTTTCTGCTTCTATCTTCTTAGCATAACTATCAACAGTTCCTGTCAGGGTAATAATACCATCTTTAACAGTTACTCCAATTTCAGCTGCATTCAACAACGGCTCCCATTTAATGGCGTCTTGAACGTCCTTTTGCAACATTTCATTTGTTTTCATACTTCTTTATTTTTAGTGTGAAAGAATTTTCACGATGCAAAGGTGCGCTACTTAAGGTGCTTTTGTGTTACAGATGATTGCGAATAAGTTACATCCTTCACGCATTGCACTAATTAATCTCCGTAATTTTAAATTCAACTCTTCTGTTTAGTTGTCTTCCTTCGGGGTCGTCGCTTCCATCTTTATTCTTATTGGGTGCTACGGGCATAGATTTACCATATCCTTTAGCTGTCATGCGTTTGGCATCTATACCGCTTTCTATTAAACGGCTTACTACAGATTGTGCGCGATCTTCAGATAGTTTCTGGTTATAAGCAGCACTGCCTTTACTATCGGTATGTCCTGAAATTTCAACATGCATAGTAGGGTTGGCTTTCATAATGTTTACTAAGTTTTTTATTTCTACATTAGAAAGTGGTCGCAAGGTTGCTTTATCAAAATCGAAGAAAATATTGTTGAGTATAATTTTTGAACCTACTACAATAGGAGGTAGTTTTATTTCTTTATTTATCTCAAAGTATTTCGATTCTTTTGGTATCTCCATGTTTTCAGAGTAGAACAAATGGTTATCTGCCTGATAGGTAATGTTGTAATTTTTGCCCGGCGGAAGTATAAAAAGAAATTCGCCTGTTTTGCTGTTGGCATGATAAACGCCTACCACCTTTTCGGTTTCATTATCGGTTACTGTTATTGTTACATTTTGTGCAGGTATGCCCAACTCATCTATTACAGTACCTTTTACCATAGTAAGCGGAGTTTCTTTTTTCTCGAGGAAGGTAGCCATGTAATTATCTTTTTCTCCAAAGCCTCCTTCGCGGAAGGAAGAGAAATAAGCTATCAATCCATTCGGACTAATCACATAAAAAATATCATCATCGGTGGTGTTGATAGGATAACCCACATTCATGGGTTCTGACCAAACAGAATCTTTAGACAGCATAGTGGTAAATATATCGAAGCCACCCATGGTATTGTGCGCGTTAGAACTAAAAGACAGCGTAACTCCATCTGCATGAATAAAAGGAGCATCTTCATCATACGGTGTATTTATAGCCGGGCCCATGTTTACAGCTTTTTCCCAATCGCCACCGGGTGTTCTTTTGCTGGTGTATAAATCTCTTGCACCATATCCTCCGGGACGGTTGCTGGTAAAATAAAGTGTATTTCCGTCTGCCGAAAAGAATGCGCTGGGTTCCCAGTACTTCGTATTAATATTATCATTTAGTTTTACGGGGGTAGTCCATTTATCTCCGTTTAATGTGGTACTATATATATTTCCATCTCCGTTATCATCTCTATAAACTAAAATAGTTTGCCCATCCGGAGAGATGCCAACACTTGCTTCATTCACATCGGTATTAATCGGGGCGCCTATGTTTTGTGCAACAGACCAACCTTTTTCTGTTTTTTTAGCTGTATAAATATTTTCCATAAAGTTGCCTTCATCATCTTTTTGTCCACCTACACCACCGGGGCGACGGGAAGTAAAGTAAAGATTCTTCTGGTCTGCCGATAAAACAGGCGAGTAATCCGCATAAGCTGAATTTACATTACCTCCAAGATTTTGTATGTTTATCTTAACAGGGTTAGCTACCAAACGCTGTCCGGTTTTACACATTTCTATTCGGCGTCTAACTTCCTCAAGCAATGTTTTATCTGTACTTTTATTTTCAGCCATCATAGCCATAAACTTCTCATAAGCTTCGATGGCTTTATCAAACTGATAATTCAAATGATAAGCATCACCTAAGTATTTATAGGTTATAAGCGGAGCATTCTTTTCTTTATAAGAGCTTTCATTATAATTACTTGAAGCAGCTCGGGATGCCTTTTTGAAATAAGTGATGGCTTCTGCCCTTTCTTTTCTTGAGCTTAGGTAACATACTCCCACCTTAAAAGCCAGATTCATATTTGCAGTATCCCTTCTATAAAGATCAAGGAATATAGAAAGAGCTGCCACATACCCTTCTTTAGAATAGGTAAGCGATTCATTCTTACCATCATGATAGACTTTGGCAAAGATGTTTTCAGCATTATTAAATTCCTTCTCTGCACTTGTATTGTTTTGTGCATGGAGATTGCTAATGCTTAGTAAGCAGATAAGGAAAAGTAAATTAAGTGTTTTCATAAAATGTTTGATTGTTTGATTTTAATTAAGGGTTTTATTTTATAATTTGTATAAGGCAACCGCCATGGTCACTATTGCCATAAACAGTACAATTAGAATGAATTGATTTCTTTTTTTGTTTTGCAGTTTCTCTTTGTGAGTTAATAGTTGAGTACGCATAATCCCTTATACATTAAGCCCTAACCATGTGAAATTCATTTCTATCATTTCCATCCATGTAGTAATACCAAAAGGCAGTATCTTCAAGCTTTAGGATAGTTATGGTTCTTGAACTATGGCTGCTTACTCCATTCAGTTGAATTTCCTTATCGCTGTCTTGAAAAGACCATTTACTTGTTCCGCCTAATATGTACCAAGAGAAAGAATAGTTCCCGTCTTTTGTATAGGTTTCTGTGTAAGCTGTCATGGTTCCGGTTAAATCAGTTCCATTTAATGTATACGTGCCAACTTTCCAGGCATGAGCTACACGCTCTGTTCTTGAACGGAAACTGATAGATGGTCCATCAGGGTATTTTTTGCAACCCTCTAAGGTTGGTAACATAAGTCCTGCAAGCAGAATAACCAACAGGCGTGTTTTTATTGTTTTCATTTTGTTTGTTTTTAACTGTTAAGGATTAGTTTTTGGTGCACCTTTTTCTGCGTCTCTTTTTTGTTTATCTTTTTCTACGGCTTCTTTCTTTTCATCTACTTTTCTATCAGCTGCGGCCTTCTCGTCGGTTTTCTTATCTACGTTTCTGTTGGCTTTGCTCAATTCGTCTTCTTTTACATTTGATTGGTATTGCGCCTTGTTCATCTTATTTTCCTTAGCATCTACATTGCTTTGGGCATTTCTAAGGTTGTCGGCTTTTTTATCTACATTGTTTTTAGCATCGCTAACTTCCTGCTTTTTTTTATCGGCGTTCTGTTGTGCTTTTACCAAATCTTTGCTCTTTTGTGCCGTAGCTTTATCTTCTTTCTTTACTTGCTTGGCTTCTTTTGCCTGTTGTTTAGGTGTTTTTACAATGGAGTCTTGCGCAAAGGCAGAACTTGACAGCATTACACCACTTATAGCTACTGACAGAAATAATTTATTTATTGTTTTCATAATTAGGTTGGTATTTTAAGCTTACGAATACATTTTCGCAAGCACGCAAAGGTGTGGGGTTTTAAGTCCTCACTTATTACATAACCTCTTTAATAAGTTACATCATTCACATATATGGGCAGGTAATGCTTTTAAATATGTGAATAATGTAATCTTTGCCCCAAGTTGTATAACAAAGGCATTGCCAATAGCTGTTTCTTTGCTGCATGGAAACACTACATAAGCCCGAACACAATTTGCACAGCGAGAAAAACTTTAACAAACATCATGGTCCTTATTGGAAACGCATGCACCACGACTGGCGCTTTTGGGTGGGTGTGGTTTTAATTATGGTTGACCTTTCTATTTATATTATGAGTGTAGATTTTACTATACAACCCGCAATTAAATAACCTTTACTAGTATGGCAAAAGCAGGTAAAACAATACTTACTACACGTAAAAAGAAAAAGCTACCCAAAGCAAGCAAGCCCAATAAACCAATGGATTTAAATACCATGCTACAAAACGATATACAAGTACCTATTATTTAGTAGGGCGTTATATCGGATTAGCTTACAGGTGTGTGAATGATGTAACTTATTAAAGAGGTTATATAACACATCTCTACTGGTAGCTTCACACCTTTGCGGCGTGAAAACTCTTTCACAACTAAAATATTTTTAAAAGAAAAATCATGAAAAACATAACACAAATTAAAAAGTCAGTTTTTAAAACCATTTTAGTTGCATCAACTTTATTTGGTGTATCATGCAGCAATAGCCAAAAACAAGAAGTTGAAAGTATAGCCGATGAACATGGCGAAGTACAAGTTGACAGCAATGCAACAAAAGATGCGCAGTTTCTTGCTAAAGCAGCCGAAATTAATTTAGAAGAAATTCAGTTAGGAAAGATGGCTCAACAAAGCAGTACCCGAACCGATGTAAAAGAATTGGGGGAAATGATGGAAAAAGAACACACCGACTGCTTAAAAGGTTTAACGGTGCTTGCCAATAAAAAATCTGTAATCATACCCACCACATTAAGCAATAGCGCACAGGATGCCTGCAAAATATTAAATGGAAAATCGGGAGCTGACTTTGATGTGGCATACTGTGAAATGATGGTAAACGGGCATAGAGATGCTATTGCTATGTTTGAGAAAGTATCTACCGAATCAACTGATGCTGATGTTAAAGGATGGGCAGGAGCTATACTTCCTGATTTACACAAACATCTTGAGCATGCTATTAAATGCCAAAATAAATGCGTGAAAAATAAAGTAACCGCAAGCATCCATTAAAAAAATAAAAATGAAACTAAAAACCATAGGCATCTCACTCATTGTAATTGGAATATTTATGATGATATATACCGGATTTAAGTATGTAACTACCGACAAAGTGATTGATTTGGGCTCAGTTAAAATAGAAAAAGAAAAAGATCATTTTGTACAATGGTCTCCTATACTAGGCATCATATTGATTACCGGAGGTGTTGTTATGATAATCGTTCCAAATAAGAATTAATATTTTAAAAAACGCACTCTTAAAATAACAGCCATGAAAAAATTAGTTATAGTACTATTTACTGCATTTGGATGTAATGCCTTAGTAGCCCAGGTAAATAATCCGGCAGATGTTACTAATCCTAATGCCCAGTTTACCCCAGGCACACCAAATCAAACAGGTGTTGGCACTAATGCTTTGAACTTAAATATACCTAACGGCACAGAAACCAACCCCTTAAATACTACTCCGGGTTTAAATACCACAACAGGAACTGAAAACCCGGTTGGTAATACTCCGGCTAATACATACACCACACCTGCCACACAAAACCCAACTGGTAGCAGTATAGATGGTATAAACAACAGGCCACCCTATTCATCCGCTCCGCAAAGCGGACCACCCAGAGAGTAAATTACCAAAAGTAGGTAACCAGTTCATCTTTTGGCACTCCAGTGTTTAGCATTATGAAACAAAAAAACCACCTTTTATTGGTAGCTTTCTTTAACCATATCTCATTCGTATTGCTTTTAAAACACCAATGTTGGCTTGTGGTATTACGTAATCTAATTCAGTTTACAATGTGCAATTATATTCCTATCAAGGTTATTTAGGATGTTTTTATTCACTACATTATTATAAATCTCTAAACTTTTTTTAAACTCTTTATTGCCAAAGGCTTTACGGGCTTTATCAATTTTTGATTTACTGCGGATTAAATTAGCTCCTTCTTTTATTAAGGCACGTATGGCTGCTTTATAAGGCATATTATTTTTTTTAATTATTATAGCACAAGTGTAGTGCAAAGGTACAGGCAGGTACAGCCAAAAATGTTACACATCCCTGTAATTAAGTTACATCAATCACGTATTTTATTTTTGTTTGGGCGTTCCCTTTGATTACAAAGGTCGGGCTTTGCACTGCAAATGCTTTTTCAGTATTCTGTGCATGATAAATATGAACATAAAACTTTAAATTGTTCATTGTTTTCAACAGGGTTGAAAAATTTTACCACTTCTTACTGCTTTTTACCACTTCTTGGATTACATTTGTAACAGTTATTTAAAATATTGGACACTCGGCAGGATTCAAACCTACATCTCTTCTAAGGTACTTAGTGGATAGCTAAGGAAGATGTTCTATTCAATTGAACTACGAGCGCATACCAATATTTAATTTTATCGCTTCCGTAGGAATTTTACCTACGATTATCTTACTTTAGGTAGCAAGGGTTCAACTCAGAACGGAGCGTCGGCCGTCAACCGAATTATCTCAAATCAATTCCCAAGTTAAAGGCTTGGGTTTTGTTTTTATATACAAAGAACTAATTACAAATTTAGAGCCTAAACACTTGTTAATCAAATAAATCAATTAACATTTTGTGTGCAGTTTTAAACATTTAAATCTTTTAAAAAAATGTTGATAAACCTCTACTTTCCTTTATTTACAAGCTCTCTAAAGGAAGATAAAAAATTTTAAAAAATAAACAGAGATTTAATTTGCGGATGTAATAAAAATGATTAAGTAGATATACCCTTAATCTCTAAAACATTTACTTGCATAGGTAACAATCTTACTTGTACAAGTAACACTTATACTTGTACAGGTAACACTTTTACTTGCATAGGTAACATTCTTAGTTGTACAGGTAACACTTTTACTTGTACAGGTAACACTTTTACTTGTACAAGGAACACTTTTACTTGCATAGGAAACACTTATACTTGCATAGGTAACCCTTTTACTTGTACAAGGAACACTTTTACTTGCATAGGTAACATTCTTACTTGTACAGGTAACACTTCTACTTGTATAGGGAAAACATTTACTTGCATAGGTAACATTCTTACTTGTACAGGTAACACTTTTACTTGTACATCTAACTTTCTTTCTTGTACAGGTAATATTTTTACTTGTCTATAAAAAACAAAAAAATGCGCATAATTCAGAGAATCATGCGCATTTAACTACTTTCCGGATAGTTTACTTACTCAGGCATTAAACGCCATGGGGTCGCTATGCAAACCGGTACCATGTGCATTGCTGGCACAAACATCTACATATATCTCCTGCAAATGGGTAAGGTTTGGTATAATTAGTTTACGAGAACTGGTAGTTTGTAACACCACTTTCCAACTGGGGTCGTTTACACCAGCACCTGCTACGGTGGTGGTTCTTACGGTATAAGTTAAGTGACTTTGTTTTAAGCTCTCAATAAAAATTTTGGCGCTTAAACTGGTTGGTCCATCCTCTATACGTTTTATTACCACCTGTGCCGGAATAGATTGCGGAGTTGGGTCGGCACTTGTAGGAAACCCCGATAGGGCTATGATGGCAGTATTGCCTTTGGCTACCGCATTTACCGGAGCTAACAAAGCTTTCAAATCGGCTAAAATGGTAGGAGCCAATTCATTCCTTTGATTAGCAATGGTAGCGTTGCCTTTGGCATTAGAAATATAGCCTGCAAAAGTGGCTTGGTCGGTACCCAGTGTAGTTACTAAAGCCGTAGTACCCGGAAACGTACTGGCGTTTAGTATCATTGCATTCTTTACTTTTAAGGCAAGTTTGTTTAGTTTAACGTATGCCTTTACAGAACAAAGTATAACTGCTATTGTTATTTTTTTCATCTTGTTTGCCCTCTCGGGACTTGTTTTTTTATCAAAAAAATTAATTGAATTGCTCGGTTCGTTCTTGCTTTGAGAAGTGTTGAGCCGAGAAGAGAATGCTTATAAGAGTGCTTTAGACTTAAAGAAAACTTATGGAAGGGTTTAAGAGTGTCCGAAGTTGTGTATTAATTTCTTTTCCTGTTTAGGTTTACAGTTAAGATTTGATAGCTATCTATTCGGACGTTTTAGAAGTGTTATCATGCAATTACCCCTTTCTTTTTATTGTATTTCAAATTTACGGAGATGATATTTTATTTCCAAAAAAATAATTAATTATGTTAGCCGTACCTTAGTGGGTTGTTTGGATTGCGCTATGATGCATTGGGGTTTACCGCCGGAACCTGAAGAACAACCGGAACCTTGAATTGTTTCCACAAAAGCCATACCTGAAGGATAACAGCAATGATTCCATTTATTAACAGCGCAATTGAAATATTGAATTTTGTAACCATAAAGCCTGTAAATATTGCGCCAATGGCTATTCCGCCTGAAAGTGCTAATTGAAATAAACTAACTATCCTGCCACGAATATTCTCTTCTACATCTTCCTGTAAAGATGTATTGATAGAAATATTACTTGCCGTAAGGGCTGCACCTGCTAAAACCAGCAAAGCAATTAAAATATAAAGTGAGTGGTTTAAGGCAATTAACACAATTACCAAACCTAAGAAAATGGCTAAAATAGATGCAAACCTATTTCTCTTTAAATAGGCAGGTAGGGTAATAAAAGTGATAGAAGCTCCAATCAATCCGCCAATTCCAAAGGCTGCAACGGCTCCGCCAAAGTGTTCTACCTGTGCATGAAAAACATTTTTAATTAGCACGGCACAAAATGTAATGAGCGGGGCACAAAACATACTGGTAACTAAAACAATCAATAAAGAATTTCGCACTTCGCGATTGCGTATAAGATTTTTAAATTCCTTTAGTTGATGAATAGGTCTTACTCCAATAGATTCTTTATGTGTTTTAAATTTTCCGCGTGGGAAAATAAAATAAATAGAAAGAAAGAACGGAAGATAAGAAACTGCGTTGGCACTAAAACATACTAATGCCCCATAACGAACAATTACAATACCTGCTATGGCAGGCCCCAAAATTCTTGAAAGGTTAAATTGTGTTGAATTAAGAGAAACCGCCTTGGGAATATCTTTCTTGCCAACCAAAGAAGGTGTAATAGATTGAAAGGCCGGCATAGAAAGCGAATCTGTAAGTCCCACAAAAAAAGAAATAATTACAATCATCCATACTTTTAACCAACCGGCTATCAATAATAATATCATAGTTAATACGCAAAGAAATTGAATAGCCTGAAAAAACAGTATTACTTTCTTCCTGTCGTAATTGTCGGCTAATACACCACCTAAAAGTGTAAAAAGTAATCCGGGAGCATTCAGCGCAAAACTATCAAGGCCTACCCAAAAAGGAGAATTGGTTAAACTAAGTACTACCCATGGCTCGGCTATTTGTTGCATCCAAGCACCTATATTTGAAAATAAACTTCCTATCCAAAAAAGGATGTATCTGCCTGAACGGAAAAAGCTTTTAGAAGTTTGTACCGGATCATTCATATTGAGAACTGGAATTGGTTGCAAGAAATTCTAAATATTTTAAGTCTTCCATATTATTTTATTAACGCCTATAAATAATTATTGCACCAGCAGGTTGCCCCGTGATGCAATAACTACATACAACCAATCGTATTGCGTTTAAACTTTTTTCTTTTCTGATTTTACAAAAGTACCGTTAGCATCAAAACACAAACGTGTTTCGTTTACTTCGGCTTCGTATTTTACCACTCCATTAGCTTCTGTAGTTTTGCAGGCTTCTGTTATTTTTTTGCCAGCATAGTTTTTAACCACATAATCATTAACCCCTACCGGCAATTGGGCAACAGCAATATGCGTAGTTGTTTTAACCAAATTTCCGCTTGGGTCAATTACAACACACATTTTGGTAGTGTTTTGTTCAAACTTAGCTTCGTAATTTGTTTTTTCTTTTTTCCATTGCTCAACTTTGCAGCTTGGATAAAGTGAAGCAAATTCTGCGGTAACAACTGTCGGCACATCCGCAGTTTTTATTTTTTGCGCAAAGGCAATACTTCCCATTAAAGTAATTGCTGTAATTAAGATTCCTTTTTTCATTTTATGTTTTATTTTTAGTGTGAAAGAATTTTCACGGTGCAAAGGTGGGCTATCCGTTGTTGGAAGGTGTTACACAATTCTTTTAAAAGATTATATCATTCACACATCTTAGATACATTCAAAGGAGGGTTTCTTTAGTCACTCGTTTCGAATTGTTCAATTTTAATATTATCAAGAGCATTCCCTAATGCTTTCATATCACGATTAAACCCAAGCTTAAAAGAAGTCCATGCATTTGTTTTAGTTGTATTGCATTCATCAATCTTCTTTTCCAACGTATTGTTATTTTGCTCTAAGGCTAATACCTTTTTAGTGTATTTTTTATTTACCTCTTTATCAGCATTTGATTTTTTTGCTTTTAATACTGCAATTTTCTTTTTGTTGTTGCTGATATTTGTTTCAGCTACTTGTTTAAACTTTAAGAAATCCGCAGCAGAATCAGCCATCGCTTCGCTTAGTTCTTTTCTAGCTTTCTCGGCTTTTTTATCCTCTTGCGGAAATAACTTGAAACAGGCAACCAGTATAACTCCAATTAAGGCTAACTTTAAAATTTTCATCTTAGCCTAGGTACCTTCTAAGTATCCAGGCAGTTGTTTCGTGTTGTTCCATCAATCCGGTAAGAAAATCGGCTGTGCCGGCATCCTTACTTTTCTCGGTACAATGCTCAATATCTTTACGTAATTGAATAATAACGGTTTCATGATCTTTAAGTAACTCCTTAATCATGTCTTTTGATGAAGCATATACTCCGGGGCTTTCTTTAATAGTAGTTAGTTTAGAAAACTCGTGCATAGTGCCAATGGTTTTCTGACCCAGTTTACCAATACGCTCGGCAATTTCATCAATAACTTCTTCCAGTTGTTTGTACTGACCTTCAAATAATTTATGAAGTTCCATAAAACTTTCGCCGGTAACATTCCAATGCGATTTTCTTGTTTTAACGTATAATGTCATTTCATTTGACAAAACAGTTGATAGAACAGATGAGGTGTGTTCTAATTGCTTTTCACTAATACCAATATTGGGTTTCATTTTGTTTTTTTATTTAGTTTATAATTATACTTTTTACATTAATAAATTTTATCGTTTCATAAACTGTAGGGCAATAACCACTACAACACCCATAGTAATAAAGGTTAAAAGAAACATGGCCATGTATTTTGACACACGGAACTCATCAACCAAAAGCCTCATGGGTGCTGTTACAATTTTATTAACCAGCTTACTTATTTTTGACCAGGAATTAGAACCTTTTACTACATAATCTGTAGCACCGGCTTGAAACGTTTCTATAGCTAAGGCCATATTTTCGTTGTTTGATAACATAATAACCTCTGTTTTAGGATTAATAGTTTTAATTGCTTTTAAAACTTCCAAACCATTTTTACCCTCCATAAAATAATCGAGAATAACTACATGAGTATCTTGATCAACTTTAGCCAAACAACTGTCTCCGTCATTAAATGTTGAAATCCTTATATCAAGACCAAATCTGCTTTGAAGATATTGTTTCATTGTTTCAACCATTAACTTGTTGTCGTCAACAATAAATAAATTTAGTCCTTGTGTTTGCATATTATTATTATTTTAAAAAGAGTGTGAATAATTGATATGCAAAGGTGAGGTTAGAGACAACCTAAAGCGTTACATTCTTACTAGAAGATCTTACATATATCACATGTTTTACTTAAAATAAGAAACAGCACGCTATTATCTTTAAGCCTCCTATACATAAACTATCTGGTAAGATATTCTTTACCGTTAATAGTCATAGTGTTGCAATAAATAACGGTATAATCCATTTGGGCTGCTTCGCCGGATGACAACTTTTGTTTTTCTCCACTATAAGAAACAGTAGCACCTATTAAGGCAATCTTTTTCATCTTTTCAATGTTTTCTAAAGGCATACGAAGTATAATTTGATTATCTAGTACAAAGCCTTCGTCTTTGCCTTGGTTATTTTTTTGCAATTCGTTTATTTTGCTTTTTCCCCTCATAACCCTGCCTACTTTTTCTCTTGTTATGGCAGCAGTAGGAGTATTATGTATGTTTCCATCCTCGTCTGTAAAGCTTACTAATCTTATTACCTTGTCGCCCGAAGCAAGTGTTACTTCAGCACCGGTTATAAATAGGATAGTATTTTCTTTCAATTTCCTTCTAAGTTTTTTACCCATGTTTGGCGAAAACATAACCAGGTGTTTTGTGCAGGCTACTTGAAGGTAAAAGCCTTCAAATACATAATCGCTGTTAACAGCCCATCCTGTTAATTCACCTGAAAAAGTTTTTACCTGTTCTGAAGTATCTGCTATTTGTTTATACGTTTTTTGCGCAGGACAAACAAAAGATACAGCTATAAGAAGAGCGAGGATTAAAATGGTTTTTGATTTCATACTAATTTATTAGAGGCGAATTTATATTCGCACTACAAAGGTGAGAAGCTGAAGCCCTTTAGTTGTTATAAAACAAAAGGTAAAAGTTACATGATTACCACATTCTACTTACTTAGCCTTTTCGTCCTTCTTTTTTTTCTTAAAAAACCCTCTAAATAAAAAACTGTGGCTTGCTGCATTCATGTTTTGATTAAAGCCACCCGCGCCTTGTTTAATATTAAACATAGCCTCATTTACATTGCCTGCCATGGTGCTATCCATTAATAATTTTCCTATGGTTCCTCTTCCGGCGCGAATATTTTGCATCACAGCAGCAATATCTCCGGTTATCATGGCGGCATTATCGGCAGTTACTTTTATTTTCAGCATAATATCATCCATGCTGATTGCCTGTGCTGTTTGAATAACATCATTATTTGATAATTCTTTTTTTCCGCTTGTTCCGGGAATAATAACTACAATTTTATTTCCCATCAACCCGTCAGAGCCAATAATGGCTTTAGCATTTATTTTAATAAACTTCCGACTGTGCTCATTAATGATCATATCCACCTTTACGGTTGAATCGGTTATTTGCTGAATATCCTCTACCACCCCAACATTGATACCCGAAAAACGTACATTATTACCAACCTCCAGTCCGCTGATGTCTTTAAATATTGCACTTACTTTAAAGGTACTTCCAAATAATTGTTGTCTCTGTCCTATAAAGTAAATTCCCACAATAAATAGGGCAATACTAATGGAAACAAATAGTCCGAGTTTTATTTTACTGCCTGCTGTCTTTTTCATTGTTTCATTTTTTTACTATTATTCAAAGAATGAGCGCACCCATTCGTCTTTTGATTCTGATAATTCTTTAAAAGTTCCTTGGGCAAAACATACTCCGTCTTTAATGACGACCATTCTGTTCGAAGTAATACGTGCGCATTCTACATCATGCGTAATAATAATACTGGCTGCTTGGTATTTGCTTTGCACATCTAAAATAAGTTTACTTATTTCTTTGGATGTGATAGGGTCTAAACCCGTAGTAGGTTCATCATATAAGATGAGTTCCGGTTTTAATATTAGTGTACGTGCCAAACCAACCCGTTTTCTCATGCCTCCCGAAAGTTCGGATGGAATTTTATCAATAGCATTTTCCAATCCTACACTTTTTAATACTTCTATAACCAAAGACTCTGTTTCTTCTTTTGACTTAGTTTTTAAATCACGAAGCGGGAATTCAAGATTTTCTCTAACCGTCATAGAATCATATAAGGCAGCACTTTGGAATAGAAAGCCAACTTTTTTTCTTAATGCATTTAGCTCATCATCGTCTAAATCAGACATAGTTTTACCTAATAAAACAACTTTACCTTCATCGGGCTGAATTAAACCAACCAAACATTTTATCAGTACCGATTTACCGCTACCTGATTTACCAAATACAACCAAGTTCTCTCCCTTTTCAATTTTTAAATTGATATCCTTTAGTACATGATTACTGCCAAATGATTTGCTTAAGTGTTCTATTTCCGTAACGATTGTTTCCATTACGAATCGAATAAACTTGTTAGTTGCACGGCAATCATATCTAAAACAAATACGGCAAGTGAGGCAAGTACAACAGCTGCATTGGCAGCTTGTCCAACCCCTTCGGTTCCTCTGTTGGCATTATAACCTTTGTAGCAACCTATTACCCCAACAGCAAAACCAAAGAAGATGGTTTTAATAAAGGCTGGAAAAACATCAGAGAAAGTTAATTTTTCGAAGACTTGTAAAAAGAATAATTGAAAACTAACATCTCCTTTTAAATTCACTCCGATATAAGCGCCGTATAAAGAAACAGCATCTGCCGCTATTACTAATATGGGCAACATAAATGTAGCGGCTGCAATTCTTGTAACTACTAAATATTTAAAAGGATTCATTCCTGAAACTTCCATGGCATCAATCTGCTCAGTCACTTTCATAGAAGCTAATTCTGCACCAATGCCCGAGCCTACTTTTCCGGCAAATATCAAGGCAGTAATTACGGGACCTATTTCCCTGATAATAGAAACAGCTACCATAGCGGGTAACCACGATTCTGCTCCGAAATCAGCCAGTGTTGGGCGCGATTGTATGGTTAATACAAGTCCCATAATAAATCCGGTAATAGCTACTAAGGGAAATGATTTATAGCCTATTAAGTAAGCTTGCTTGATAAGTTCGGCAAACTCAAATGGAGGTTTAACAGCTGTTTTAAAGAAACGAAAAGTAAATCGGGTTAACAGCGTAACTTCTTCAAAAAAGTTTCTTATGTTTTTTATATACCTGTTTTCAATATGCTCTATTACCTTTTCCAAAGGCTTTTCGCTTGCTGTTTTTAAATCAGTTGGCATTGACGTTCTTATAAATTAGTTTACCCCATTTTATTTTACCCCAAACACGTTCGTGAATAAAATAGCCAATGGTGGTATATATATTGCTTACCAGCATAAAGCCAACAGCAACTTTTACCTGTCCCGTAAATAAATAAATGGAAACAAAATCCAGAATTAATATAACCACTCGGTAGCTGATCGTTTTTACAACCGACCTTTTTAGCGTTTCTTCGGAACGTTGTGTAATAGGAATTAGTTTTTCTATCATAGTTTAAAACGAAAAGGCTTACTACCCCTTACAAAATTGATTCAGTAAATTATTAGCATCTATGCTTCCTAACTGTTTTGCTTTTAGCCAATCAGCACAAGTACCCTTTTCGTCGTTTGTTTTTTCTTTACAGAGACCTCTGTTTACATAAGCTGTGGCATCTTTGGGAGTTAATTCAATTACTTTGGTATAATCAAGTATAGCCATTTTATAATCTTCTACCTTAGCTTCGGCATCTGCTCTGTTATAATAAGCACTGGCATCTTTAGAATTTAATTCAATGGCTTTGTTATAATCAAGTATAGCTTCTTTAAAATTTCCGGCAATGGTTTTGGTATTTCCTCTTCTAAGATATGCTCTAGCATAATTTGGATTCATGGCTATTGCTTTGTCATAATCCAAGAGAGCACCATCATAATCCAGCAACTGGTTTTTAGCCTCTGCCCTGCTAAAATAAGCATTGGCATTTGTAGAGTCTAACTCTATGGCTTTGGTATTATCCTGTACGCAACCTTTAAAATCTCCTGCCAGGTATTTGGTGTTTCCTGATACATAATAATCTCTTGAAGTTTGTGCATAAGTGCTAATGTTTATCACTAAAGTCAATAGAATGAGTAAGTATTTCCTGTTTATGTGTTTTAATGGCTTACTCATTCTATTGGTTTATTTTTAATTAGTGCTGTTTACTTAGTTAAAGATGCCTCCATTAATTTCTTCTTCTCGGTGTATTCTTCATTCTTAATTTCACCCGAAGCCAAACGCCTGTTCAAAATATCAAGTGCAGAACCTTTTTTCTTTTGCTGACCAGGAACATAGAAAGGTGTAGCAAATATCCAAAAAAGCATAACGCCCCAAATAAACCACCACATTAAGTGCATTCCTCCAAAATGATAACCATCGTAATACATAATTTTAATTTTAGTTTGCAGCTTCATTGCTACGCTACAAAGGTGATTTGCTTTAAGTAGGTTTGTGTTACACAAGCTGGTAAATAAGTTACATTATTCACGTATCTGTTTTATGATGGCAGTTTTGCAGACATAAAAAGAGCGTTGTCTATTCAAACAACGCTCTTTCTATAATCTTACTAAATGCTTACTGCTTCACAAGAGTATTGCCTTGCATAACTACTGCGCCAGTACTCGCTAAGCTTCTTCCATTAAGTGTAGCTCCTGTATCAAAAGTAATAGATTGCATTGCCATCACAGTTCCTTTAAAAACAGAAGTAGTTCCAAACGTTGCAGAACTGCCTACCTGCCAAAAGATATTAGATGCTAAAGCTCCTCCGCTTAAGATAACTTTACGACCCGATGTGGTAGTTAGGGTAGAAGCTATTTGTATAATAAATACAGCATTTGCATTTCCCTTTGCATCAAATGTAAGGTCGCCAGATGATATGGCTATAGAAGATGTTGATTTATAAAGCCCGGGTGTAAGAGTAAGCCCTCCTATGTTACCTGATAAGGTTACTATATCTGTACAGGTTCTGTCGGCAGCATTATTATAGGCTGCTGTTAAATCAAGTTTTGCCTGACTGGCTATAGGGTCGTTAATATATTCCGTTCCGTTTAATATTCCCGGAGGAAACCCACCAACTGAAGAACCCGGGCTTAAGCCCAAATCACCTGTAATTGTAGTTGCTCCCGTACTACTAATGGCTGAACCTGCAATAATTACAAAGTTAGAATCACTGGCAAGTGGCACTTTCGATTGAACAGTTGTTTGAACTGGTATTACAATTGGATTTGTAACCGGAGTTGTTCCCGAAGATGTTGTGGTAGTAGCATTTTTTTTGCATCCCGCTATTAATGCCACATAGGCTATGGCAATTGTTGTTATTACATTTTTTATTTTCATTTTATTTAGATTTGGCTGTGAAGTAATTTCCACGATGCAAAGTTAGGCTTACTAAATGCGTTGCTGTTACACAATAAGCTATAACCCTTACATCATTCACATATTATAATAAAAAAGCCCTCCCACTTTTAGAGGGAAGACTCGTTAATTGTATAATTCCTATTTCCTGCGACCACCACCACCATGTGGTGCCGAGCTATGTTGTTGCTGTAGCGCACTATGTTGTTGTTGAGGAGCGCTTTGTTGTTTAGGTTCGTTATGTTGTTGTGCCACTTCATTATGCTGCTGCACAGGCTGGTTGTTTTGTTGTGCAGGTGCATTACGTTGTTGACTGACTTGTTTGTTTTGTTGTCTGGGTGCAACGTTTGTTTTGGTTGGTGTTGTGTTTACGGCTCTTGTTTGTTTATTTGCTGCAACTTTATTTACCGGAGTAGATGAATTCCTGCTTTTATTGGCAGTTTGCTCATATATATTACATAAGTTGCAAATAGGTTTATTTTTTGGCTGCAGCTTTTGTTTTTAAATTAAGCACGGGCGGGGTAGTGTCGCTAAGAAAATAGCCCCATGGTTTTAATGGTTCAATTCTATCGAAAATAAGTTTAATAACCCCTGTTAACGGAATGGCCAGAAACATGCCCGGCACACCCCATAAGGCGCCTCCCGCAAGTATGGCGGTAATAGCCACAAAAGCATTTATTTTTACTTTAGAGGCTACCAGCTTGGGGATGATATAACTGTTATCTATTAAATGCACTACTACAAAAAGCACTAAAACCCACAATACATACGAAGCGGAATCTTTAGTGGTAAAAGCAACTATCATATAAATAGATGCCGCAATTAAACCGCCCAGGTAAGGAATGATGTTAAGCAACGCACCTACGATGCCTAAGAGTATTGCATAATCAATACCGATTACCAAAAGCCCGGTAGCATATAAGGTGGCAACTATGGCTGCTTCTATAAGTAAGCCCGTAAGGTAGCTTTGAATAAGTGATTTGGTGCTGCCAAGAAATTCGCTTACTTCTTTGCCATAGGTTTTGCCCCAAAGCTTATGAATAAATTCCATAAAATGAGGTTGGTAAAACAGAATCATAAAGATGTACATAAACAGTATCAGCAATACAAGTAATGTACTGCCCACCGCATTAATAGTTGTTTCTATTACCTGACTAAGATGACTTAAAACTTCTACTCTTGTTTTGCTTAGATAATCGTTAATAGAGCCCACGCTTACATTAAACCGTACAGAGAAATTGGCTATTGATTGGTTAAGCAATAGATAAAACTTATCAATGATGATGGATAAGGATGCGCCGGACTTGCTGCCTTGTGAAGATAAAAAAACAAACAAGGATGTGATGAGTGCAAACACCAGCAACAAGGTAATGATAACGGCCAGTATTCTTTTCAGTTTTAAGCGCATCAAAAGATTTACCACCGGATTGAGCAAGATGGCAAAAAGTGTGGCATAAATAACAGGTACAATAATTTCCTGCCCTATATAAAGCATACTTACCAAAGCATAAAGTCCAATGATAAAAAAGGTTGCCTTTACAAACAAAGGGAATTTTAAAAATGTAGTCATGTTACTTAATTCTAATGGCGATGTCCCCATCCACGATGACGGTGTCCATTTTCTACTACTACGCACGATGTGCAAAACATACTTAGTAAAACTGCGATGATAATTAATCTTGTTTTCATATTATATCTATTTAAAATGGTTTATAAGTAAAGCCACAACTATTATTACAATCGCACTCATCAATACTATATTCCTTGCATTTATTTTAAACTCGCTGTAAAAGCCTTCGGGTTTAGAATCATCTTGTTTCTTTATCATGGAAGTGCTTAAGTTTATTTATAAATCGTAAATAAGCTGGTTCATTTCTTTGTGGGTTTTACCAAGCTTAACTTGTATGCGACATAACATTTCCTGTTGCTGCCCTTCTACAAACCATAAATCATTATCGGTAAGCAGAGTGAACTTTCTTTTCAATCTGTCTTTTATATCGTTCCAGTTTCCTTTTAATTCAGTTAAATAGTTCATTATCTTTTTTGTTAGTTGTGAATTTATTTTCACACTACAAAGGTGAGCCCTAGATACCCGATATGTGTTACATAAGGCAAGCGAATAGTTACATCATTCACATAAAAAAGCACCTTCATTATGTAACGAAGGTGCTTTTTAGCGTAATACTTAAGATTACATCAATTACAACTAACTAATTGTTGCGTGGTGTTTGGCATCTTCACGTTGATGCTCTGCTGCAATAGCAGTATGACCTTGTGCTTTCACCGTGCTTTCAGCCGCTTTATCATGGCTACCCGCTTCATGATGTTTAGCAGCATCTTTATGATGAGTTGCTGCTGCCTCCAAATGAGTAGCAATCTTCTTGTGGTTTTCAATTCCTTTTTTGTTTTCTGCAGTAGGAATAGTTGTCTGCTCTTTTTTGATGGGTGTTTCTACATTTGCCATTTTGTGTTTTATTAAGTTGTAAATACATTTCTACAACAATACAAAGGTGCGGTCATACAGGTACTTATGTGTTACATAAGCCCGGGTATAACTTACATTATTCACTTACGAGCAGTTACCACTTCAACTTTTGTAGGAGCTTTTTCTATATTAATAGATTTATTAACCACTATTAGAACGATTGAAAATATAAGAGCAACTGTTATCAGCCTCACGCCTAAACTATATCGTTTGTTCTGCTTTTTAGTTACAATTTCATTAATGAGGTAAGAATGCGAGTTTGCATTTATCTCATAAAGCAATATCTCCTTGTATGATTTGGTTAATAGTTCCTTATACTTTACCACACTAAAAGCCTGATCGAGTGGGTTTGTCCTGAAAATGCCAAGAAACAGAAGAATAGCGCAAATAAAAAGCAGAGTAGGAATAATTAAAATAAACTGTATGACTTGAAAGGTGTTATCAAGACTGCTAATGAAGAAAGGTATGTAAAGAGCAGTTGCACCAATTATGGTTCCTGCATACGAATGTTGTTGCCTATAAGAGTCTACTTGCTTTTCCACAATCTCCTTAGAATTGGTTGCGAGAAATTCCAAATGATTTAATTCTTCCATCCTGTTTTTAATTCTTCTATTATCGGTTATAAATATTTATTGCACCAACGGTAGTAGTCCCGTGATGCAATAAATACAAACAACCAATCGTACTATGTTTAAGCTTTTCTTTTCGTTAATGAAATTATTATCAATGTTAAAATATAAATTGGGTTTGTCTACCTTGGTTTATATAATTCTTAACAACCATAAGATTAATAGTATTAAGGCAATTACTAACAGTAAATAAATGAACCCGCCTAATCCCCATCCACCGGTAAGAAGTGCTACAAGCCAAAGAATGACTAAGATTAAAATAACTATCCAAAATAAACTAAGCACATCACCTGCGGCCGTTTCTAAAGCTATCTTTTTAGTTTTAAATAATGCGGGTTTAGTTTGTGCAGGAATTGGAGTCGCTAAATAATTTAAATGAGGTTTCGCATTCTTAACAACTTTAGGATTGCTTACTACCTGTTTATTACTTGCTGTAATGGCGCCGTTTTCTGCTATAGGACTCTGCTTGTTAGTATAATCCAAATTAGATTCTGCTGCTTCGTTTTTTACGGTATATAAGGAAGGTTTTGTTTTCTTTTGGGCTGTTTGCTCCTGTGTCTTTGCCTCAACTTGCTTTCCCGAATGATGGCTCACATAATAGCCATTTGTGTAATGGCGCTTGGTCATGGAACAAGAAGACAATAAAATGCTTGCTATAATACATGTACTGGCAAACGTAAATAAGTTTTTTTTCATTAGTTAAATTTTAAGTGCGAATTAATTTTCGCGGCTACAAAATTGATGCTAATTGAAACGGAAAGTGTTACACAACTTTAGAAACAAGTTACATTATTCACCTATTGAAGAAATTAAGTTAATAGGTATGAATTACATGCGCTCCATATACCACTTCAATTCTTTCTCCATTTTTTTGTACCGGAAAATAGTGGTAATGATTTTTTGCAAGCGCACAAAGGCAGTTTCGCTTTTTACTACATAATCGAAAGCACGGTGGTGCATACAATTTATGGCCACATCTATCTTATCCTGAGAGGATAACATCACTACCGGAATATCGGGGTTATACCCTTTTATTTTATCTAAAGTTTCCATTCCGTTCATGGCGTTTTTATCTATGCCATCTAAGTGATAATCTAAAATAATTACATCGGGGTTATGCGATAGGTTTTCCATACAAAGTTCTCCGGTAGCAAATGTTTCAATAATAAAATCGGCATGGTGCAGAAACTCTATTTCTAATGATTTTAAAAATACAGCATCATCATCTACCAAGAAAAGTTTTATCTTCTCATTTTTCATAAGCTTGTGTTTTTAATAGTATTAAATTCCTGTTCCAATTCTTTACATGCTTGTGTGCAAACGGTTTCAAGTTGCAACACCATATCGGATATTCCATCTGCTTCTAACTGGGTGCTGGCAAATTCCTGTACTTTTTTTGCCATATTCTCAAAATCTACGCTAATACCTACTATTGAAAAGGAAGGGATCATTTTATGTACTGCTGCATATAATGAATGCCAGTCTTTATCTTTTAAACCCTCTTTCATGGCAAGTATTAAAGGAGGAGTTTGTTCCAGATAAAGAGAAATCATTTCCATCATCAACTTTGGGTCTGACTTGGTACGGTGCATTAAATAATGTAGGTTTATATATTTTTTACTAATAATTTCTTTAGGTTTCATGTTCGCAGGTTTTTTAACCAAACCTATTATTTTACTGTATAATAATTTTTCATCCACTGGCTTTGCTATATAATCATTCATGCCAACGGCCTTACATTTTGCCAAGTCCACGGTAGTTACATCGGCAGTTAAAGCCATAATAGGCACTTTAGAATTCATTTTATTACGAATATATTCAGTAGCCTCAAAGCCATTCATTTCGGGCATTTGCAAATCCATTAAAATAATATCATAGGAGTTTGTTTGTAGTTTCTCCACAGCTAATTTTCCGTTGGCGACTATATCACGTTCAAAACCAAAATCATCTAACAGCGTTTTCATCAGTAATTGATTAAGTGCAATGTCTTCAACTACCAAAACTTTTATGTGTTTAATTTCTGTATCTAATTCTACCGGTTCTACTTCTAATTCCGCCTCAGCATCGGTCTTTAAAAAACTTAATATAAAGCTGAAGGTAGAACCTTCATCAACTTTACTTTTCACATGGATGCTTCCGCCTTGTGATTCTACTAACTGTTTTACTATGGCAAGTCCTAAACCTGTTCCACCATATAACCTGGATGTGCCACTGGTTGCCTGCTGAAAATTTTCAAATATCTTATCTATTTTATTTTCGGGTATTCCAATACCGGTATCCTTAACCGCAAATTCAAGGGTTGCTTTTTCTGCATCTTCATTTAATAGGTGAACGCTTACGGTAATTTTTCCTTTTGTGGTAAACTTTACCGCATTACTTACTAAATTTAAAATAATTTGATGAAGGCGCACAGGGTCTCCAACCAATACTTCAGGAATTAGGCTATCATATTCCTTTACTAACTCTAAATTCTTTTCCTGAATTTTTGTTTCAAATAAATGAAGCATGGCAGATAAGGATACAGCCATTTTAAAAGGTGTTTGTACAAAAGTCATTTTTCCGGCATCCACTTTTGCTAAATCTAGTATATCATTAATAAGTACAATCAAGGCATCCCCGCTCATTTTTATGGCGGTTAAATATTCTTTTTGTTTAGCTGTTAAATCTGTTTTAAGTACCACTTTCGTAAACCCTATAATGGCATTCATGGGGGTACGTATCTCATGGCTCATATTCGACAGAAATTGTTGTTTAGCCTTAACGGCATCTTCAGCTATTACTGTTGCGTTTTCCGCTTTTCGTTTTGCTTCTTCGGCAAGCTCAGTTGCCAACTCGGCAAAAACTTTTGCTTCTATCAATTCCTTTTCAAATCTCTTTTGGTCTGTAACATCTCTGGCAGCCGCAAAAACGCCTATAACTTGCCCTTTATCATCTTTATAAACAGAGGCATTATATAATACGTCCGTTAATTTGCCGTTTCTATGTTTTATGGTTAAAGGGTAATCAGATACAAATCCTTTTTCAAAAACCTGTCTATAGCCTTCCTGTGCTTTTTCTGGTTGTGTAAAGTAATTGGAGAAATCGGTACTTATCAAATTTTCGCGTTTAATACCTGTAACCTTTATAGATGCCTCATTCACATCGGTTATCTTCCCATCCGCACTAATAGTAACCAGTGGGTCGAGACTTGCTTCAATAAGACTACGGGCATAACTAGCTATTCTTAATTCCGCAGCACGTTTTTCTTTTTCGTTGTTTTGAAATTCAAGTTCTTTGTTAGCAATAACTAATTCAGCAGCACGTTTTTCCTTTTCATTGTTTTGAAATGCAAGCTCTTTGTTAGCAATAATCAATTCAGCCGCACGCTTTCCTTTTTCGTTGTTCTGAAATTCAAGTTCTTTGTTCGCAATAACTAATTCAGCAGCGCGTTTTTCCTTTTCATTATTTTGAAATGCAAGCTCTTTGTTTGCAATAACTAACTCGTCAGATTTTTTCTTTTTAGTCATCTTCTTTCCTACTAATTAAATCGTTCGAGTTTCCAATATCTTCAATAGGGCTTCGCTTTTTGTCTTTCAATTGCTTATAATGTGATGGCGAGAGCCCTGTAACTTTTTTAAACTGATTGGATAAATGCGCCACGCTGCTATAATGTAGTTTATAGGAAATTTCAGTAAGGTTAAGTTCATCATACAAAAGCAATTCTTTTGCTCTTTCAATTTTATGTATGATAATAAATTGTTGGATAGTAATCCCCTTTACCTCTGAGAATATGTTTGACAAGTAAGTATAATCATAATTCAGTTTTTCACTTATAAAGTCGGAGTAATTCATTTTAGGTAATTCATCTGTATGATGAACCATTTCTGTAATTACATTTTTTATTTTCTCAATTAGTACAGCCCTCTTATCATCCATCAATTCAAGCCCTGAAATACGCAAGGCTATCCTCAATTCTTCCAATTTTTCTATGGAAATAGTTTCCATAATCTCCACTTCACCCAAATCAACAATGATAAAATGCAAGCCAAGTTTTGTCAGCTCTTCTTTAACCGCCATTTTGCAACGATTACTTACCATATATTTAATGTATAATTTCAAAATGAATCTTCCTAAATTGAATAGGAGCGAAGTTGAACAATGTTAAGTAAGTAAGTTTACATTATTTGATAAAAGAGTTACATAATTCACACATTCGGCTTTTATTGTTTCATCTAAAAGCAAAAGTTGCAGGTATATCTGCTTATGATTTTCAAAAAACAGTCCGGAAGGCAAAAGAGATTTGCCCTGTATAGAAACTATTGAATACTGAAATAACTCTATCTACAACTTTACTGCCCCAATGGGTAATTATAAAATTAAAATCCGGTGATTAACTGCTAGATTTTTTTATTGCCGATAAGATATTTCACTAGGAGAAGCAACGTTTTTATAAAGCATTTTACTATTAGTATATTTACCAAACATTTATACGAAATTTTGTCTTAGCAAATAACTTAATAATCTATATTATGGATGATAAAACCGGAACGGATATTAATTCAGATAAAACCAAAACAGGTAATACTGAAAAGGAAAAAGGAGCGAATAGATTTGATAAACCCAAAAGGGAAACTAATCCTGATAGAACA